>CAFAAQ010000022.1_pt1 | contig 15061 bp, 8 predicted proteins | sample 7267631 | NCBI WGS metagenome assembly CAFAAQ01 (sample SAMEA6813990, study PRJEB35770) | uncultured Actinomycetes bacterium | biome: Freshwater; feature: Freshwater reservoir; material: water | place: Czech Republic | collected 2017-08-18 | depth 30m m | reverse complement strand
CATTCGCACGACGGTCGCTGCGCTGCCTGTCGGAAAGTTCAGGCGCACAACCTCTTGCAAGTACAACATCAATCCAAGCGAGGCAACCACACTTGCGAGCGCCGGGGCTCGACGTAGAGGCCGAAATACTAACCAGTAGGTTGCTGCACCCAGAACAGCCGAGAGCAACACAGCCATGAGCAACGCTGTAAACAAAGTAGGCGTCGCTAGCAGGTGAATTCTTGAGGGAACGAAGATCACAGGCAGAATCAAATCGCCGTTATCGCGGAACTGGAAATAGGCGAAAGCTACGTACATCCCCATCGCCCCGAATGCGAAGTTGATCACTCCTGTTGCACGGTTCGTGAGAACCAACCCGAGTGCAAGCGCGGCAACTACTGCACCTCCACCAAGTCCGGCCAGGATGAATCCCGAGTACTCGCCAATCACGTTGGTGGCTCAGCCCATTCCATAGATCTTGCCGACATCAACCCAGTCGCCGATCTGGTTCAGCTGCCGGTCAGTCATCAGACCCAGCATCTGTTGTGGCGCACACACGGCCGGCAGTCCCTTGAACTGTTTGCCGTTGCAGGTATAGGAGTGCCCCATGAAGCTTGAGGCATCGACTTTGCCACGCAGCGCACTTGTCACCGTCTCCGCCGTGATCCCATCTGCGCCAAGTTCACTCAAGACCACATAGAGGTTCATAAAGGCCCGAAACGAAACCGTTGCTGCACCAATCGCATCCAAGCCATTGCCGTATTCGGCAATGACAGCGTTATACAAGTTGGTGTCCGGGTCGGGATTGGTACGACTTATCGGACCTTCGACATTGAAGATTGCACCCTCGGAATCTTCAGTTGGCACCCCATCAATAATCTTTGGCGCAGCACAGGCACCGGTATAAAAAGCCTGGGCCTTCAAACCCACGGTGGCAAGCCCCTCAAAGGCAGCCGTGCACCCTGTGTCAGCTGTGAGCAACATGATGGCATCCGGGTTTCCCGCTGCCGCAGCTTGGATTGCAGAGCCCAAGTCGGTCTCCAGAATTGGATACGGCACCATCTGCACGTTTTCAACCCCCAGCTTCTCGAGGGTCTGTTTGCCGTAGTTGGCACCATCGGCCACCGAGCCGAAGTCCCCGTACAAAATCGCCACCGATTTTGCATTCAACTCAGTCGCGGCATAGTCGGCAAAGGCAACCATCGCCCCCCAGGAGCCGCCGCTGAACTGAAACGAGTTCGAAGCAGTCATCGACTGAGTGCTCACTGGAATTCCGCCGATAAAGGGGATTTCATTCTCTGCTAACAGGTCGATTCCGTTGCCGAATACGTCGATACCACCCAGAACTGCAGGCACACCTTCAGCTACAAATTGCTGTGCGCAACTTGTAGACCCCTCGGCCGAGAACTTGGTATTACACACTTCAAGTTCGAGCGGTCGGCCATCGACCCCGCCGAGTTGATTGTTCACAAAGTCAATGGCCGCCTGGACGCCCTGGCTTAATTCTGGAAATGACCCAACCGGCGTGTTCTCTTGGTTGATCATTCCCAATACCAACGGCTTGCCGGTGGCTTTGGTGACCTGAGTTGGCACCTGAGCAGAAATCGAAGAAGCTTCAGCACAATCGATGAGGTCTGGAGTGCTGCACAGGTCGGTCAATACTGCTGTGGTTTCTGACTTCTCGCCACCGTTGCTGACGCTGCTGCGATCCTCGCTACATCCAGCAAGGGGCACCAGGCATGTGCAGGCTAGAACCACGACTGCAACCCGGAAAAGACTGCTCGAACCTGGCATTGTCCCCCTTTTTTAGCCCCAAATAAACACCGTTTACTGAGAAAGGAAAGTTAGCCCGAATGCATTAGTCGTACAACCATCTTGAGAGAGTTCTTTGACCCTTAGGCCAGTTCTTGAACTGAATCCTTCTCCCCATCAGGGCGCTGCTCATCATCAGTAGTCTCGGCTTCTTCCTCGCCCTCAACCTCAGCGGCATCACCAGCTGACTCGACGAGTTCAGTCTTCGAAGATGCACTGTTGGCCAGCAACTGAGCCAAGGCAAGTGGAATTAGCGTGAGTACTGCTATGAGCAACACCACCTTGCCAGTAGGGCGACTCCAAGTCACCAGAACAGCAATTGCTATCACCAAGATGACTGCCCGAACTGCCGAGAGATGGGCTGCGACCCAGTTGGGAACGGGGCCAAGATCAACATTGTTTCCAATGCCTTCTCCGCCTCGTCCAAGCACTCGGTCCCAGAGGCTCCGAATCCACACGGCAACACCCGAGGGTCCAGCGATCCAAGCCGCAATCACCATCACGGCACCGAGCGCAAACAGGACTCTGAAGGCCTGCAGGACAAATCGCGTAAGTGTGTCGAAGACCGATGTTGCAGCTGCAGTATTTACGCCCTTCGGCAGGTTTGCAATGTAGCCAGAGCGAGCAAACGAGAGTGCCAACAGCGTGATCGTCATGGAGACCACGACCCCTATACCAACGCGAAGCACTCCCTTGCGTCGCTTCGGTGCGGCAAAGATTGCTCCGATGAAGCATCCCAAGGCCAAGAGCACCATGACCCAAGTGAGCGTGTTGAGCCACTTAATCAAGCTCTGCAGCGAGGCCAGTTGCGGTGAGTCAATCAGGGTGAACTTGATATCGATTTTGTCAGCTGGGATTTTCGAGGAGAGATCCAGACCGAACTTTTTGTCGATTCCAGCAAGAATTTCCTCGACGATCGGCTTGAGAGAGAGCACGACCTTGCCGTTTTCGGCGTCAAGCACTTTGCCTTTCTTGCCGGTGAGCAGAGCTACAAGTGCGTCGTGTCCATCCTTGTTGGCAGTAACCCAAATGGTATCGAACTGCTTGGAATTGAGTGCCTTCGAGGTGACGGTCCCGATCAGGCTGTCTGCCCCAGAGGCAATAGGCGCTGCCAAAATCTTGAGATTCTCGGGGAGCTTTTCCTCGACCACGGCTTTCACGTCAAGCTGATCCTCAATGGCGGTACTAATCCGACTGGTTAGGGCATCAATAACTGCTGGGTCGTTCGACAGCGGCGCAACAGTTTCCAAGTAGCGGTCAGTATTAAGTACCTGATTCCGGGTCCAGACCGTTAGCGCAGCTAGCGGCAACAAGATTGCCCCCAGAACCACGAGTGAGACGGACAGAACTGCACGACTGCGAAGCGACTTCTTTTCAGATGACGCCGCACTCGCCACCTCTATCTGATTGTGCAGACGAGCGTTTTCTGCTCGCAACCGGTCGACCTCTTGTTCTGCAGTCTCAGCACTCGGGGTGCCCTCAGCCTCGACTGGAACTGAAGCTTTGCTGGCTATGTCCTCTGTATTGGTTGAAGCCTCAGAGCTTGCAGTCTTGTCGTCTTCGGTCACGGATGACTCTCCCTAATCGTTTGCAGTTCAACCTCGTTCAGCCGAGATTCGCCTCTGTAGTCAAGCCCAGATTCAACCCTCCGCGCGGCGTTTTAGCGAATCGCCTTTACGCAACCTCGGTCATAGCTGCAGCAAACTGAGCGTTGTACAGCCTTGCGTAAGCACCTTGTGCGAGGAGTAATTGCTCATGACTCCCCTGTTCAACGATTCGGCCGGCTTCCATAACCAATATGGTGTTGGCCTCGCGAATCGTAGAGAGCCGATGTGCAATCACAAAGCTCGTACGATTCGACCGGAGAGCGGCCATTGCACTCTGAATCAAAACCTCTGTGCGCGTGTCAACCGAACTTGTTGCCTCATCGAGAATCAGGATGGCCGGATCGGCAAGGAATGCGCGAGCGATCGTCATCAGTTGCTTCTCACCAGCGCTAATACGGCCGCCCTCGTCGTCGACCACAGTGTCGTACCCATCGGGCAGAGACCGCACAAAGCGGTCAACATATGTAGCGCGCGCTGCCTCAACGACCTGCTCCTCAGAAGCCTCGAGATTGCCGTAGGCGATGTTTTCACGAATGGTCCCGCCGAACATCCAGGTGTCCTGCAGCACCATGCCGATGTTGGAGCGCAACTCGGAGCGCCGCATCTGCGAGATATCGCGACCATCAAGTCGGATCACACCTTCGTTCAACTCATAGAACCGCATAATCAGGTTGACCAAAGTGGTCTTGCCTGCACCAGTCGGACCAACAATTGCAATCGTCTGCCCAGGCTCGGCCACAAGTGACAGGTTCTGAATCAGAGGGCTCTCGGCCCGATACGAGAAGCTGACATTGTCGAATTCAACGCGTCCAGCGGGGCCAGATACCCCTGCATGCGCCCCCCCTAACTCCTCCGCCTCTGACTGCGCCTCTGGCTGCGCGTCTGCCGGCGCCGGCGCCGGCAGTTCACGCTCAGTCTGAACAGCCTCGGGCTCTTGTTCGGGGGCATCTAGCAACTGGAATACTCGCTCGGCAGAAGCAACTCCAGATTGAAATACATTGGCCATTGAAGCCAACTGCGTGAGCGGTTGGGTGAACTGCCGCGAATACTGAATAAACGCCTGGATCCCGCCGATTGTCATTGCGCCAGAGGTGACTTGTAGGCCGCCAACTACTGCGATCACAACGTAATTGAGGTTGCCAAAAAACATCATCGCTGGCTGGATAGTTCCCGAGATGAATTGAGCACCGAAGCTTGCCTTGAACAGTTGCTCGTTCTTCTCACTGAAGGACTCTTCAACGTCTTGAGTGCGGCCAAAAACTTTGACGAGCGCGTGGCCAGTGAAGGCTTCTTCTACTTGAGCATTCAGCGAGCCTGTATGGGTCCATTGCGCAACGAATCGGGACTTTGATTTTCCGGCAATGAGTTTGACCGTATAGAGCGAAACAGGAACGGTAATCAGTGCCACCATCGCTAGGAGTGGTGAAATCGTGAACATCATGATCATCACGCCAAAAATGGTAAGCACCGAGGTCAGCATCTGACTCAGCGTCTGCTGCAGGCTCTGTGCCACATTGTCGATGTCGTTCGTGACGCGGCTGAGCAAATCACCTCGCGGCTGACTATCTACATAACCCAAAGGCAGGCGGTGGAGCTTGCCTTCGACTTCACTGCGCATTCGTTGCATCGTGCGCTGAACTACTCCGGCCAAGACGTAGGCCTGCCCATAGGCCATCAGAGCCGAGGCGATGTAGAGCATCAGAACAAAAGCAAGCAGACGGTGCAGTTTGGGATAATCAATCCCCTCAGGTCCCATCACCCCGTCAACAATGATGTTGGTTGCGCCACCGAGAAGCTTTGGCCCAATCACAGAGAGCGTCACGCTGCCAACTGCGAGCAGCAGCACCAGCATCATGCCGCTTCGCTGAGGCTTCAGCTGTGAAAGCAGCCGACTTGTGGAGCTTTTGAAATCCTTTGGCTTCTCTGCAGGCATGCCTGCACTCGCCCAGCGGTTACTAACCGAACGATTATCAGGGACTGGTGGGCGGATGGATTCGAGCGCATCCTCTGTGGGCACCTCTTGCTCAACTTCCTTGATGACCCTGTCAGCAAGTTCAGAGCCGCCAAGTTCTGAGCGGTCCTCGGTCATGCTGCATCCTCCTCGGTCATCTGCGAGGCAAGAATCTGAACATAGGTAGGGCAGTCCGACAGGAGCTGCTCGTGCGTGCCGAGACCCACCTGACGGCCGTCATCTAGGACCAGAATTTGATCGGCCGCCGCAATCGAAGACACCCGCTGCGCAACCACGATCATGACGGCATCGCGGGTGACGGGGACGAGTGCAGTTCGGAGTTTGGCATCGGTTGCTAGGTCTAATGCCGAGAAGGAATCATCGAAGAGGAACACACGCGGCTTTCGGATTAACGCTCGAGCGATCGCTAACCGTTGGCGCTGCCCGCCTGAGACGTTTGTGCCACCTTGGGTAATCGCTGAATCCAAGCCGTCTGGCATCTGCTCAACAAAGGAGCGGGCCTGGGCCGTCTCGAGAGCCAGCCACAGATCTGCATCTGTTGCCTCCGGGTCGGCATGTCGCAGGTTGCTCGCAACGGTTCCAGAAAAGAGATACGGCCTCTGCGGCACAAGTCCGACCTGAGACCAGAGCAACTCAGGTTCTAGATCTGCAACATCAACTCCACCCACCCGGACGGAACCCTCGGTGGCATCAAATAATCTTGGGATCAGATTAATGAGCGTGGTTTTGCCCGAACCAGTACTGCCAATAATGGCCATGGTGCTCCCCGCCGCAGCGGAGAAAGAAATATCGGTCAGAACCGGCAATTCCGCCCCTGGGTAAGAGAATCCCACGTTGCTGAATTCCAAGGCGGCATGCGAGGGCAGGCTCCTGATCGGCGTAACCGGTGCAACAACAGTGGAATCAGTCATGAGCACCTCTTGGATTCGATCGGCGCAGACGGCCGCCCTCGGTGCCATGACTGCAACAAATGTGGCCATCATGACCGACATCAGGATCTGCACCAGGTAACTCAAAAATGCAATCAGCGCGCCAATCTGCATCTGATTAGCGCCGATGCGATCTGCTCCCAACCAGATGGCTGCCACGCTCGAGATATTCAGGACTAACAACACTGAAGGAAACATGAACGCCATAAGTCGACCAGCTCGAAGCGATGTGACCGTAAGGTCTTGGTTTGCCTGACCGAAACGCTCGGCCTCATATGGTTCACGCACAAAGGCTCGAACCACGCGCATGCCCGTGATTTGCTCACGCAGCACTTGGTTCACTCGATCAATGCGCACCTGCATGACTGCGAACTGCGGCACGAGTCGCACCACCACGAGGCCCACGCTGATAACCAATGCTGGGATACTCACCAACAACAACAGTGACAGCGGACCATCTTCTCGCACCGCCATAATCGTTCCGCCAACGATGGTGATTGGTGCCGTCACGAGCAGGGTGCATGACATCAGCACCAGCATCTGCACCTGCTGCACATCGTTGGTAATACGAGTAATCAACGAGGGCGCGCCAAATCCTGCGACCTCTTGAGTAGAGAATCCCATGACCTGATGAAACAGCCCTTTTCGAACGTCACGCCCAAACCCCATCGCTGCCGAGGAGGCGTAGTAAATCGCACCGATTGCAAAGGCCACCTGAACACAGGTCAGCAACAACATGAGTCCGCCAACCTTCAAGATGTACTGGGTGTCTCCGGTCAGAATGCCGTTATCGATAATTTTGGCATTCAAGGCCGGAAGCAACAGAGCCGCTGCTGTTTGCACGGACTGCAGGATCACCACTGCCAACAAGGGGCGTTCGTATCGAACAAGAAATGTTCGGAGGAGAGAAATCAGCATGCAGCGGGAGTATCTTCTTGCTGGTACTGCTCAAGCAACTCAGTCTCCTGATTATTTTTGGGGAACTTGAAGTACACGAGGATAAACCCCAAAACTATTGCGATGCTGCCAGCTAGATAGGCCCAGTCTTGACCTTGGATAAACGAGGTTTTTGCAGCAGAAGTAATCTGTGAGGCGTACTGGGGATATTGCGCCGCCACCGACTCTGCACTCGCAAAGGACTTTTCCAATTCCGACTGAACTTGGTCGCTAATCTGCTGCTGGCTCGATGCTTCTGCGGCTGTGATGTCGGCGGCAAACGCAGATGCATATCCGATCGTGAGCAATGCCCCGAGGATTGACTGCATGATTGCGCCACCTAGGTCGCGCTGCAGATCTGCCGTACCCGATGCCATGCCAGCGCGATCTACAGGCACTGAACCCGTCAGCGAATGAGACGCAGGGGTTCCTGCGAGTCCTACCCCAACACCCACAAGTGCGTATGCCAATCCGACTTCCCAGAAGGCGCTGCCCTCATTCCAGAGCAACAGCATGGTTAAGAAGCTCAGCAAACAGAACGCGTACCCCAGAAGAAGGGTAAAGCGTGACCCGTGACGATCGATGAGTTTCGCTGATCGTGGTGCAACGATGACCATCGCAATTGCTGCAGGCAAGATGGATGCGCCAGAGGCCAGAGTTGAGTATCCAAGCACGTTCTGCAAGAACTGCTGTCCGATAAACATTGCCCCCATCAGGGAACCGAACACCACAATTCCGGCCACCGCAGCAACCCAAAAAATTTGGCGTCCAGCTATGCGGAGATCGAACAGCGGCACCTTGGCACGTCGCTGACGGATCACGAATCCGACTGCAGCGGCGACAGCCAAGATTGCGAGTCCCGCAGCTAGAGCAGCAGCGTTCGGTACGGCAGCAAAGTTGATTGCCAGGACTAAGGCACCCACCATGACAATGGAGAGCATGCCGCCCAGGTTGTCAACCGGATCAGAGTCTTCATTCACGTGGGCCGGAACAAACTTGAAGGCCAGCCCCAGCGCTACAACTGCAAGGGGCAGAGTCACCAAGAAGACTGAACCCCAGTAGAAATATTGCAACAAGAACCCGGCGATCAGCGGCCCTAGTGCGGAGAGCGCTCCACCCACCCCAGACCACAAAGCAATTGACTTGGTCCGCGCTGGGCCGGACCACAGCGCTGTGATCAGTGCGAGCGTGGTCGGAAAGGCCATGCCCGCCGAAAGTCCACCTACTAACCGGGCGAGGAACAACACTTGAATTGTTGGCGCAAGGGCTGCGAGCAAACAAGCCGGAATCGACAGCCCGATCCCCAACATGAGCATCAGTTTTCGGCCGTAACGATCCCCCAGTGCACCGAGGTAGATCACCGAGGCCGCAAGGCCGAGCGAATATCCGATTGCCACCAGATTGAGCTGCGTCTGAGAGGCGTTAAAGGCCTTGCCGATATCGGGCAGAGCCACATTTGCTACGGCAAGGTTTAAGTTGGCGACAGCTGCCACCAAAATCAGCGAAACAAGGACCCATTTGGCTGCTTCGGGAGCAGTTGAAGCCTCGGCATCGGTGCCGCCTGGGGGTGTGGTCATCGCGCTATCCATCTCCGTGCTCAATTCTCTGCGGTGCCAAGGTCCGATCCGAGAGCAGGAGTCTAACGAAGTCGTCTGGGGGCATGGGCCGTGCAAGAAGGTATCCCTGCACGTAGTCAACTCGTAAGTCCATCACGATCTCGAGTTCGGCCTGCGTCTCAACACCTTCTGCCACGCTCCGGCACCCCAGCGCGTGGGTCATCTCGAGTGCCGTTCGCAGAATGATGTAGTCCGCCGAATCACGTTGTTCAGTGAGGAACGACCGGTCGATCTTGAGCGTATTGAGTGGTAGGTCTCGCACTTCATTAAATGAGGCGTACCCCGAGCCAAAATCATCAACAGCTAACCAGAGGCCCTTTTCACGAAATTGACTCAAGGCCTCGGCCGCGCGCTCGCGAATCACAGGAAGGACAAGTTCGGGCACCTCAACTAAAAAGGCCACAGGGTCAACCTGATGCCGCTCAAGTAGAGAAAAGATCCATTCGGCAAGATCCGGTCGAGCAAGCGATGTATCCGACAAGTTCACACCAATGACTGGCAGACCACGTGGGCATCTGCCGACTAGCGAGCCGAGGAGTTCTATGACGGGTTCAACCACAGCAGCATCGACAGCGTTCGACAGCCCAGCGCTGACCGCAACCTCGATCCACTTGGCGGCAGGGACCAAGCTGCCATCGTCATCCCTCAGTCGAGCCAAGGCCTCAGCGCCGCTGATCTGGCCCGTGTAGGGGTCAACCACTGGTTGCAGTGCGTACTCGATTCGGCCAGCACTTAGCGCAGCGCGCAACACGCCTTCTAGTCGCTTCTGTTCAATGCGAACTGCCCGCAGACTCCTATCGCAGTGCAGAATCCGGTCGCGACCTGTGCCCTTTGCCAGCCTCAGCACTGCGCCAGCCTCGTCGAGGAGTTCTTCTACTGTCTGCCCGACCTCTGGATCGAACTCCGAAACACCCACGCTGGCAGTGACTAGAACATGCAAGGTTGCGAGCGCCGTGCGCTGAACCGAAGCCCTGAATCCAGCAGCCAACCGATCGAACTCAGCTCGGTTATTGCACTGAACTGCCAGAGCAAACTCGTCCCCACCGATTCTTCCTAAGTGAATGCTGGTAGTTCCACCAGCGCTCAGGGATGCTTCAGTGTTGGTGCCGAGTAGAGCAAGGTCGGCACTGAGCTGGGCAAGGAAGCGGTCCGCTTCACCATGACCATGGCGTTCATTGATGGACTTGAACCGATCGATATCGCAAAAGAGCACCCCGAACAATGAACTCCCGCTCGACTGCGCCGCCGGCTGCTCGCCCGACTGCTGAACGGTGGCTTTCAGCATGGACTCTGCTGCTTGAATGAAGGTCGATCGTTTGAGCAACCCCGTCAAGTCATCGCGAGTGGAACGCCGGTACAGCTCCTGTTGCATCTGATGGAGTTCGGTTACCTCCCGGAGCAACATGATGATCCCGGGCGTCCCATCCTCTCGATACTGCACGCGACGGCCATCAAAAGAGATCACTCTGGATACGCCATCTCGGCCAACGATCGTGGCCACCTGAGAGGAGACTCCAGCATCCTCGAGGTAGCGAAGCGCAGGATGCAACTGCACAGCTGTTTCAGGACCCGAGGCTGCCGTCGAATCACCGTCAGGCTCCGCAAGGACGCGCACGCTCAGGTCTTGAATCCGTCCAAAGAGTTCCTCTCCTGCATAGCCATGCAACAGCGATGCCGCCGCATTGGATTCGTGAATCTCCCCAAAGGGATCACATCGCAGAATTCCAATACCCACGTCATCTGCAACTTGGCGAACGCCTAATCCAAGTTGCCTTCGAGCTACTAACAAATAGTGAGTTCCCCCAGGGCCTGGCACTCGACGACCCACCACTTCGACGACTACGGAGTAGCCGCCTGCATGCATAAGTCGAAGCTCGGGGCGATAGGTCTCTTGGCCATCCGCAAAGCGCTTCATGTTTGCCATGACACGCTCCTGATCCTCGCTGTGAATCAGGTCTAGGGCCGACCGGCCAAGTAGCTCCTGTGCGCTGAGGCCAAAGAACGCCTCAGCATCTCCCCCTACAGCCTCAATGAGAAGCTCCGGATCTAAACAAACCACCAAGTCCGGAGCGTTGACCAGAACCTCCGAAGCCGCAAGGTCGGAACCTTCACGCACCGCCCATGTTCCTTGGCGCTGAGGAGGCTTCACCAGCTACGCGCCTCTGACATAGAGCAATGCTGCCCTCGCCAAGAAGTTCCCATATCAACAAACTACCCTGTCGCTGAGGCGCGCAACGGCGTCATAACGGCATAGCTTGTACGTAACGAAGGTCGACCAAGCAGAGAAGGCACAGCAATGTCCAACCTATGGGGTCAGTTCAGCCAATTGTCGCCGATCGACGAGCAGCGATTACCAGTCATTGTGAGCGGCGAGGGTTGCTACGTCTTTGACCAGTCCGGCAAGCGCTATCTCGACGGGCTATCTGGCCTGTTCACAGTTCAGGTGGGACACGGGCGCAAGGAACTAGCAGAGGCTGCCGCCAAGCAGGCAGAGAAACTCGCCTACTTTCCGATTTGGTCTTACGGAACAGAACCAGCCCTTGAACTGGCCGCAGAATTAGCAGCCTTATCATCAGGCGACTTGAACCGAGTCTTCTTTACCACCGGGGGCAGCGAGGCTGTCGAGTCGGCATGGAAGCTTGCACGGCAGTACTTCGCCCAGATCGGTCAGCCATCCCGCACCAAAATTATCTCTCGCTATCTCTCGTATCACGGGTCGACCATGGGCGCCCTCTCGATTACCGGTCTCCCCGCAATCAAGACCGTGTTTGAGCCCCTAGTTCCAGGCGCTGTCAAAGTCCGCAACACGAACAGCTTCCGCGACCCGGATGCATCCGATGTCGAGGCATTTGCCCTGCGATGCGCTGATGACATCGCGACGAGAATTGAGATGGAAGGCCCATCCACTGTTGCGGCAGTGATCTTGGAGCCCGTGCAAAACACTGGCGGAGCGCTCGTTCCACCCCCGGGGTACTTCGCACGAGTCAGGGAAATCTGTGACCACTACGGAGTTTTGCTGATCTCGGATGAAGTGATCTGCGCATTTGGTCGACTGGGGCACTGGTTTGGCTCGCAGCGCTACGAGTATCAGCCCGACATCATCACCTTTGCCAAGGGCGTGACCTCGGGCTACTCCCCGCTTGGAGGGATGATGATTAGTGAGGCCCTAGCCGAGCCTTTCCTTGGCGAAGATGACATGTTCCTGCACGGTGTTACCTTCGCCGGCCACCCTGTATCTTCTGCCGTGGCACTTGCCAACATTGAACTCATGAAGCGCGAGAACTTGCTGCAGAATGTGCTGGATAACGAGGCGGGCCTGACTGCGCACTTGCGTCGCCTCGAGGATCTTCCAATCGTGGGTGATGTTCGCGGTGAGGGCTACTTACAAGTAGTCGAACTGGTGCGAGATCCAGTTACCCTCGAGACGTTCTCCCCAGAGGAATGCAAGTGGCTCCTAAAGGGTCTGATCTCGAATCGCCTGTTTGAAGAAGGCCTGATGTGTAGAACCGATGACCGTGCCGAACCTCTCATCGTCTTGTCACCACCACTGATTGCCGGCGAGCGCGAATTCGCGCTCATCGAGTCCGTGCTCCGCACAGTGCTCACCGAAGCTTGGGATGCCCTGCAGTCAAGGCCTGCCTAAGGCTCCTCTAGCCCGACTCAGACAACAGATGTGCTACGAGTCGTCCTGGGGTTGTTCAGCATCGAGCGTCTGGTCATGGGGCGGGTCGTACTGGTGGATCAACTTTTTGAGTTGAGCCTCGATCCCGTCAAGGCGGCCATGCAGGCGAGCGAGATCACTCGTAGGCAGAATTGTTCCCACAGCTTCTGCTTCGGGCTCAAGGATCTCAGTGCGTGATCCCTTGGTGCGATCGTCCACTTGCTGACTGAAACTCCACGAAACCTGCGCAGTGATAACAGCAAGAGTCAGAATGCCAATACACATAACGCATGCTGCTGCGATCTGACCCGCAGCAGTTACGGGGTACAGGTCCCCGTAGCCGACGGTGGTGACCGTCACGATTGCCCACCAAGCAGCGTCACCAAGACTGGTGATATTCGCTCCAGCGGAGTCTCGCTCGTAGAAGTAGACGATGAGCGCGCCATTGACGAGGAGCACAAAGTCCGCGGCAAGAAACTTGGCTAAGTGCCCACGCCGAAAGAGCGAGGTGACAAGTCGAATACTGAACAGGACTCGTATCGGGGGAAAGCCGATTGCAAGCAATCCAATGGGGTGCGCCCAGACATACGTCCAAGGCTGCGGGGCCAAACGAGCCCGACGGAACATATCCACTGCAAACACGAATGAGACTGCCAACTTGGTCAGCAACGCAACCATAAATGCCGTCGTGTCAGACCCGAAGCTGCTAAATGGAATCAAGACAATCCACAAGGTGAGCAACGCAACAAAATCAAGGTTTGATTCCGAGCGAAGTATGTAGGCCTCGAGTTCGGGCGAGGTGTTTTGCGCTATCGGGAGGTGCGGTTTTCTCACCCGTCTATGTTCCTTCGCCAGCGGACTGCTGAGGTGGACCCTGCGCCTGCCCGTTCATTCCGTGAATCATCAGCTCCCGAATCACCAACTCCCTGAATCACCAACTCCCTGAATCAGCAACTCCCTGAATCAGCAACTCAGAGATAGCTGTGTCGCTGTAGCCACCGAAGAGCGACCCAACCCCAAATCGGCGGCAAGTAGAACGTGACGAGCCGAAACAGCAGGGCTGTGGCCGAGGCGGTGGTGGTATCGATGCCAGCAGCAATCAAGCCAGTCATGAGGGCCGCTTCCATAACGCCGATTCCTCCAGGAACGGGCATCAGGCCGCCGAACAGCGCGGCCGAAACGTAAATCACCAGGAGTGTCGCCAAGTTGAGGCTTCCGCCAAAGGCCCGGAGACAAATTCCGAGTGTGAGCGCAAACAGAATTTGGTTTCCAAGGTTGCCACCAAAAATCTGTAGCAAGTTCGACAGGGAACGCAGGGAGCGAAACGTCTGCTTGGCCTCGCTCAGCATTGGCCGTACTCGGTTCAAAAATCGGTTTCGGGTTGCCGGAAGCGCCGCAGCGACCAAGGCCAGAAGGAAGATGACTGCTCCAGCCACAATGAGGAGCAGAGTTAAGTCATCGGAGCCACCTGCAGTTGGGTCCTTCCATGTCAGGTCTACTCGCCCGAGCCCAAAAACCAAGGTGAGTAGGAGCAACGAGATTTGTACCAGAAATCCACTGAAACCATCAATAGCAGCGATGGACACTGCAGAGGCCGCCGGGATGCCCTGTCGTTGAAAGAACCGGATGTCGAGCGCAAGGCGGCCCGCAGTTGACGGCACCGCTAGTGCCATAAATCCAATCGATAACTGCAAGAGCGCAACCGGACCGTAGGCAATAGGTCGCGGGCAAGCACCTCGCGTGGCCACGGCCTGAGTAAAAAACGGGGTCTGACCAACAACGAGTGCTGCTAGGGCGACCGTGACGGAAGCAGACCCCAGCGCCGCTACAAGGTCGGGAATACTGACCGCACCCAGCGTCACGATGAGCGCTCCAGCCACAAGCAGCAACAGGACCAGCATGACAAGTGATTGCAAAGAAACTCTTCTGAGTTGAGCAATCTCGGGAACTTCAACCCCTTCAACTGCGGCTAGGGCCGAGCGCACGGCCTCGATTCCAAGGCCAGAGGATTTAAGGTCCTCTCGCAATGACTTGCCTAACGCTGGTGGCTGCAGATATGCCAGCAGATCTTGCACATCTTGGGAATCGAGTTGCTCTGCCGCAATGACCGTTGCGCGTTCAATGCCGACAAGAATCGCTGTGACCACCATGGTCTGAGCTAGGTCTGTCAGTTGCTGATCACGCGAGGCAGTGCTCGTGACGGTGGACAAGTCAGTCAGTACGAATTCTTGGTCAACCACGGCAAAGCTGTCGAGATCGAGAGCACCGTGGACTAGATCGATCTGATGCAGTGAGCGCACAATCTGCCAGATCTTTTCAATCGCAACGTTTGGCCCCGGCTCGAGTGGGCTGCCTCGCTGCGCAACCGCCAGAAGCGCGTCACCTGAGTCCGTCATTCCTGCCACAAGCACCTGCGGCACAGCAATGCCACGACTGGCCGCCAGCATGGTGACAAATCCCTCATGCTCAACTTGCTGCTCGCGAGTCATAGCCGGACGGGTAGCACCGCGATACCAGATTGCCCGCCACAGGCGGCTGAGCAGTTGTGT
>CAFAAQ010000020.1_pt1 | contig 15262 bp, 14 predicted proteins | sample 7267631 | NCBI WGS metagenome assembly CAFAAQ01 (sample SAMEA6813990, study PRJEB35770) | uncultured Actinomycetes bacterium | biome: Freshwater; feature: Freshwater reservoir; material: water | place: Czech Republic | collected 2017-08-18 | depth 30m m | reverse complement strand
CCCTCGGTGGCTTCTTCCTCATCCGTCGTCAGACCGCCTCGGTCTGAGATTTCTTTAACAACTTCTAAGGAGAATTGATTATGAAACTGAAATCACTCATTGGGGCTGCTCTCGTAGCAGGAACCCTGTTATCCGGAACAGCAATGACCTCCATGGCCGGCGCCACCGCACCAGAGCCCTCGGGCTGGGATGACGTCAACGACCGTGTGGTCGGTACGGGTTCAGATACCACGTATCCCTTCATGCAGCGCGCCGAACTCCTGTTCAATCAGGCAACCGGATGTGACACCGACAACGCTTCACCAGCCGCTTCACCAGCTACGTACAACCTCGGTAAGTGCTTGACTGTTGGACAGAATGCCACGAACGTTCTGGGCAACTGGGATCACGACGTGTTCGCTAGCACCTACCCAACCGGGTCCTCTGCAGGCGTCACTGCGCTGAAGAACGGCCAAGTTGATTACGCACGATCCTCACGTGGACCAAAGTCCACGGGCGAGTCGGCACTGAACTTCTGGGCGTTCGGCAAAGACGGCCTGATTATGGTCACCTGGGGCAACCGTACTCCTGGCAACCTGACGAAAGCTGAGATTCAGGGAATATACAACTGCACCATTACTGACTGGTCATCAATTGCAGGCCAAGCTGCCGGCACCATTGAGCCAGTTGGAATGAATGCATCCTCCGGAACGAAGGCAACCTTCGACACCTACCTTGGTTTCGATGCCAACTCAGGTGCTTGCAAGAAGTCCCTGACCACTGGAGCGTACCCATTCGAAAATGACCTCAAGCCACTAGTGGCTGATACCGTCATCTCGCAAGATAATGGGATCTGGTGGATGAGCGCCGCTGCTTACAAGGCGTTCTCGTACCAGCGTCAGACAGCAGCAGCTTGGACCGTGGACGGCAAGTCGGCAACTGCGGGCACGATTGCTAACAACACCTACCCCATCACACGATTCATCTACCACGTGACCAAGAAGACTGATGCAACTGCAGCAGCTGCCTCGGCAGAGATCACGGGTGCTGACACTGGCCCAGGTGGAGCGGTTCGTGAACTCACTGAGTTCATGTGCAAGCCTTCAGCTTCACACACCAACAATGACTACTCCGGTAAGTCGAACTACATCGAGCTTGGCACTGCCTACACCCAAACCGGATTCATTCGGGTGCCTGCAGCTGAGCAGACAAACGGTATTTGCAAGTTGGTCCCAGGAGCCTGATTGGTTCTGGAATCTGTACGTGTAGAACGTCTGTCTGAGTTCTACAAGCTCGAGGGGCACGGCTTCGGCCGTGCCCCTCTTGGTCTTTCATGGAGGAGCGGAGCAATGCGATTGAGCAGAGTTAGGTTTGGGGTGCTGACCGGGTCCTTAGGGACGGTGGTCTTGCTGCTCGGTATGAGCAATGCCTCAGCAGAATCCTCTGTGAGTGTTGCTCCGGAACCGATTCCCGTCACAGCTGAGCAGTCAGCAGCACTTGTGCAGGTGAGTTGGTCCGGTCTTGAGCCAAGACAATTGGTGTTTGTTGATATTTGTAGGAAGTCCATCTCGGATAGCAGTTTCACGGTTGCCGAGGACTGCGGGGCATACTCGGGACTCACACCAAACGGTTCCGCCGCAGGAGAGGGGAGCGCTGAACTTGAGGTGTTCCGCGGCCAAGATCCCGCAGGCGAAGCCTGGGGTTGCTACGCCGAGGCCGATACGGCCCCGGCAGGGGTAATCAAGTACACCACTTGCTTTGTCCGGGTAACAGATACCACGGTGCTCAACGTGGACAGTGATTCGGAGACCCCGATTCGCTTTGAGGGCGCAGGCCGGGTTGACCCTGGGACATCAGCTACGACAGGTGCTGGCCCGCCGCCACCGCAGCTCCCAGGCTCTGGCCCATCGAGCAGTGCTCTCGCCGGCCCGAGCACCGTGGATGATGCAGAGGCACTTCAGTTTGCTGGATCAGACTCGGGTGCTGGCGTAGCTATTACCGGCTGAGGCTGAGATTTAGCTAAGTCCAGGCAAGCGCAGCGCTTGAGGTTCACCTCAAAGTCAGATTCCGGCAACGTGGAGTTCAGGCCTGCTGCGTACGTTTTGATCGTTGACTACCGACAGGCGAGGAGTCGAGAACGTGACTGCTGCAATGCACAAGAGTGTTGAAGACCTAGAACAGGTTGAAGAGGTACCTAACGTTGTCGACCTAACCGACACAGCGGACTCGATGGATCCTGTGGATACGGAGCCAGAGACCGTCGTCACTGTGGTTGATGCCGATCAGCTCGCCCATACTGCTGCCGAGGTGGCGGCGATGGTTGCGCGTCATCAGCAAGAACTTGCTGCTGTCATGGCCGAACTCACCACCTTGCAGCGAGTGTTGAGATCAGAGGTTCGTGAGATTGTGTCTGAGTTGGATCGCATTGCCTCGGGCGTGACCACGAGCGCAGCGGGTGAACCCGGATCTGAAGCAGTGCAGGCTGAGCCTGAAGGTGCAGTTCCACCCTCGCGTGGGCTGAGCCGCTTTCGCCGTCAGAGCTGAGTAAAGAGACCTAGATCAACCTGATGACTCTTACCCCCGCGTTGAGCGAATCCGAAGGCCAACTCTTTGAACCTGTGTCTGCAGACTCTGCTTCTTCGGCCCGGGCTGCCGCCGCAGCGTTATCTACCCTGCTCAGTGAACGAGAACAGCAGCTTTCTGCCTCGGTGGATTCGCTCTTTGTAACAGGACTTCAAGCGGATCGTAGGTTGAGCGAGATCTCCATCGTGCTAGGTGACCTAGCTGCCGCAGGCGGGTATCAGGTCCCGGATCTAACTGCTGCACAAGAAGTGATTGTTGACGCTCAGCACCCCGCGGTCATTGAGGCGGAGCAGATTCTTGCTGACCAACGCATCAAGATGGGCCGCACCCGACGTGTTGGTCCCGAGGTCGGCCGTATCGAGCGCCGCATCACCTTTGTGGCCTTTACGGCGCTGTTTATAGCAATTGGCTATATCTCTGCACGCGTAGGTGGGATGATCCCCGGCGACGCGCTCTCTCGAGTGGGTAGCGGTCAGTCGGTGCTCTTTAGCCGTGATCCACACCTCGAGGCACTTGGCTTTATTTGGGGTCCGTTTCCCACCATGTTTCAATTGCCCTTTATTGCCCTTCGAGCGTTCTGGCTTCCATTTACCAGCACGGGCATGGCAGCGATTGTGGTGTCGGCGCTGTTTATGGCGGGCACGCTCAGTCAACTCTTGGCATGGGGGATTGAAACTGGAACGAAGCAGTGGTTCCGTATTGCGGCGGTATTGCTTGTTGCGGCGCAGCCGCTGATCTGGACCCACGGCGGGAATGGAATGAGCGAGGCCTGCTGGCTGTTTTTCTTAGTCCTTGCCACTCGTCACCTAGCTCGGTGGATTGAAACCGACGATACGAGGTCTCTGGTTGTGGTTGGTTCAGCAATAGCTGCTGGATACCTGACCCGTTATGAAACTGCTGCGGTGTTCGCAGCGGTGTTGCCCGTGGTTGCTCTTGTCACGTGGAACCGCTCGGCGGCTCAGGGGGTAACTCCCCGTTCAGCGATGAATCGCCGCTGGGACACCGTGGTTGATCTGACGATTCTGGCCTTCCCAGTCGTGGTGACCATGGTTGCTTGGGCTGTTGCTTCTTGGGCAATCATCGGAGAGCCCTTCCCACAGTTCACCTCTGCCTACGGCAACAGTGCCCTTGTTGCACGATCGGCGGCGTCGAATATTGAACTGATTGGAGACGCAGCCTCGGCTGGCAGGGCATGGTTCTTCATTCGTCAGATGTTGGTGGCCTCACCGCTACTCGTTGTGCTGGCAGTCATGGCGCTGTGGGGAACGCGCAGAACCTGCCTGCGAGCAACTGTTGCGCTTGCAGTACTCGGGTCACCGCTGGCTTTGCAGTTGCTCTTTGCCGCAAAAGGTTCAACGTTCCCATGGTTGCGCTACACCGTGATAGCAGTGGTGCTTGCCGCCGCACTGGCCATGGTCATTGCTTCGGAACCGCCGAAACGGTCCGTATGGGTCACGGGGTTTGCCCTGTTCGCGCTCTTGCCTGGAATTTTCTGGACCCTGCATGTTGTGCAGACGGAGCAGTACGCCTCGTTCGATCAGACTGAGGCCATTGAGGCGCTATCGCTTGGAATCAACGGCGATTCGGTAGACCCGATGCGCTCAATGACCATCATGGGTCAGCAAGTGGCCGAAGAGATTGACACTCGTTTGGATGTGGAGCCTGGAACTGTCCTGATGGATCAGGCAGGAATTGGGGTTTTGCCTGCCGCACCAAGACCAAATGTGTATGTGGTGCCCTCGGACCGAGACTTTGGCCCTGCAGTCGCAGCCCCTCAAGACTTTGGTGTTCGGTATTTGCTGCTCTTGGAGTCATCCGGTGCGGATCAACTCGTTTCACAGTTTCCTGACCTTTGGGAGGGCGGCGGAACCGGGTTTGCCAAGCAGGTAGCTGAATGGGGAGACGAGTCAGCACCAAAGACCCATTACCGCCTCTTTGAAGTCAAGGACCCCGATCCAACCAATCGAGCACAACCAGACCCGGAGTTCGGAAGATGAAAGCCCTCCTAGCAAAGATTCCTCGTGATCGCAGCCTGCTGTTGCTGCTGGTCCCGCCCATTGCCGTGCTCGCCTTTATGGTGAACGCTCAGTCTCAGGCCAACTATGCGCTACCCCCGCCCGTACCAGTGGGCGCACCAGCGGCAACTGTACCAAGCACCGTGCCCGACCTATCTGCTGATGCAGCAGGGGCCGAGGTAGATCAAGCAGATGTTGAAGTAGCGGGAGCAAGTGTCAGCCGCACTGGCGTAACTCGCGGCACGCCCACTGGTTCAGCAGGAGGATCACGCTCGACTGGCTCTGCCTCTCCATCTGGCGGCGCCGTTCCGTCGCAGGTGCAGGGAGCGTCGGTTGAGAATCCGGCTCCCACAACCACAGTGCCAGAGGATCAGACTGGGCCCCAGCCTGCAGTGAGCGAGAGCCCTCTGGCTTTGCTGCTTCCACTCTCTGCGCTCTTGATGCTTGGAGTGGGGATGTTCTTTGTGCTGCGCCGGCGCAGCAAACCGGTTGCTACTAAGGCCATGAACTAGTGGCTCGCATGTGCTCTCAGGCTAGAGAAGAACAAGTGCTGTCATGCTGCTAAATCCGCCACCGGCAGATCCAATTGAAGAGGCTGAACAAGAACCCCGCTGGTCCGAAGATACCCGCAAGGTGGCAGGCCGTACAGCTATAGCGCTCTTCGCTGTGCTGCTGTGTTATCACACCTCGCTCTGGACCCTGATGAGGGGTCTCACCGTAGATACTCCGCTGGCCTATCTGGGCTTGGTACCGATCATTGCCGCCGTGCTGGGATACGCGCTGGCAAGGCCAAGCATCAACGAGCCGAATATTCATGATCGGCATATTGATCGCATTGTCGGAGTTCCCCTTGTGATTGCTGCGTTTGCCTCGCTCGTGTTGTTGCCGGCACGTCTCTCGACGATGTACTGGCTGTACCGAATTGATCTGCTCACGATGCCGCTATTTGTAGCGGGTGTTGTAGCTCTTGCTTTTGGGGTTCGCATGCTCTGGCGGACCAAGGCCGCAGTTCTCTTTTTGTTCTTGGCCTGGCCGATACCTATTCGTGGACTTGTCACGTTAGGCCTTGAGCCGCTTACTGGCCTGACTGCTGGCGCAGTTCGCATGGTCGTGGGCGTGATACCCGTAGCCACGGTCATGGCAGGAGATGGCATTACCTTTCAGGTCGCACACGGCGGTGCACAGGGAACCTTCCTGGTTCAAGTTGCCTCGGCCTGTTCGGGTGCGAACGGCTTGTTGGGGTTCTTGTTAGTTGCCTCGGCATTCACGTTGGTTGCACGGGGAACGAAGTCAGCAAAGTTCAGCTGGTTAGCTGCTGGAACTGCACTGGTGTGGGTCTTCAACGTGATTCGCATTGTTGCGATCTTGGCAGTTGGCAAATTCTTCGGTGAAACTGCTTCGATAGATATATTGCACCCCGTTGCTGGACTGTTCACCTTCAATATTGCGGTGCTCATCATGGTGTTACAGGCCCACAGGTTTGGTTTGTCCCTTCCTGTGTTCAGTGGCCCCTCGCGCACACGCGCCGTCCTAGCAGCCGTTCCGACTGCAGGACGTGCCATGTTGGGAATTGTGGTGATTGCGCTGTTTGGGTCGGTGTTCAACCACAACCTCACTGCATATGACCCAATTTCGTCTTCGGTTGGTAACCCGCGCGTCGGGAAGTTCTCGCAGGTCTCGTTGCGACCAACTGGGTTCCGCGGCGAACGCGTCGGAACCTTTGAAAACGGCAAGCGGTTCTTTGGGGAGGATTCCAGCTGGGTCCGATATCAGTATGCGGCGCTTGGAACGAGTCAGTTGGGGAGCGATGTTCCCGTGCTGGCCGATGTGATCAACACTGGCAAGCTCCAAGCGTTTAGTGACTTTGGCATTGAGGCCTGTTACCGATTCCACGGGTATAGCACCGAGGGTGTGAAACGGGTGGACCTGGGTAACGGTGTGGTGGGAACAGTGTTGAACTGGGCCGATCCCGATGGCCTTGCTTGGACCACGGTGTACTGGCTGTGGGCAGTTCGTGAAGGCAGCGGCCTTCGCTACGAACGAGTGGTCTTGCTGCTCAATGACAGCAATTCCGCCCGTGTAGCTAGTCCACCGCTCGAGGATTCAATTGCCCGGCAAGTCGGGATCCGTGCCGATGAAGCAGTGCGCGGTGCAGAGACAGGAGATGTGACTGCGCGACAGGGCGAACTTCGGACCTTCCTCGTACAGTTCGCACGAACAGTGATTCAGTCATCGGCTGATCGGTCGGCGCAAATGCCTGAGCCAGTGGAGTTTGGCGGATGAAGATTCGAGAGATACCAGAGGATCTGGCCGAAGAGGTACTTGCTGAGTCCTTAGGTTGGGTCGAAGCCAAAAACCCCGGCATGACTGCTGCCTCACAGGTCAATCGTGGCCAAAAAATTGGTCTCATTGGCATGGCAGTAGCTGTTGTGCTGTGCCTAATCCTGGCGCCACTTGGAACCCTCATTGTTCTGACCACTGCAGCCACTTTGGTGTATCTGATTACGTTGTGTCATCGGATTTATCTGGTTCGAATCGGCCTTGGGGATGACTCTTCGATTCAGGTTGCTGACGAGGATGCTCGGGCAGTTCCCGATGAAGAACTCCCGATGTATACCCTGCTGGTACCTGCCTACGGCGAACCGCAGGTGCTTCCCGATCTACTAGCGGCCCTCAACCGAATTGAATACCCGCGTGACCGTATTGACGTAAAACTATTGCTCGAGGTTGGAGACGCTGAGACTATTGCAGCCGCTCGTGCCATTGAGACTGACCTTCCCGTTGAGGTGTTGCTGCTACCGGCAGGGGAGCCTCAGACAAAGCCCAGAGCGCTGAACTTTGGTCTGTACTTTGCTCGCGGATCTCTGGTGACTATCTACGATGCGGAGGATCATCCTGACCCGCTACAACTTCGCCGGGCCGTGGTCGCATTCAGTCGCGGCGCCGATGATGTGGGTTGTCTGCAGGGCAAACTCTCGTTCTACGGGGGAACCACCAACTTGCTGACTCGCTGGTTCACTGCGGAGTATCTGACTTGGTTCAACTTGTATTTGCCGGGGCTCGCTTCGACGAAGTCACCCATTCCGCTTGGCGGCACTTCAAATCACTTCCGTCGAGAGGCTCTTGAGGAGGTTGGTTGTTGGGACGCCTTCAACGTGACCGAGGATTGTGATCTGGGAATCCGCCTGCAACGAAAAGGCTGGCGCGTTGGGGTTCTGGATTCTTCGACGATGGAAGAGCCAAATGTTGATGTCGTCAACTGGGTCAAGCAGCGCAGTCGTTGGTACAAAGGATATTTGCAGACCTGGTTAGTAGGCATGCGAGACCCCCGCGGCATGGTGCGTGACTTGGGTTGGGCTGGATTTGGGCACTTCTGCTTGTTTGTGGGAAGCACGCCAGTTCTAGCGGTTTTAAATCTGTGGTTCTGGGCCATGACCCTGTTGTGGTTTGTGACCAAGGCCTCGTTCATCCAGGCGCTGTTCCCAGGAGCGCTCTACTACCTTGCAATCTTCTCGTGGTTCTTCGGCAACGTAGTGATTATCTACCTGTCGATTCTGACCTTGCGTGCAGTCCGCCGGCCGGAGTTGTTGGTCTCTGCACTGCTTTCGCCGTTGTACTGGGTGCTCATGGCAGTTGCCGCCCTGCGAGCCATGATCCAACTCTTTACGGATCCCTCACATTGGGAAAAGACCCAGCATGGTCTGACGCTGGATCAGGGCGAAGGCCGAGGAGATGCCGCTTGGGCCAAGCCACCGGTTCACGAGGCTCCAGCAACACCTGAGGCAGAGGAAAAGTCACTCAATCAAAGTTGACTCATTAATACCTGAGCTACATACTAGCAGTATGAGTATCCCGACTGATCTGCGCTCGGCACGCCATGCCGCACTCGGTGATCCTGTTCGCCTAGCTATTGTTGACGAACTGACTGTCTCTGACTGCTCTCCTGTGGAGCTTCGTTTAGCGTTCGGTCTGCCCTCAAACCTGTTAGCTCACCACCTTGATGTCCTGGAACAGGTCGGGCTGATTCACCGTTCGACTTCCTCCGGGGACGCTCGACGGCGCTATATCCACCTCAACTCAGAGGCACTCGGTGGCTTGGCTCCCAGAAAACGCGTTCCCATTGGATCAGCGCTGTTCTTGTGCACCAGAAACTCTGCTCGAAGCCAACTAGCAGCCGCTCTGTGGGAAGACATCTCAGGTTGCGCAGCGGAATCTGCGGGAACTGAACCTGCTGAGCGAATTGATCGTCGAGCAGTAGCTGCTGCAAAACGCAGGGGTCTACAACTCGAGGCAAGCACTCCCAAAGGGCTCAGTCAGATCAACATGACTCCAACGCTTGTCATCACTGTGTGTGACCTTGTGCATGAGGAATTGGCTCATGACGTGCAACCTCGGCGAGGCGGAAGTTGGCTGCACTGGTCAGTGCCTGATCCTGTGAAGCTGGGCACGGCACGTGCCTTTGACTCCACGCTCGATGAGTTGACTCGACGGGTGTCTGCACTAGTTGAGTCTGGTGGTTCGGCCGCATGAGTACAGAGATGCCCCCAGATGATGCACAGCTAGCAGTACTCCCCGAAACAGGCACCGGAACGCTTGGCCTTGACTTGGTTCGTCGGTTAGCGGCCGAAGCGCTTGGCACAGCGCTACTGATCATTGCAGTCATTGGCTCGGGCATCATGGCCACGAATCTGTCTAGTGATGTTGGTTTGCAGTTGTTAGAAAATGCTGCGGCAACCGGTGGAGCGCTCATTGGTCTGATCCTGATGTTCGGGGCCGTCTCGGGAGCGCATTTCAACCCGGTTGTGACCCTGACTGATCGGTTCTTGGGTTCCACCTCTACTAGCGACACCGTGTTGTATGTCATCGCACAGATCTTTGGCGGATGCTGCGGGGCAGTCCTCGCGAACCTGATGTTTTCGCTGCCAGCAGTAGAGGTCTCGACACATGTGAGATCAGGCGGCGGTATCTGGCTTTCCGAAGTGATCGCTACGGTCGGGCTGTTGCTAGTGATTCAAGGCTGCGTGCGAACCGGACGAGCCTCGGTAGTGCCCTTTGCCGTTGGTGCGTGGATTGCTGGTGCGTACTGGTTCACCTCGTCCACGAGTTTTGCCAATCCCGCAGTCACGATTGCCCGCATGCTGTCCGACAGTTTTGCTGGTATCGCACCGTCCTCAGTACCGATGTTCATTCTGATGCAACTCATTGGAACCGTGATTGCCTTCGGCCTGATTCGTTTGTTCTATCCACATACTGCTCCCGCTGTCGAAGGATCTTCCGATGTCTGAAAAACTGCCCGAAGTCTTGTTTGTGTGCATCCATAACGCTGGCCGGTCACAGATGGCGGCTGCGTTTCTTGCACAGGTTGGTGGATCTGGAGTCGTAGTTCGCTCAGCGGGTACTGCTCCCGCCGAGTCCATCAATCCGGCCGTGATAGACGCAATGGCCGAACTTGATATCGACTTGCTGAGTTCGGGAGCGACTCCGAAACGACTTGAAGATGCTGCCGTAGAAGCCTCGGATGTGGTCATTACTATGGGGTGTGGGGATGAATGCCCCTTCTATCCGGGTACGCGTTACTTGGACTGGAAACTTGATGACCCTGCAGGCCAAGGCGTTGCGGCCGTTCGACCGATCCGCGATGAGATCCTGCGCCGGGTTCAAGAGCTCTGGGCCGAACTCAGCGCTGCGGCCTCGTAGCGGCCGTTCATCAGAAACTCTCACTACTCACTACTCACTACTCACTACTCACTAGCTAACGGAGCAACCATGTCACGAGTACAACTAGCTATCAACGTCACAGATATCGATTCAGCAGTCATTTTCTATTCCAAGTTGTTTGCCACCGAAGTGAATAAACGCAAGCCAGGTTACGCAAACTTCGAGATTGCCGAACCCCCTCTCAAGCTGGTTCTGATTGAGGGCCCCGAAGGAGGCACGCTGAACCACCTTGGAGTTGAGACTGAAACCACAGCACAGGTTCAAGAAGCAGAAACCCGACTGTCGGAAACTGGCCTAGAAACCACTGGAGTTGATGACACCGTGTGCTGCTTTGCCGAAAAGACCGAGACCTGGGTAACTGATCCTGACGGCGCCAAGTGGGAGTGGTACGTCAAGACTGGCGACGCTGATCAGATGTCGCTAGAGAATCGGGGAACTGAGAGTTCCGAGGGAACCGCCTGCTGCGGCTGAAAAGGCCGGTTCTGTTAGCAGTCCCGGTGGTTTCTGGAGGCGTTGCTAGACAATACTAATGCTGCCCGCTCTCTTACTGAGCATGTGCAGAAAGTGATCTCACCGTGCAAACAATTGGTCATTACGTTGATGGTGCGCTCAGTCTAGGAACCTCTGGGTTGTCAGCACCTGTGTTTAATCCTGCCACTGGCGCTCAGCAGGCAGAGGTAGCTCTTGGCTCGATAGCCGATGTGGACGCCGTGGTCGCATCTGCTGCCACAGCGTTCGAGTCCTGGCGCAGTAGTTCGTTAAGCACTCGAGCAAGCATCATGTTCAAGTTTCGTGAACTCATGGATGCTTCGCGAAACGAACTGGCTGACTTAGTGAGTCTTGAACACGGCAAGGTTCCCTCTGACGCACTTGGCGAGATTGCTCGCGGCATGGAGAACGTTGAGTTTGCTTGTGGGATTCCGGCACTGCTGAAAGGCGAATACTCCGAGCAGGTCGCGGGTGGAGTTGATGTGTATTCACTGCGCCAACCCCTCGGCGTTGTGGCCGGCATCACGCCATTCAACTTTCCGGCCATGGTGCCCATGTGGATGTTTGCGAACGCCATCATGTGCGGGAACTGTTTCATTCTGAAGCCCTCCGAGAAGGACCCCTCTGCAGCGCTCTTTATGGCCAAACTCCTGAGCGAGGCTGGGCTACCGCCCGGTGTGTTCAACGTGCTGCAAGGAGACAAAGTTGCAGTAGATCGGCTGTTAGAGCATCCCCAAGTCAAGGCGCTCAGCTTTGTGGGCTCCACACCGATTGCTCGTTACGTGTACGAAACCGGATCAGCTCAGGGCAAGCGGGTACAGGCGCTCGGCGGGGCAAAGAACCACATGCTCGTGTTGGCCGATGCAGATATCAACGCCGCAGCAGACGCTGCCGTCTCTGCTGCCTATGGGTCAGCCGGTGAGCGCTGCATGGCAATTTCGGTAGTCGTCGCAGTGGGAGCAGTAGCTGATGAACTCATCCCTGCTCTTACGGAACGAATTGGCAAAATTGTGGTGGGTCCCGGTACTGACCCGAAAGCCGAGATGGGCCCACTCATCACTCGACAGCACTGCGACAAGGTCACGAGCTATCTCGATGGTGCCGAGCAGGCCGGAGCAACCATTTTGGTCGATGGCCGAGACGTATCGCTTCCAGGCGATGGGTATTTCCTTGGTGCTTCCCTGATCGACAATGTCACCCCAGAGATGCAGCTCTATCAGGACGAGATTTTTGGTCCGGTGCTAGCACTCATGCGGGTTGATACCTATGAAGAGGGTTTGGCACTCATCAACAGCAACCCGTATGGCAATGGCACGGCGATATTTACTCGAGACGGTGGGGTCGCTCGTCGCTTCCAGTTCGAGGTTGAAGCCGGCATGGTCGGAATCAATGTTCCGATTCCGGTACCAGTTGCTGCGTACTCGTTTGGTGGCTGGAAGAGTTCGCTCTTTGGGGACCTGCACATGTACGGACCCGACGGGGTCAAGTTTTATACCCGCAACAAAGTAGTGACCTCTCGTTGGCCAGACCCGGCCACGAGCAGCGTCAATCTAGGGTTCCCTGTCCATAAGTGAGCCCTGTCCATAAGTGAGCCCAGTCAACAAGTGAGAGAATCATGACCGCTACAGAATCTCAGTCGCCAGAAATGCAGCTCAGCCAGACCTATCTCGATGATCGAGCACATGTGTTTCATTCTTGGTCAGCTCAGGCTGCGCTCAAGCCGCTTGTGGTCACCGGAGGTGAGGGCGCATGGTTCTTTGACGAGACTGGCAAGAAGTATCTGGACTTCTCCTCGCAGCTGATCAACTTAAACTTGGGACACCAGCACCCAAAGATGATTGCAGCAATCCAAGAGCAGGCGGGAAAGCTGGCGACCATTGCACCAGGAATGGCCACGGATGCCCGCTCCACTGCCGCACGGATGATTGCCGAGCGCACTCCGGGCGATTTGAACAAGATCTTCTTTACCAACGGTGGAGCTGAGGCCACTGAGAACGCCATGCGCATGGCGCGCCTACACACAGGCCGGCACAAGGTGCTCTCGATGTATCGCAGCTATCACGGAGCAACTGGCGGCTCAATTGCCCTGACCGGAGACCCGCGCCGGTGGCCCTCCGAGCCCAGTGTCCCACCGGGAATCATCAAGTTCTTTGGTCCCTACCCATACCGATCATCGTTCTGGTCTGATTCAGTCGAACAAGAGTCGGAGCGTGCCCTAGAGCACCTCCGTGAAGTGATCATGTTTGAGGGGCCAAACACGATTGCAGCGATCGTGTTGGAGCCAGTTGTTGGTACGAATGGAATTTTAGTTCCGCCACCGGGGTATTTGGCAGGGGTTCGAGAACTCTGCGATGCCAACGGAATTGTCATGGTCTGCGATGAGGTCATGTCCGGGTTCGGCCGATGCGGCGAATGGTTTGCAGTCGATGCCTGGGAGGTCACTCCCGACCTGATTACCTTCGCCAAGGGGGTCAACTCCGGTTATGTGCCACTTGGTGGGGTAGCAATCAGCGCAGAGATTGCAGCGAGTTTTGATACTCGGGTCTATCCCGGGGGGCTTACCTATTCGGGCCATGTACTGGCCTGCGCGACTGCCGTCGCTTCGATGAACATCTTTGAAGAGGAAAACATTCTTGAGCGGTCTCGGCACCTTGGGAAAGAAGTATTTGGCCCGGGCCTTGAGGAACTGAAGGCGAAGCATCCGAGTGTGGGAGACGTTCGAGGGCTTGGCTGTTTCTGGGCGATTGAATTAGTGAAGAACCGAGAGACCAAAGAGATGTTTGTCCCCTTCAACGCCTCGGGAGCAGATGCTGCCCCGATGGTTGAGGTGGTGACAGCCTGCAAGGCAGCAGGGTTGTCTCCCTTTGCACATTTCAATCGCCTGCATGTGACCCCACCGCTGGTGATCTCCGATGAGGACGCTCGGCTCGGCCTCGAGATTATTGATCAGGCCTTGCTGTTAGCGGATCGCCACGTTCACTAACGCAGAGTCGTCAGCGAACTAAGGCCAAATTTCAACCGGGGTACCCGCAGGTACGAGAACTGCAAGCTTCAAGATGTCTTCATTGAACAGCCTTGGGCAGCCATTAGAAGCTGACCGGCCAATAGAAGCGGGTTTGTTGGTTCCGTGGATTGCGAGCACAGGAGCTAGTGAGTCAGGAGCGCCCTCTGCGTTCTCCCCGCCGAATGTATCCATTGCTTCGGAGTAGCCGTTCAGTGCCAGAGCGACTGGTCCGTAGCCTCCTGCAGGATTTGCCGAGGGCACGATGTCTGTCACATAGAAGCTTCCCGTTGGTGTGGGACTGCTCGGGCGACCAACGCTGATCGGAGCAGCAAAGAGTTCTTGGCCGGCATCAACCACCCGCAATGATCGATCCGCGAGAGAGACGACCACCTGCCTCTGAGTCGTGGACAGAACAAGTAAGTCACTTTTAATCCACCCGGTGGTTCCATTGGGGCGCACGGGAAGTTGGACCTCGGTCCATGAACCTTCTCGAGAGACAACGCCAAATATCAGTGGTTGCGGTGGCTGATAGGCGCCAGGGTTCGTAAAGACCCATCCGGTTGGTGTCACTCTTCGACCGGAGACGGCAATCTCGGCAGATGGAATCAGAACACGGCCCAGGTCTTGACCGCTGCGAGGCGGGACTGGGTCAGCAGAGGTGATGACAGGAGTAAGAGATGTATTCCACCCAGCGGGTGGTTTTGACTGCACTTGCACCTGATTGAACTGGCTACGAACAGTTGCCACCTCGTGTGTTCCTGGTGGCAGGGTTTGGTACTCCACAACAATGCTGGTTGTTGTGGTGGGGACCGTTCTGGGGATTGTGCTGGACGTGGTCTTTCCCGCAGTAGCTGGGGGAGTCGCGGTAGTGCTTGGCGTGTTCTGCGCTGACCTGGTTGCTAGAACCAAGCCCGATATCACCGCAGCAGAGAGCAGTCCGCCGGTTACCCAGATGACTGCCCTTCTTCGCTGCGATGACTTGGTCATATCGAGAAGCGGTTATGCATCACTTGTATCGCAAGACCCCTCGGATGTTTTTACCGGCGAGCATGTCGGCGAACCCTTGGTTGATGTCCTCGAGGGCGTATTCCTGGGTCACCATGCCTGCAAGATCGAGTTGGCCGTTGCGGTACAGCTGCATCAGGCGGGGAATATCGGACTGCGGATTGGCAGAACCAAAGATCGAGCCCACAAGCTGCTTCTCCATCAGTGTCAGATCGCAGAGCGAGATGTTGATCTGCCCTTCGGCCGCCGAGTGGATGTTGGTCACGACCACGCGTCCGCGCTTGGCACAGAGCGACATGATGGGAGCGATTTGCTCGCCATCTCCAACACCCATGCAGCAGATCACCTTCTCGCACATGCGACCCCAGGTGAGCTGTTGGATGAGTTCGTAGGATTCGCCGATGCTGCTCGCAGTGTGGGTTGCTCCAAATTTGAGTGCTTGTTCACGCTTGAACTCAATTGGATCAAT
>CAFAAQ010000018.1_pt1 | contig 16014 bp, 20 predicted proteins | sample 7267631 | NCBI WGS metagenome assembly CAFAAQ01 (sample SAMEA6813990, study PRJEB35770) | uncultured Actinomycetes bacterium | biome: Freshwater; feature: Freshwater reservoir; material: water | place: Czech Republic | collected 2017-08-18 | depth 30m m | reverse complement strand
CGGCCCACTACGACGCCTCTTCGGGGGCGTCGTTTGTTTTTGGTAGCTGCTGTTGACCGTGGTCGCCAGGCTTAGAGCAGAAGTTCCATCAGCGTGACATCAAGCCACTTTCCAAATTTTCTACCCACTTCTCGTTCATGACCCACTGCTTCAAATCCGCATTGGGCATGCAAGGCAATCGAGGCTTCGTGGCTGGCAACAATTCTGGCCATCACTGCGTGAAATCCGTGTGCTCTTGCTGTCTCGACGAGGGAGCCCAACAAGAGCTTGCCAACTCCGAGCTGCTGAAAGTCCTCGTGCACATACACCGAGTCCTCGACAGTGGTTGAGTATGCGGCTCGGTCTCGGTAGGGGGAGAGCGCCGAGTAGCCCACGACGCGGCCATCCTCGTTCACTGCAACCAGAACGATTCGCGCCCCCGATCGATCCTCTATCCACTCCTCTTGGTCGGCCAAACTGCGCGGCACCAAATCGAACGTGGCAGTAGACGTGAGTACGACAGGGTTGTAGATAGCCATCATCTCTGAGGCGTCTTGGGCAACAGCGGGTCTGATCTGCACGATGGAAAGGTACCCCCGCAGAGGGGTCGACGTGTGGTTGCGCTCAGAGGGGAGTTGGGGCGGCGTTCAAGATGGCAGTGGGCTCAATGATTTTGAGGGCACCCGTCATCTCTTCAAGTTGTGCCCAAGATGTCACGCTTGGTGAGTCTGTTAGCAGAATGATCTGTTGATGTTGCGATCCGCGAACCATCACTTCGAGCAGTGCAGGAAGCACGCCTGACTCGATGTTGACGAACGGCTCGTCAAACAAGGCAGGGAAGCTTTCCCCAGACACGGCAAGGTTGCGAAGGTTTCCCAAATGCGTCACGACTGCATGAGCCGTTGCGGCGGTGTCATCTAGAGCATGGTGGTCCTCGTGACCCCCCGCTGGATGGACCTCTTGTCGAAGCTTGGCGGCCGCAGCAATCTCGTGGTAATTCTCTCCGGCCCACTGCACGTCGATACTCCCCGCTAGGGCAGCCCAGCGCTGAGCGGCAAAGCGGTGCTCTTCTGCGGCGGCAATCAGACGGCGTCGACCCGTATCGGAAGAGAGCAGGCTATTGACCCGCTGTAGATGGAAGCCCAGATACGAATGTGCTCCAGCCTCGGCTAGCGCGGCGGCTTCTCGTCTGCGTGCTGATTCCATGCGGCGCCAATAGACCAGTGAGACCAACACTGCACCGCAGGCAATTGCGGCTAGGGGAATCACTCCGAGTGTTCCAGAAAGTCTGGCCATCGGCACCGAGAGCAACGCAGCAAATCCTGCCACCATGAACGTGGCTCTCCGAACGGTTTCGTTCTGATCCTGACTGCGCTCAAAGTTCTGGTGGTGAGTCTCGATCCGTTCGATGACTGCTGCATCCTCCACGCTAGAACCAACTGCGTCTGCCTCTTCCTCGAGCCTTCGTTGAGCACTGCTAAGAGCTTCTGCGGCTACCCAGAGTTGTTTCTGGTCCAGCCGCGCAAGTTGTTGGATGAATTCGTCTCGCGCTGCAGATTCGGCCAAATCCTGAGCATTGAACCGCATGGCCCGTCGTGCCCGGTGATGGTCAAGACCAGCGCGTGACAACAGGTTGATCGCGCCAGTTGCGTCTGTGAACTGCGCAGTCACATCAAGTCGAGCATCGACGTCGATCACTCGGTGGGCGGAGTTGTTCGGCCGAAAGATGGCGAATCGATTGCCGTTAGCTGCGAGTAGTTCTAGGTGCACCCCACTGCGGGAATTCCCCAACGCACCGACAAATTCATTGACGAGGCCATCTCGTTCCATCTGGCCTAACCCGGCAATGACGGTCAGACGCGGATGAAGGTCAAACGAAATGCTGTTGTCTCCAGATTCAATGACAAGGCGTTCGAACTGCACAGCTGCTGTATCGACACGTAGTGCGCAATCCTTGAGTCCGAACCAGTGAGAGCGTCAATTCCTTCGGCTTCTTGTCGCCCCCGACCTTGTCCCGCTAGTCTCGGCATCCGGTCCCAAGCCTCGTGCGATGGCCACGCCCCCTTAGCTCAGTCGGTAGAGCGCTTCCATGGTAAGGAAGAGGTCGTCAGTTCAATTCTGACAGGGGGCTCGCAGTTCGGCCCTGAGTCATCAGGGGCCAAGAGTAAAGTGGACTGTGCCCACAGGGCGGCGTAGCTCAGATGGTCAGAGCACTCGGCTCATAATCGAGGGGTCGCCGGTTCAAGTCCGGCCGCCGCTACTAACTCAGTAGTCATGCCTGTAGCAATCAAGCCAGAATGAATAATCCACCCCCTCTACCTTGGGGGATGGGTTGTTTATCTGGCTGTTTTCACTGTTTCTGGGGCCACTCTTGGCAACTCGGGAATCTTCGGTTTGTTCTTGGGCGCAGTTGCCGCCACACTATGGGCCTGCCTTGTAGCCGATCGGCCAGGCTGAACTCTCTCTACAGGAGCAATACCAGATGGCCTCCGACAAGCGCATCAAAGTGACGCTCGAGTGCACCGAGTGCAAGCGTCGTAACTACATCACCAAGAAGTCCAAGGTGAATGACCGTGAACGTATCGAACTGAACAAGTACTGCAGGTTCGATCGCAAGCACACCATGCACAAAGAAACGCGCTAGAGACAAGCACTGTTTCTAGGCCTGTGATGCAGCCTCGAACTCGGAAGCCTGCTGACACAGAAGACTCCTCTGCCCTAGTGGAGCGACCGCTGCCTCGAGTGCAGGATGAACTCTCTAGTTTGGTTGCTGCGGCCCAACAGGGTGATGAATCAGCTTTCGAACTACTTGTTCAGGCCACATACGTGCAGACCTACACGTTGGCGGTTCGCCTGACGGGCAATTCCGAAGATGCGCGAGACGTCACGCAGGAGGCTTATCTCAGGGCGTACCGAGCCCTGCCAAAGTTTCGCGGCGAGTCCCAATTCTCCACCTGGATGTACCGAGTGACAGCGAACTGTGCCTCTACGCAGATGCAACGCCGTGTTCGCCACCGGCACTCAAAGCTGCCAGAGACGGACGAACTGATTGATCTGCGCAGTGAGTACAACCCCGAGCTTCGGGCAGAAGCGGGGGACCTACGCAACCGCCTCCTAGTTGCGCTCGACACCTTGCCGCCCAAGCTTCGTGCGGTAGTAGTGCTGAGAGATGTCTATGAGATGTCCCATGAGGACATCGCTTCCGAACTGGGGATTTCAACCACAGCTGCAAAGGTTCGCTTGCATAGAGCCAGACATCGCTTGCGCTCAGAGTTGTTCCCCGAACTTGATCAGGTGCAATCCCGTGCGGTGTGAGGACGCTGCGGTGGCCGTATCGGAATCGATTGAGGCTGAACTGCCGATGCCCAAAACAGCGGCACGTCATGTGGATCGGTGTCTTCGCTGCCAAGCAGAGCAAGCTCAGTACAAGAAGGTGTTTCGCGGTATGGGCTCCCTGCGTTCAGCAGAGATTGATCCCGGGCCACAAATGGTAACGGAGATTCTCCAGTATTTGCAGAGTCGGACGTCTCGCAACCCTATTCAGTCAGCTTGGGATCGGCATCGTGTCGCCTATGTTGCAGCAGTTACAGCGACGGCAGCGGCAGCAACTGCAGCGGGAGCGATTGCTCTTGCTGCACGCGCCCGTCGGCCTGCCCCTGCCTGACAGCAGCATGACAGCAGCCTGACAGCAGCATGACAGCGGGCCGCAACGGCGAGAAGTTCGGAGCAAGACAGGCTCTCGTGTAGCCCTTGGGCCTTTCACGGTCTAACCTAGAGCAGTCTGATCTGGCTTGGACGCGAAACCTTGGTTTCGTTATGGGCTAGAGCAGTACAAAGGGCAGTGGCTCAATTGGCTAGAGCACCGGTCTCCAACACCGGCGGTTGTGGGTTCGAGTCCCACCTGCCCTGCTCACTTGTTGCTGTTGTTTGTTGGGGCTTTCGGGCCTGGTATTCAGCAGAATTATTAACTTCCGGAGAGGTACTCGCCGTGTCGATGAACCGAGAGCAAAAACGAGCTGCGCAGAAGGGTGGTCAGGTTAATCCTGACGGCTCCCAAACTGCTGTGCGTGACCGAAAGGCACCCGCTCAGCATCTGAAGTCTGAGCGCACAAAGCCCATGCAGTTCATCCGAGAGGTGCGAGCTGAGCTCAAAAAGGTTGCTTGGCCGACTCGGGACGAGGTGCGTCGGTATTCCATCATTGTGCTGGCAGCCCTCATTGTCTTTACTGCCTTCGTATTTGGGATCGACTTCCTCTTCGAGCGGCTGTTCAGATTTATTACCGATCCTGCAGCTGAAGGTGCTCTCGCCGCCACGGTGAGCCAAGTCTCAGCCTTTGCAGCTAGCGGCTACTAGCCATCGAACTATCCACCCTCAATGATGAGGCCTGCCGAAGCCGGCAGTGCTGACCACGGAGAATCTGAACGAATGACTGATGATGACGGAGCAAGCGTGACTGATAGTGAACAAGAGATCGTTGAAGAATTGATCGAAGAAGCGATTGTTGAAGAGATCGTTGAAGAATTGATCGAAGAAGCGATTGTTGAAGAGATCGTTGCCGAGGAGGTGGCCGAGGTCCTCGCAGAGGAGGAACTGCTAGCGCAGGCGGCCGCTGCTGCAGCCGAGGCTGCAATTTCGCCTTACGACAAGCCGGGCAAGTGGTACGTCCTACATACCCAGTCGGGATATGAGAACAAGGTCCGCCAAAACATCGAGGCCCGAACCCGGTCGATGGCAATGGATGCAAAGATCCACGAGGTCGCCATTCCCATGGAAGAGGTGACCGAATTCAAAGCTGGCAAGAAGGTCATCGCACAGAAAAAGATGTTCCCCGGCTACTTGATTATCCGCTGCTCGCTCGACGATGACAGCTGGTACGTGATTCGCAATACTCCAGGAGTCACTGGCTTTGTCGGTGCCGGAAACAAGCCCTCTCCGCTGTCTCGTAGAGAGGTCGAAGAGTTTATTCGCACTGCGGATAGCCCAACCGATGACTCGCCCAAGCGTGCACGTCCTCGTCTTGAATACGAGTTGAACGAGACAGTGCGCGTCAAGGAAGGTCCATTTGCTGACTTCTCCGGATCGGTGGTCGACATCGATGAGGACCATATGAAGATGAAGGTTCTCGTCAATATCTTCGGCCGTGAAACCCCTGTTGAACTCGAATTCTCTCAGGTGGCAAAGCTCTAATTTGAGCTCATTGTGGCCCCGGCAGGTCGCCGGGTTGCTACAGGTGCACTCTATGCACCACACTTACACGTCGTCCCTGGGCCCCGTAGCGCGTTTGCGTCCGGATGGTTGCCCTTCTGCAGGAAGTGAAAAATGGCCAAGAAAAAGGTCGTAGCCCTTGTAAAGATCCAGATTCCCGCCGGACAGGCCTCGCCTGCTCCGCCCGTAGGAACCGCGCTTGGTCCCCACGGTGTGGCGATTATGGACTTCTGCAAGGAGTACAACGCAAGAACAGAAGCACAGCGCGGAACAATTGTTCCGGTCGAGATCTCGATCTTTGAGGATCGCACCTTTAGTTTCGTTACCAAGACTCCACCAGCTCCTGTGCTGATTCGCGAGGCGCTTGGTTTGGCGAAGGGTTCTGAAACCCCAGGTCGTGGATCAATCGCAGAGATCACCGACAGCCAGCTTGAAGACATCGCAAAAATTAAGCTGCCCGACCTGAACACCGACGATCTCGAGGCTGCCAAGTTGCAGATCGCTGGTACTGCTCGCTCAATGGGTATCCGCATCGCTGAGTAATTCGTTCAGGCAATAAGTTCATAGCAGTACGGCCCCGAGAGGAAGACCTCGCCTCCGGACCCGCCGACATGAGGGAGACCATCCATTTAGGAGATCGACATGGCATTTCATGGCAAAAAGTTTGATGACGCCGCAAAGCGTTTCGACCGAGACAACTTCCACACGCCGGCCGAGGCCGTGGCAGTAGTGAAGACAATCGCCACCAAGAACTTTGACGAGTCAATTGACCTTGCTATCCGCCTAGGCGTTGACCCTCGCAAGCCCGATCAGATGGTGCGTGGCACAGTTGCTTTGCCGGCAGGAACAGGCAAAGACGTGCGTGTGGCCGTGTTTGCTCAGGGTGAGGCTGCTGCAGCCGCCACTGCCGCTGGCGCAGAGTACGTCGGCGCTGAAGACCTTGCAGCCCTCATCGAGGGCGGCATGATGGACTTTGACGTCACCATTGCTACCCCTGACCTGATGCCGCTAGTCGGCCGCCTCGGTAGAGCACTCGGGCCCCGTGGCTTGATGCCCAACCCAAAGACCGGCACCGTAACCCCCGACCCTGCGAAAGCAGTTGAGGAGTTCAAGGGCGGCAAGGTCGAGTACCGCACAGACCGCCACGGCAACGTTCATGTGCCAATCGGGCGTGCCAGCTTTGAGCCGACTGCGCTGAACGACAACTTCTTGGCAGTGATCGAAGAACTGCAGAAAGCAAAGCCCTCCTCCTCGAAGGGGCGCTACTTCAAGAAGGTCACCCTGTCTTCAACTATGGGACCTGGGATTCGCGTGGACGTCAACAAGCTTGATCGGCCTGAAGAGGTCTAACCAACCCCCAGCAGGTCTAGTACTGCCAAGTGGCAGGACTAACGACTGCGCTAACCCACCGTCGTAGTTGCGCCGTTGGACACAGCAACGCGCTGCTTGCCACCCGTCTTGGCTTGGTAGAGCGCAACATCTGCTGTTCGAAGGAGGGCGGCAGGTTCGCTCTTGCTGTCGCCCAAAGCAACTCCTGCGCTCGCACCGATCTTGCCGGTGAATTCCCCACCAGCGGCTGGCAGAGCCACGGCGCTAATGAGTCGTTCTGCGATCTCGGCAGCCTCGCTCGAGTCAGTGATTCCGGGGCAGAGAACTGCGAACTCATCACCGCCTAAGCGAGCCACAAAATCGATTTCCCGAACTGAGGCGTTGATACGCCGAGAAATTTCGACCAGCATCAGATCGCCTACCTCATGGCCGTACTCGTCGTTGACGGGCTTGAAGTCATCGAGGTCGATGTAGAGCACTGCAATAGGACCTTGCTGGGCTGCAAATACTTGACTTAAACCCTTGCGATTCAGTAGTCCTGTTAGTCCATCGTGCTGGGCATCAAAGCGCAGCGCACCCTTTGACTGATGGTCCGCTACGGCCAGAGCCGTGAGCCGGACTGCTTGGTGTATGAGGCGCTGAGGACCCGAGATCAAACCCATGGCGGGCTCGCTCCACAGAACAATGCATGCTCCGATTTGCTTTGACCCAGGTAGCGCAACCGGAAGCAGGCTCACGGCACCAAACTTCTCTCCTAGCTCTTTGGTTGCCTGCCCTTGCAGATCGAGGATCTGCTGAACCTGACCGGTCTCTCGCGCCAGAGCCAACAACTCAGTCGGCGCATCGGGCAGGCCCTCGGAATCTGGAGCAGTGTGAGAGGTAGTGGCCCCGTCCTCCCAGTAGACAATCTGTGTGCGGGTGCCATCAACGCTGCAGTCCACTAAGCGAGCAAGCACGGGGAGGACGCTGTCGAGTGGCGCACTCTGGCCAAGTAGGTCAATAGCAGTTGCAAGGTCGCTCAGGTCACGGCCAAAGCGACCAAGGCCGAGCAGGCCCCCAATCTCTGGGTCTTCAAGAAAGTTACATAGCTGCACATCGGCGCGCACGTAATCGCCCTCTGCAGTTGCGATTCGAATGCTCGTGGAATCCGGTCTCCAAGAAGGATCAAAGTTCGCCTGATAATCCGAAGCGTGATCCGCGTGAAACTCAATGGACTGAGCGGCTAACTCAAAGTCTTCAGGATGAATCAAGTCGGTCATGTTTCGACCCACGAGAGTTGACCACCCAAAGATCAGGTAGGAAGTCTCAGAGGCCCATTCGATTTGAAAATTTCGGTCGATCATGACCGAGAAATGACCGTTTGCCCGAGATACTGCTCTTCCAAGGCGAAGAAGCTGCTCTTCTGATTCAGCTTCTGATCGGTCACGCACGCTACAAGTATCGCCCACTTAGCAGAATTTATTGATAATTCGCTGAGGATTTCTACTGCTACGAGTTGCTCAGCGAGTTTTTGAGTCGTTTGGCCCACATCGTGTTGAGTCCTCATGGGATTCTTTGGCAGATTCAAGCACTGAGATGTGCGTATGTCCTGTCTCCAGCGTAAAGTCGACTCTCGATGGAATCAGTCAAGGCAACATCGGCAGAACCCCTCCTACCGCAGCGCTCCGCAGCCGACCTTGCGATGCTCCGGTTCCTGCGGATCAACCCGGATGCCCCGCCAAAGAGCATTTTTGGATCCGAGAATGCCTTTGGGAAATCAATCGCAGTCTCTGCCATGCGATGCACCGTTACGTACCTCTTGTTGCCACTTCTCGCGCCAATTGTTGATCTCACTCACGGAGTCACCAAGCCAATCGTTGGGCTGCTGCTGGGCGCCATCTCGATGACGGCAATTGCATTATCAATGCGCAGGTTCTTTGCCTCAAACCATAAGTGGCGGTGGGGCTACTCAATCGTAGGTGGCAGCATTTTTGTGGCCCTTGTTGTCATGGCACTCTTCGACATTCGCGAACTGTTTCTTCTCTAACCCGGGGTAGGGGCTACGTTGACGCTATGAATATTTTCGGTCGAAATGTGCTGCTGACAGGTGCGAGCGGAGGACTCGGTCAGGCCATCGCCAAAGAACTGCATCAGCGCGGAGCCAGACTCACGCTGACTGGTCGGCGTGTCGAGGAACTTGAGGCACTCGCTGAACAAACCCAGGCTCAGGTCCTCGTTGCGGATCTCTGTGATCCTGCAGGCCTTGAGCAACTCGTCGAGGCATCACGTGACTGCGACGTGCTGATCGCGAATGCGGGCATGGGTTCTGATGTAGCAATTGCCCAGATGACTGCGCAAGAGGTTGACCGGTCAATTGATGTCAACCTGCGTGGCCCAATTCTGATGGCCACGGCATTTGCCCAAGCTCACATGGAGCGTCAGGCCGGTGGGCAGATTGTCTTCATCGGATCGCTCTCAGGCGTGATCGCTACCCCAAATACTCGGATGTACAACGCAACCAAGTTTGGCCTTCGTGGGTTCTCACTCTCGCTGCGAGAGGACTTGTCGAGTGCCGGTATTGGCGTCTCGATCGTGGAGCCGGGCTTTATTTCCGAGGCTGGGATGTTTGCCACCTCGGGTATTGAGTTGCCGGCGGCCGTCCGAAAGAAGACTCCGGCCGATGTTGGCCGCTGCGTGGCCAAGACCATTGAATCGAATCCCGCCGAAGCATTCGTAGCTCCGATCGAACTGCGCCTGGCAGCCACGCTCGGAAGCTTGGCCCCCGGACTTTCATCCATGATCCAACGTCGAGCTGGGACAGCGGACATGACTGATACCCGCAGCAATTCCTGAAGCTCTCAGAACCCGCGTCTGTTTCTGTGCCTGAGCCTGCGCTGCGTTAGGGCGTGTCGTGCATGAGGTCGCCCATTCCGAGACAAATCTCAGTCGCCATCGCCATGCCACCGGGCAGGATTCCCATTCCAAAGAACCCGTGCACCATGTCGTCATAACACCGGTACCGAGTCGGTACACCGGCCTCCACGAGCATCTCTGCATAGCGTCGGCCTTCGTCTCGCAGTGGATCAAATCCAGCTGTGACAATCAGTGCGGGGGCGACTCCCGCCAGATCAGTCTGTTCAATCGGCGAGGCAAGGGGTGAGTCCCAATCGCTCTGATCGGGTAAATAGGTTGACCGAAAGAACTCCATGGAATCTCGGGTCAGGAAGAACCCTTTCGCAAAGATCTCATGCGAGGCCTCGCGAAGGTAGGCGTCAGTAGCGGGATAGATCAGACACTGCGCCACTGGGGCCGGTACATCAGTATCTCGAGTGACTTGAGCAACCACAGCGGCAAGGTTGGCGCCAGCGCTGTCGCCCATGACCCCGACGCGACCTGGCTCGATTGAGAGCTCAGATGCGTGATCATTCACCCACCTGTAGGCAGCCACGGCATCATCAATCCCTGCAGGGAAGGGGTGTTCGGGTGCTAGCCGGTAGTCCACTGCAACCACGATGCATTCGCTCTCATCGGCGAGTAGGCGGCAGGACCCGTCGTGCGTGTCAAGGTCGCCGGTAACCCAGCCACCGCCGTGCAAGTACACGATTGCAGGAGCAGCTTCGGGCAAGCCAAATCGTCGATAGATCCGAACGGGTATATCTCCTGCAGGGCCGGGGACTCTGCGGTCGACCACATGCAGCCCTGTGCGCACTGGCATACCAAGAGCAGCTCCTCGGCGCATAGCTGTGCGTCGCTCCGCCACCGACTCCGGCTGGCCATCACTGCGAATGCCCAGTCGCTCGGACAGAACAAGCATGGCCTGAACGCGCCGGTTGAGCACGCGACCATCTAGAACAATGGGCGGTGCGCTAATCAGTCGATCAATAATTGGGTCAGGCAATGCCAAGATGGCCTGGACGACACGGGTGGCCAAGCTTCTGCGTTCGCTCATATTCCCAAACAGTAGGCCGGTTGGCAGTCCGTCGGCACGGTGAATCAGCGAGATAGCGTTACAGAGTGATTCTTATCGGAACGCACTGCTACGGGTGAAGCCGCTCTTTGAGTTCCGCAACCTGAGCGTGAGCATCGCTGGGTCTGAGGTACTGCACCGGATCAGTTTGGTGATACCTGACTCAAAGCTCACTGTCATTGCAGGTGCTTCTGGATCGGGAAAGTCCACGCTGCTTCGCTGCTGCAACCGTCTTGAGGTTCCGAGTGCGGGGACGGTGAGTTATCTGGGACAAGAGATTGCCTCACTCGACCCGTTACTCCACCGCCGTCGCGTGGCAATGGTGTTTCAACATCCAGTCACTTTCCCAGGTTCGGTCCTTGAGAATCTGCAGGCGGCCTGCCCGGGACTCGCGGTTCGGGCCGCAGAGGAATTGTGCGATCGAGTATCAATCAAGCGTGAGCTGCTTGATCGAGAGGCGGACTCGCTCTCGGGTGGCGAAGCGCAGAGAATGGTGATCGCTCGAGCGCTAGCAGCACAGCCGCAGGTGCTCCTTGCCGACGAGCCAACATCTGCGCTCGATGGGGATGCCACTGAGCGCATGGAGGAACTTGCTCTGTCGCTTCTAGATCAGGGCATCGCAGTGGTATGGGTGACACACGATCGCGCACAGATCAGTCGACTGGCTCAGCATCTGGTGGTGCTCAAGTCTGGCGAACTGTTGTTTTCTGGTTCGGCAGATGACCCTGATGCGGCGAGTGCCATCGATGAGTCATGGTTCAACAAGGAGGAATAGTGGGGCAGTTACATGAGTGAGCAAGTGGTGGGTTGGAGTTCGCTCATCGTGTCCTTGGTGTTTGTGCTCATTGCTCTGGCAGTTACTGCAGGCGAGCATCTTGGCTTAACCCGACCAATTCTGGTTGCTCTAGTCCGCTCTCTAGCGCAGATGGCACTAGTTGGATTCGTGCTGGTGCCAATTGTGAATCCGCAGACACCAATGATCTGGTCTTGGCTTTGGGTGCTAGCCATTGTGGTCTTCGCAGCAGTCACCACTGCAAGGAGAACCAGAGAGATCCCCGGAATGTTTTCTCTTGCCTTACTGGCGCTCGGTGCCGTTGGATTCGTTGGGTTGGGGATTGTGTTTGGACTCGGCGTGTTTGAGTTGCAGGGTCGAACATTGGTTCCCGTAGCCGGGATGCTTATCGGGAACTCCATGAATTCAGCCGTTGTTGCCTCCAATCGGGTAAGCGAATCGGTGGCTAATCAACGAAGCGAGATTGAAGCCGGCCTTGCACTAGGGATGACCGTCAAGTTGGCATCACGTCGGTTCATTCGTTCCTCGTTGCGCACCGCAATCTCTCCGCAGGTGGAACAGACTGCAGCGCTGGGAATAATTGTTCTACCCGGCACCATGACTGGGCTGATTCTGGCTGGGGTTGAACCGTTTGCCGCTGTTCGCACCCAACTCGCGTTGATGTACGTGATTCTTGCCGGGGTAGTTATTGCTGCGAGCATCACTGGCTTGGGAACCCTTGCCAAGCTCACCACGCGGGACAATCGCATCCTCAAATTATCCAGAACGAACTAACGCAGCAGTGACCTATCGCAGTCAGATCTGCGCAAGCAGGCAGCGCAGGCAGGCTGGGGCGCTGGCCTGTCGTGTGAACGCGACTATGCCTCGGAAGCCTCAAGGCGTTCGCGAAGCCAGTCGGCGAACATAGCCTCGTCCCACTCTCCGGACGCGACCGCGACAACAGCGTGTTCGGCATCGGCGACCTCGGGCTAGTTGGACCATTCGATGTCGTTGAGTATCAGGAAGTACCTCATAGCCACCCACGCAACCCTCTTGTTGCCGTCGGGAAGCGGGTGGTTCTTCGCTAGACGCACCAGGAGGAGGGCCGCTTTCGTGACGAGGTCGGGGTAGAACTCCTCGCCGCCGAATTCGGCGCTCGGAGCGTGCAAAGCCGAGTCGGCGAGATCAAGGTTCGCGATCCTCAGAACGACGGCCTCGTTGAGACCGGTGACTTCAGCTGCAATGCCGACGTAGTCGGCTAGATCGAGGTACTCGACAATCACTTCGCAAGGCGCTCGAGGAGTTCGCGGTCTTCCTCGATGATCTCGCGGATACGAGCCTTAAACTTGGGATCGCGGCTACGAGCTGCGACAGCGTCGGCGAGAGCGTCCTTGATGGTCTCATTGACGCTCTTGCCGGACACTCGCGCCAAGGCCTCGGTATCGGCGGCGAGTTCGTCGGGAAGCCGGACAGTCATGTTCTTCGTCATGGTGTCATGGTAGCACGCTATCATGACGATTCGCTCTCACACTTTGGGCGAGCGCGGGTTCGTATCAGCACGACACCAGCCAAGATTTCATCCAAGAATGTTGACGAACTTGGATGACACTGGTCGGCGAAGAAGCGCTAAAAATCAAGCTTCTCGGGACCGGTCGGCACTGCTCGAACCGCTCAAAACCAATTCAGCGCTGCTCTGGGCTCAGGTTGTTGCTGGGGGATTGCAAACCCAGGCATCATCCGGGAACGCCGGGTAGTCAGACTGAATCTGCCCTACGCCATCTCCAAGACCGAGTCCTGAACAAGTTGCGCTAGCCACGAGCTCGCTGCTGGCACGCACCAGAGTGAAGGCATACGGTGCTGCGAGTGGGATTCCAGCGCAGCTGCCATTTTCGGAAAGAGACAGCGTTGCAATGTCGAGCGCCACTGTCAGGTTGCCCTTGACGTTCGGGGTTCCGCTAAAGGCAAAGTCAGGGGCGCCAACAACTGCTGAGTTGTAGCAGCCTGCGGCCAGCCAATCGCCGCTTGGAGGCGTCATAGGACTGCACGCACCCAGCCCAGCCGCGAGCGCAGCCAAAACCACAGAAAGAACAACCAGATTTCTGGAACGATTCACTTGGCCCCCCAAAATGATAAGTCCGCTTTCTGCGGAATCCGCTGCTTTGAAAGTTAAACGCCAGAATCGTCTTCATGCAAGCAAAAGCACAGTTTTGTTCCAGAAGATTCGGTTCTGAGGCTTAGCTCGGGCGTAGCTCGTTCAATTCCGCTGTGTTCTCCCGGGTGACTAGGTCCACAACTTTTTGTTCTAGGCCAGTCAGTTCTTCCAAGTAATCCAGTGGCACTGGCATGCCCTCGATATGTGGCCAGTCGGAACCAAAGATCACTCGCTCGGGACCCATCAGTTCTAGGAGTTCATGCACGTTGTCCTCCCAGAACGGGTTGATCCAAATATGCCTACGAAATGTTTCGATTGGGTCTTCCGGGAACCAACCCGACATTTTGTGACCCAATGCGTCTAAGCGGTGAAACAATCCGCGTAGGAACCCTGCGCCGTTCTCCACCGAGGCGATTCGCAGGTTAGGGAAGCGATGAAAGAGTTGGTCAGTAATGAGCGAGGCCAAGAAATCCTCGATCGGACGTTCGAGCTGCAGCATCTTGATGGGTTGAGGAACCGAGTTGCTGAAGTTTGAGGTAAACCCGTCCGTCGCGTAACCATTCGCTGAGTACCCCGCGTCACCAGCGTGGACGACCACGGTGATTCCAGCCTCGTTGACTCGCGCCCAGAACGGATCGAACTGCGTGTCAGTTGGTGATCGCCGGCCCAGCAAAGTCGTGGGCGCAGCCGGACGCATGACAATTGTTCGTGCACCTTTGTCCAGTGCCCACTCCAGTTCGCTGATGGCGAAGTCGAGATCGGCCAGAGTGATGTACGGGGCGGCAAAGATGCGGTTTTGATAATTGAATCCCCAATCCTCTTCGACCCATCGATTGAATGCCCGAAACATCACCGCTACGGCCTCGGGATCGGTACGGAGTTCCTCCTCGTAAACCATTCCTAGGGTGGGGAACAGCCAGATCTTCTCAAGTCCGTGGGAGTCCATGGTCAGCAGCCGCGCATCACGGTTGCGGTACTCCTCTTTGACCCTGTCGCGAGCCTTGAGAAGCTCCAGTGGGTTATCCCCGTTGGGGTTACCGCGGAAGTAGTCCTTCAGTACCCCAGGGCTTGCCACCGGGTCGAACGTGGGGTTGACCACAGCCCGAGAAACCTTGCCGCCCAGAACGTTGTACTGCCGGCCGTTGATCTCTGCCCACTGCAAGGTGCGTGGCCCCCAGCTGGGATCAAGGTGGCGTGTGAACGCATCAAGCGCTTCGTAGTAGTGGTTGTCTGCATCGAACGGGCGGTTCTCGGAGTCCTGCATTCCCTAACTGTTGTACGCGTTGAGCCTCGGAGCAAGGCAGGCTCAAGCCATGCCGTCCCGATCCCGCACAGCCCGCCCCGGCGCAGCCCGTCACGCAAAGCCGGTCCTGCAAAGCCCATCCCCCTCCTGAGCTATTGGGTTGCAGCGGGGTCGATCCAGCTATTGGGTTGCATGGGGGTCGATCTGCGACCGCTGCGCAACCCAATGCCTATTCAAGGCCGATCTGAGTTGATGGATCAGTTCTCGGGAGTCCTCTAGGTCTTGCCAGCTTGCGTAGATCATTTCCCAGCCAGCGGCAGTCAAACGATTGTGGCGTTGCCGAGCCACCCGTCCGCGTCTGGGCCCCCAGTGCCACAATTCTGAATCAGCTTCTAAGCCAAGCTTGAATTCCGGCCAAGCACAATCAATCGAATACCCCTTCTTTTGTCCGAGACACTTGACAATGATCTGCCGCTCCGGCGCGGCAAGACCCTTCGCCTTGATGACTCGTTGGACCAGTCGTTCAAAGGTTGAGTCGGGGATCGGCCCCCGTCGGTCTGGTCGAGCAAGGACCCTCAGCAGGGCGCCACAGCCGGTGACTCCTGGTCGCATCAACTGCTCAAGTGTTTCGTTGATCCAGCGCAGGTTGAAACCGCGGCGAATCGAATCATCGAGTGCCTGTTCCACCTTGTCATCATCAACGACTGCGCCAAGGTCAACCAGCGTGCGAGCTACCGAGGTAGTCGGAATCCCGCTGATGAGCACAGGCGTAATCAGGTCGAACTGCCTCGACCTGTGGGTCAAAAACTTAGCGATTTTACGACTGCCCGAATGGGCCATGGTGATCTCTACTGGTGCATGAGCGAATCCGTCGAGACCATGCAACCTCGCAGCGCAACGATGTGAGGCAACACCACCGAGCGAGCACACTGCCAACATGACTTCCTGCTCCCAAGTCCTAGGGGCGCCGCTTACCAGAAAGAGTCCTCGGCAAGGCTGTTGCAGAGTGCCGCGCCGAAGTGCAGTTCTCAGCTGTGAGCGACTGACCCCAAACTCCCTTGCTTGAGCAGATGTGAACACTCCGTGTTGCGTGCCAGCCTTCTTGAGGAGCGCAGCCATGGGATTTGTGGGTGGCCTAGATTTGGCTGGGTTACGGGAATTCACTACCGCAGCCTGCTGCCAAGCTGCCGATTTGTCAGCGGGGAGGGCACCCCCTCTCCCCGAGCAGCCCCGATGCAGCTATTGGGTTGCACGGGGGTCGATCTGGGACCGCTGCGCAACCCATTAGCCAGAATACGCCGAGCCGGCCCTATTGGGTTGCAGCGGGGTCGATTCAGCTATTGGGTTGCACGGGGGTCGATGTGGGACCGCTGCGCAACCCATTAGC
>CAFAAQ010000017.1_pt1 | contig 16271 bp, 9 predicted proteins | sample 7267631 | NCBI WGS metagenome assembly CAFAAQ01 (sample SAMEA6813990, study PRJEB35770) | uncultured Actinomycetes bacterium | biome: Freshwater; feature: Freshwater reservoir; material: water | place: Czech Republic | collected 2017-08-18 | depth 30m m | reverse complement strand
TGCTGGAAATGATTCTGTCGGACCCAACGCTGGTAGCGATTTTTGGGCGCTCGGCGATGAGCCACGGCATGTTGATACTCATAGAAGAAGTATCCGCAGGCCCAGCCCAAGGCCAAGGCGATTCCCGCGACGGGACCAACTGCAATCCAACCCAGCGGCATCCAAACTAGGGCGCCAACAAGCAGCATGCCGATCCAGCTCAGAATATGAGTCACCGAGAATGACCAGGTGGAACGCACATGATGCTCAAGGTGCTGGTTGCTCATGAGGCCCTTGCCTTTGAGTTCATGCATGGCAAAACGGTGCAACAGGTATTCGGCAAAACTCCACAAGAACGCACCCAGCAGGAATGCTGCTGCGGCAATCAGAAGAGTAAGCAGGATGGTCATGCCTGCTCACCCAGTGATTGAGCCTGCGATTGGCGCAGTGATCGAGCCGGCGATTGGCCTAGTGACTGGGCCAGTGAGCGAGCAATAGCCGAGTCCTTTGGGGATGCGCCCCAGCCCTGAAGCAGGCCCTGAGTCAGCACTTCTCCTAGGGCTGCGCCAGTGGTTGGAAGTCCCGTGCTCAGCCCGTCGGCCATGAGCGCCCCGTTGAGCCCGAGCACCCAGGCGAAGGTTCGTACTAGGGATCCTTCTAGCAACTCTTCGAGCGGGTTGGCAGTGAAGGGCTGAGTCTGCAGCGCAGCGGTGTCAGTTGCCGCTTCGAGTAGCCGCCGGGGAACATCTAGAACGAGCATGGCCGCTGGGACTACTTCAGCAGCATCTGCTGTGGTCTCTGCTCCAGCGTTGATCAGCATCTGCTGTTGCAACCGAAACTCGCGGGGATGAGTCTGTGGGGCAGCTAAGAAGAGATCCGAAAAGGCCCAGAGCAATGCCAGTGAAGCGACCTGATCGGTAGGCGGGGGTTCAGCCATGCGAAGGGCAGCCTGCCACTGTGCCACACGCGCTTCAGCAAGGTCATGCAGCAGCAACAAGGCTCGTTGCTGTAGGGCTGCGAGCAGAGCGCTTCTTGAGTCGAAGTAGGTATAGAGCGAGGCCGTTGCGTAATCAGCAGCTTGTGCGAGTGCTGCCATGGTCAGCCCATCGACGCCAGCATCCTCGACGATGTCTGCTGCTAGGTCCAAAAGCTGGTCGCGGCGGGCATCACGCTTGCGAGTGCGGCGATCAGGGGCTGATTGGTGGGTCAGCGTTTGCGGTGGGGCATCGTTTTCCGAAGGCACATCGGAAAACGTAGTGACATCGGAACAAAAGCGCAAGGGGCATGAGCAAGTGACTCCGCAGGTTGCCTGTTTGAGCCTTAGAGGGGGATGGAGACTCCTAAGCCGCCAAGCGTCTGCGCACCGTATCTCTGAATTTCGGCAGGTATGTCTAGCGGTTGTGGTCGGATTCCGTGAGTCGCAAGCCGGTCACGGATCCCGTCATCAATGAGATCGGCGGGCAGCAGCCAAGAGACTTCAAATTCAATTCCATCTGGGTCTTGGGCATACACGGCTTTGGTGGTGACGTGATCCGAGGCGCCTACGAGTGCCTTGCGATCCTGAAGTACCCCGCGAATCCGCGCCAACTCGGCAAGTGTGTCGACCTCCCAGGCCAGGTGATATAGCCCCACCGTTGAGCGGCCTGCCTGCGATGGCCCCGCCTGATCTCCAATCTGAAAGACGCCAAGATCGTGGTCGTTTGTTGACCCGGAAGCCTGCAAGAAGGCGGCCTGACCGGGCATGAAGATGATGGTGCGAAACCCGAGGACATTCTCATAAAACTCCTGCGTGCGCTCCAAGTTTCTGACGTAGAGAACTGCGTGATTGAGTCGGGTGATTGCCATGAGTGGGCTCCTACTGGCTTGGCGGGTCAGTGCTTGGCGGGTCAGTGCTTGGGAGTGCAGTGATTGGTGAGTCGAGATAGGTGGGCCGTGCTACGAGGAGACTGCTGAGAACCCCGTCGGCAAGTAGTTCAAGCAGGGCGACTCTGTTCTCGCTGAAGCCACCCGAGCGGATCGATGCTGCTAATTCACGCTCAGAACCAACGCCAAACTCCCTCAGAGAAGTCGCTCGCTGCTGATCTTGCTGCGGCCCGAGCACGAGTTCTCGCTCCACCATGGCGATCACGTTGCTTGCGACTCGCGCATGAAAAGACAGGTTGCCCTCAGTTGACGGCATGACCTGCTCAGTCAAGAACTCCCTGACGGCTTGAAGCAGTTCCTCAGCGGTGGGGCGACCATGCAGGCCCTCGATCGGGGCCTGATTAGGACTCGGCTGACTCTGGTCAAGCTGAATTGCTGATTTAGGGGGCGCTGATTTAGGGAGCGCTGATTTAGACAGTGCTTCCGTTGTTACGACCGGTTCTAGGAGGAGTAGCAAATCCCACTCTGTTTCGCATACTCGCCTGCCAATGGCTGCGAGTTCAACCGAACGCAGCAGGCCGCTGAGGTGGGCGTGAGTTTGAGTCATGCAGATTGCGCCCCATCGGAGCGTGCCAAAGACTTCCCACCAGTGCAGTTCGGCCAAGCTCACGGGTGCTCCTCCTGCAGCTTGATAAGCAGCAAGAAGATTCTCACGCGTCCCGAATCCACCGACTGGGTCCGCTGCACCGAATCGCCAAGCCTTGACGCAGAGCCAACCAAGATCTTCTCTGGGGTCCCCAAGGTGGACAAGCTCCCAGTCAAGAACTGCCCGTAGGCCCTCTTCGTCCACGATGAAGTTGCCGAGTCGAAAGTCCCCATGAACGATTGCTGTGCTCAAGGTCTGGGGGCGGTTGCTTTCCAGCCAGCGGATCGCAAATTCGAAGGTCGGACTAGGCATGTCGAGCGCGTCCAGCGTGAGGCGAATTTGCTTGAGCGGGTCTGCGCTCTGCAAGGGAGCGACAACTTGGGGGTCGATAGCGTGAAGGCCGGCAAGGAAGGCGCCGCAGTCCGCTGCTAGGACTGATCGTGCATCCCGAAGCTTCTCATCTCGAAGAATGCGCCGGGCAAGGGTTTCACCCTCGATTCGCTCCATGACTATCCCGGCCGATCCGAAGAGATCCGGTGAGTCGGAATCAAGGAGGACCTGTGGCACTGCAAGCCCCGCCTGAGCAGATGCCCGCAGGCAACGTGCCTCTGTCCCCATCGTTCCTGGCCAACCGGGTCGGGTTGGTGGATCGCGACGCAACACCAGCTGCCGAAGCGAACCGTCATCCTGGGTTGCATCGAAGCTCCAGGTTTCCCTGGAGGCACCTCCAGAAAGCCGACGCAGTTCCGAAATAGCAACAGCGCCCAGGCTTGGCTCGAGCGCAACACTGAGCGCTGCCGACAGGTTCTCGATCTGCGAAGACACATCCGCAGACTACGGGGGTTTGGCTCTTGAATGCAGAAGACCGGCATCCCCTTGCGGCGGATACCGGCCCTCTGATTGCTGTGACAGGGGGCTGTGGACCCTGTCTGGAGTGAGATTTTTAGACGCTGAGGAGGTCTCGTGCCCCAGTATCTGCTGATGGGTGGCGAAGCTTGGACATGGCCCGAGCCTCGATCTGACGGATGCGCTCACGGGTGAGTGCGAAGTGTTCGCCGACTTCTTCCAAGGTGCGTGGCTCGCCACGATCAAGTCCAAAGCGGAGTTTGAGTATCTCACGTTCGCGCTCGTCAAGGGGGGACAGTAGGCGGCCAATCTCCTCTGGTAGGAGTGCGACTGAAGCAGCCTCGAATGGGGTGACGGCTCCGCGGTCGGGAACTACGTCTCCGAGTTCGGCATCGCCATCTTCACGAAGTGGGGTGGAGAGCGAGAGTGTGTCCGCTGCAAAGAGCAGGGTCTCTGTGACCTTTGCTTCGGGCATCTCTAGGTCGGCAGCGAGCTCGGCCAAAGTTGCTGGACGACCCAGTGCGGTCTCTAGACGGGTACGAGCCTTTTGTACACGGTTCATGGTGTCGCCAGCATGCACAGGTAGGCGGATGGTACGACCAGTATTGGCGATACCGCGGGTCAGTGCCTGACGGATCCACCAGGTTGCGTAGGTGGAGAACTTGAACCCCTTGCGCCAATCGAACTTCTCGACGGCGTGCATCAGGCCGAGGTTGCCTTCTTGCACCAGGTCGAGCAGAGGCATTCCAGAGGCCTGATACTTCTTGGCGATGGACACGACGAGGCGCAGGTTGGACTGAACGAAGGTGCGCTCAGCATCCTCGCCATCACGGGTCAGGCGCTTGAGCTCGCGCTTGCGGGCTGGCGAGACGCTCTTGCCGGCCTCTTCTAGCTCGGCACGAGCCTCGCGGCCGGCTTCCATGGCCTGCGCAAGACGAGCCTCATCATCTTTGGTGAGGAGGGCGTACTGGCCGATGTCTTTCAAATACATTCTGACGAGATCTTCTTCGTCACGTTCTACTCGCTGGTTTGCCACCGATTGACCTCATTGATAGTGAGCGGGCGATCACTGCGTGTAGCTAGAAAAAAACCTGAACTACAAACACTGACCGAATCTCTAGTGTACGGGTGGTGTCAAGACCCCTGAAAGTGATTAACGCGCAGAACTAGAAAAACCCTGTGACGAAAGTCTCAGGAGTGGTCCAGTATCCCCTTATTAAGTGGGATCTGCGTTCGCCGTATCGGTAACAGTGTTACGAAAACTGTAGGGGAAACCTCTCAGAAACTTGGATTTAGTCCGAAAGGCTCAGGGTTTGTGCGCCAGCTTGTTCTGCTAAGTCCAAACTGCGCTTATTACAGGTCAAAAGGATCACTTGTCGGTTCTGTGCGGCCTTGGCAAGCAGGGCCATGGCCTGGGGGGCACGTTCGTCGTCAAGGTGTACAAGCGGGTCGTCACAGATCAGCGGTAGCCATACCCCGGTGCGACTGGACTGTTCGTCCGCGACGGCAAGGCGAAGTGCCAGGTAGAGCACTGCTCGGGCACCAGTAGAGAGTTGATTCGCCGGAATGAACGCCCCGTTTTCCAGGTCGATAATTAGCTTGGCTTTGTTGTTCGTTGATTCAGAGTCTCGAATCACTCTGACTCCCGCCCAACTCGGCGCAACAGAGCGGGCTAGTTCGCTGGTGCGCTCAATGAGCTTTGGTTGGTTTTGTTGGTCTGCAAGGTCGGCTTGTTCGCTGAGAAGTAGCGCAGCCACGGCATAAACGGCAGCGTTCACCGCAGCCTCGGATTGCTCTTCGCTCAGGGCGCTCAATTGCTCATTCAGGGATGCAATCTGACCCTCGATGGAGAGGTCTTTGATCCGCTGATTGATGCTCCCCGATTCGGTGGTCAAGTCAGTGAGCTCAGCATCAACCTGGGCGAACTCGGATTCCACTGCAGCTTGCTGCAAACTGAATTGATCAACTTCGGAGTACTGCGCCAGCAGGGCAGAGACACGTTCAGAACCCTCTATCTGGTCTTGCAGAGCCTGGTCCTGCTCGCGTATGCGTTCGACCAGCTGAGTTCTTTGTGTCTGGGTTTCTCGAGTGAGCTCAGCCGCAGAGAGAATGGCCGCTAGATCGATTACTTGACCCGGTTGCACTACGGGCTTGCAGAGCGTTTCAAGCTGCTGGCGATGAATGTCAACGGAAGTCGCGGCGTGGACTGCCAAACTCGCCTGCTCTGCGGCGGCGTGGAACTTTCCGAAGGTGTCTGTTGCCGCAGAGATTGGTGAAGGGGCTGGGAGGCGAAGCGAGGCTAATTGGTCTCTTATCCCTCGCTCGGCGTTCTGAACCAGTGCTGCCGCTGCGGTAGATGCAGCCTGGGCTTTGGTCAAGCGGACCTGAGCAGCGTTGACGGCATCAACAGCACCTCGAGCTTCTTGGTAGTTCGCAAGAAGTGAGTTGACTTCCGCCGGGTTCACAGCGGAGGGAAAGCCCGCCTGCTGCAGAGTGCTATCTAATGAGCTCTGTGCCGCGCGGCGGCCTTGTTCGGCAAGAGCTTGCGCAGCTTGGCGCGCAAGCAGGTTGGATTGTTGTGCGCTCAGCGCTAGCGCAGCTTCAGAAGCTGCATTCGCCGCGGAAGTAACCGAGGAGAGGTCCGTCTGCGAGCCTGTAGTTGAGACGGCAGAGTCAGCGTGGCCTCGAACTGCGAGCACCAACGTGACGAGGAAACCCGCGACCGCAAGAAGTCCAAGAATGAGCTGGCCAAGAGCAAAGCCGGCAACCGCAACTGCCCCAAGAATCACCGCAGGAATGAACCGGGCAACGCCACCCGAGGCCGAAGCGGTAGCAGGTGGCGGCTGGCGAAACTGTCCGTCGCTGAGCCATGACTGCGGTGTGGTTCCCGTGTTGAACTGCGCCCAGTTGGCGAGGGCCTGTCGTTGAGCCTCCTGTGCAACCTGCACGTCTGCTGACGCAGCACGGGACTCATCTTGTGCTGCATCGAGAGCGGCCGTGCTCTGGTCGATGTGTGTATGGGCTGCCAGAATTTGCCCCTGCGATTTTGCGCCAAGGTCTGCTGCCAGAACGGTTGCCGGTGTGGTGTGCTCCCCAACAGCGCCAAGGGCTTGGTCTTGCAGGTGGATGACAACTGGAAGGGCCGCCTCTGCAGCCGCCTGCTCGGTGAGGCACTCACGTTCGGTACTCTGCGACTGTGCGAGGGCAGCAACCGAATTGGTGAGCGTCACGGAGTCTTCATGGGTGAGCGTGAGCGAAGCTAGTTGCTCCACGGATACACCCAAGGCTTGAGCCGCGTCCTCGCCCCTTCGGATCTGCTCGTTGAACTGCGGTTCTTGATTTCGGCTGAACTCCTGCAGGGCTAGAAGATCAGGAATTTGGTTGGCTATCGCGGCCCAGTTCGGCTCCACTTGCTCCAAGCTGGCGAGGTTCTCTTCAAGGCTGGTCTTGCGGTGCGAGATAACGCAAGCTTGACGGGCCGATTCCAAAGCATCGCGTTCGGAAGAAAGGCGGAGCTTGTTCTCGGTGGCCTGCTTGACCTTGGACTGAGTTTCTGACTGCTCGTTTTTGGTAGCCAAGTAGTCATCGGCGTTTTTGCCCACCTCTGCGAGGGCTGCCTCTACGGCCTGAATCTCGGTTCGGATATTTGCAACCGAACGCTTTCCTGCAGCAGTTCCGGTACTCAAGGCCCTTGCCTGTTTGACCAAGTTGGCGTCGACAACTCGCGGGTCGACCCCGCCAAACATTCCTTGACTCGCTAATTCCAGGACCTGCTCGCCTTGATCGACTTGGTGGCCGTCGGCGCCGTCAATGCGATGAACCGCACGAATGGACTCCGAAGAGGTCCCACCGAGCGTGGCGATCCAGGCTTCACGGGACAGAAGAACTGCACCTCCGATCTGCGCCTCAAATGGGCTGCGGGCGCTCACTCCCTGACCAAGAATCTTGAACTCTGCCTTCAAAACCAAGGGGGACTTTTCGAGCAAACCCTCGAGTTCGGCGACCAAGGCCTCTCCGGCCTCACCAAAGCGCTGGATCTCGGACTTCGAGGCGCTAGGTCCTGCAATGAGCCACATGATGGCCTCTGCCAAAGTGCTCTTGCCTGCCTCATTGGAGCCGAAAACCGTGATGAGTTTACTATTCGGCAAAGTGAGGTTGAGATTGGTGAGTCCACCAAATTTCTTGACTCTCAAGTTCGAAATATTCAATTCCTGGCTCATAGCTGAACTACGCCTTCGGCCTCGTCCTCGGTGGCAGGAGCAAGACGGTCGATCAGCAGGCGCTCAACCTGATCAAGAAATTCCTCGACGCTGATGTCTCCAAGGCTGACTGACTTTTCGGTCAGCGTCCTCGCTGGCGACCCAATCGTGCTGGCTGCCCGATCGATCAGGTCCTCGAGGACACTGCTGGTGGCAGGGCCCTCGGGACCGGCATCGGTGCTCTCTTCAGGGGTGGCAGAACCCGTAGAAGCTGCAGGTCGCAGTTCGTCAAGCTTGGTGAGGACTGCGCCGACAACGTCGGGCCTTGCAGCCAACACGGTTCGGTCAAAGGGAACAGTGGTGTCGATCGAGATCTTTTTAATGCTGGTGTTTACCGGGAGAAGTGGCTGAAGCAAGCCAACAAACCTCTCCTCCTTCAGCAACTTCTTTAACCCTGAGTGCGAATCCGTTGCTCCTGATACTGCGACGCGGACAACAGTAGGGAGGCCGAGCGGGTTGTCCTGCTCAATTGCGGTCGTAGCTTGCTCGCCAATTTGATCAAGAGCTGATTCAACATTTGGAACTCCAGAGATGTCGGCATGAACTCGCAAAAAGCGACTGAGATCACAGGCCACAAACTCTGGCTTGGCGAACCCTTCGCCGGCGGCTTCAACAATGAGGACCCCTTTGGGTCCACATTCGGTTGCTTTGGTGCTGCGGCCTTGCAGGTTGCCTGGGTAGGCCCACCATCGCCCGGCTGGCATTGGGGTGACTGTGCGGTCGTGGATGTGACCCAGTGCCCAGTAGTGGATATCTGGGTTGAGGAGATCATCTCGTGTGCAACCGGCGTAATTATCGTGGCCGGGTATGCCCGCTACGTTGGCGTGAACCACAGCAATTCTCAGATCGGCATTCACAGTTGTGGCACCGATTTTTTCCACAAGGTTCGCCTCTTCTTTTTGGGTGGCGAAACTCACTCCCGTGACGGCTAGTCGGGTTGCGCCAACGGTCATGAGAAAGGTTTGGGGCTCACCCTCAGTAAAGGCATAGACCCCCTCGGGTAGGGGAGCCACCGGGGTGAAGTTGGCTTGAACGGGATCGTGATTTCCGTGGGCCATGAACACGCGGATCTGAGCGCTGCTCAGGCGACTGAGCCCGCGATTGAACCTGAGTTGCGCGTAGGTTGATCGTTCAGCGGTGTCGTAGACGTCGCCACCAAGCACCACAAGATCAACGTTTCGATCAAGAGCGAGTTTGATCAGATTGTCGAAAGCGTTCAGGGCTGCGTCAGCACTGCCCAGGTGAAGATCCGAGGAATGAAGAAAGCGAACCGGGCCAAGATCGGTCTGGTCAGTTCGCAACGAACCAAGGTGGACAATCTTTGAGCTTGCAGGGTCAAAAGCCATGGGTCAGCCAGTATGGCTGACCCATGTGACAGCGGACGTGAAAACTGCTGAGTGGCTTCGGGTTAGAAAGACCTACGGGGTTTCTGCTGCTCCGCCATCAGCGCCAACGCCGCCAGTGGTGCAGCCATCCCAGGTAATCGTTCCAGGGTTGGTCGTCGTTGCTGGCTCGGTCGGAGCTGGTGGCACCCAACCTCCGAGTACCTTCCACTCGAATGCCTTGTCTACCTCGCAGATGCCCCAGTAGGCATATGGCATGGTGGCCCGATCACCCGAAGCATCGAGCGTGACCACGCCGGTCACGCCCTTGTAGCCCTCGGCGGCAGTCATAAAGGCAGTCCGCAAATCGGCTCCCTTGAGGTCTGCGCCATCTTTGGCGAACACGGCGGTGAGAATCATCAGAGCGTCATAGGCACCGTATGCAAGTGGGTCTGGCTCTGGATCGGCTTTGACGAGCTCCTCTGGTGGGGCTTCAGCGTCATCACCAATCACGGGCAGCGGGCTTGCGAAGCCATCGGCGGAACCAGCAGCAAAGGCGGCACCGGTGGCGTCATCAGTCAGGTCGGTGGACTGCGCCGAACCGTCTCCGCCATAGAAGGGAATATCCTGGAGGGACGCAATGCCTGAAGCCTCGGCCAGAATCTGCGCAACTTCACCGTAGCCAGCGAGGTATACAGCTTTGGTTGCGCCACTGTCGGCTTGTGCGACTGCATCTGCAATCTTTTGCGCAACAGCGGCAAAGTCGGTCTCTTCTGGTGTGTAGACAGGCCCGGCGATCACAGTGCCTCCGCCGGCTGTGACATCAGCGCCCACTGTGGACACAAGTCCGTTGTTGCCAGCGTCATCGCGGTGGGCCGTGATCAGCGTGACTGGGCCTTTGTTGGTGATTAAGTCGCCCGAGGCCACGCCTTCGACCTTGTCGGTCGGAACCATGCGGAATAGCGAGTCAGTGGGGACTGCCAAGGTGGATGCGGTGCTTCCTTGGGAGATGAGAATCATGCCGTTTGCGTCAGCATAGGGAAGGATGTTCTTTGCCTCAGAGCTGGTCTGTGGGCCAATCACAGATGTGACTCCAGCCTCATTCAGACTCGTGAGTTCTTTGAGAGCGGTTTCGGGGTCGCCGCCTGTGTCTCGTACGTCAAGTTCGATCTTGACCCCTTCAGCGGCGGCTGATTCAACGCCGGCTTCAAGGACACTCTGCGAGGCAAGACCCAACGTCTTTCCGTCGCCCGTGAGGTCGAGGAGTGCTCCTACCTTGACAGTTGTAGTAATCGCAACCGTGGTTGTTGTGTCAGAACTCGAGGAGTCGGACTTTGAACAACCGGCCAGAGCGAACAGCGAGAGGCTGAGCACGGCGGCTGCTGCCACTGTAAAAACTCGCCTTGTGTGTCGCCCTGCAGCTAGGCCGCGAGTGGGCCGAGTTTGTGAGTTGTTGCTCTGCATCAAGACTCCCCTGATTTGAGAAAGCACCTAGAATGAAGCTTTCTTGGGTGCCATGTTGGCACATGCAGACGCTTTCGGGGTGAAATAGATAGATGGAGGAGCCTGAATTGCCTGCGCCCAAGCCGAACTCGTCGGAAGCAGTACTCGACGAGTTTGCTCGGCACCGACCGTGGTTTATCCGCGCCACGATCCTGTCTGGGCTGGGAAGCTCGATGGCTTGGTTGGCCACTTCTTATGTGATCTACGCGAATTCTGGCTCGGTGGCGATCAGCGCGCTGGTCACCGTGGTGTCCTCTGTCCCATCGCTTCTTCTGGGCGGGGCAGCTACAAGCCTCTCGGGAAAATACAGTGCTGCAAAGCTCTACGTCTGGGGCGGTATAGCCCTCGGACTCGTTGGCTTTGTGCCCGTATTTTTCTCGCTCGCCGGCGAGCTTGCTACGAGAAACCTGCTGCTGTGGTACCTCCTGATCGGCATTATCTCTGGACTTACGGCTCCGGCTGGCGCAATGGTCACTCGCTTCTTGGCCCCTGCGGACGCCGTGCCCGAGTTCAATGCCTCCATCACGAAAGCCAAGTCAATCTCGTCGGTTATCGGGCTGCTTCTTGGTGGGGCTATCTACGCGGCCCTCGGACCAACTTGGATCTACCTTTTTAGTGCTCTGACCTTCTTTGCCCCAGTCCTAGCCGTTCTACCCGTAACAGGAAAGGCCCCGCAGGCAGTTGCGCAGGGCAAACTCAGAGAGATCGTTCACCTCCGCAAGACCAACCCTGGATTGCGAGCTGTTTTCGTTGCGTGCGTCATCTCCTGCTTTGGCGGCAGCTTCAGCATCACGCTGCCGGCAGTAGCCGCCGAGATTGGGTCGGGTGCCTGGATTCTGTCCGTTCTTCAGACAGCGTATGTAGTCGGCGGGCTCGTGGTTGTTGTAGCGGTCAAGCGTTTTCACCTCCGGGTGAAATGGGGGCAGATGCAGCGACTGTGTGTGATGGTTGCGGGGCTTGGCTTGGTCGGTATGGCATTCGTCACCAAGATGAACGCAAGCCCAGGCAGGGTGTTCATGATTGTGGTGTTGTTGTTGCTGCCGGTTGGTCTGGCTTTCGCGATTGACATCTCGGTTCTGGCAGCACTTGTGCAGGTGCACTCTCCTGAGAAGTCACGCGGATCGGTGTTGACCGCGTATCACATGGTCCCCATGCTGGTGTTTCCTGTGGCGCAGGAATTCATTGGATTTATGTCGGATCAGTTCTCGCTGGCAGCTGGATTTTGGATCTGCGGCGGCGTGTTACTGATTGTTTTGCCGATCGGCAAACGAATGGGCATTGGTGCAGCGATCGATGTGCTTGATGACAGCGATGCTCCTCCCGAGGTCACAGCCGTTGTCCCTCGCTCGGTATCCGTTCACGATCGACACATTGACGCAACCGTGGATGAGCAGCCTGCATAGCTGTACGAAGAAGAGAGCCACTAGTCAATGAAGTAAGAAGCTCGGGTACGTTCCCGCTATCTATTTCCAACCCGAATGTGGTTCACTATTTGGGTAGCAAGATTCACCTTGCGATAATGACGGTGAAGGAATCCAACAGTCGGCGGCAAGATGACTGTGCGGAATTATTTCGAAGGAAGATCTTTGTGAGAGAAGTGGCTGAAAAGCGCGTTGGAATTCGTGCAGCAACAGCGGTAGCGCTTGCCGTTGTGGTGGTAGCCGCGTTGGCTCCGATGGCGCAGGCTGGAGCGGCTCAGAGCGGCCCCGCAAAGAGGTCGGCCATTCCGGCGCCTGTCGCAGCGACTGCTGGTGACACACGCGCGACTGACCAGATCATTGTTCGATACCGCGATGGAGCTTCGCCGAACGCCTCGGAGCTAAGTCGTGAAGCGGGTGAGGCGGTCAGCGTTGGGCGCCGCACACAAGGTGGAGCCTTTGTCTCAAAGCTTGGCACCCGGCGGGCCGGCAGCAGTGTTGATGCAGTGGCAAAGCGATGGGCGGCGCTTCCTGGCGTTGAGTATGCAGAGCCAGACCGAATTCTCCAGGCCTCAGCGGTTCCAACGGATCCGTCCTATATAAGCCAGTGGGACTTGTTTGGACCTACCACCCCAGCGCTCGGTTCAACGTTGGTTGGAGCGAATTTGGAACCTGCTTGGACAATCACTACCGGCTCGCCAGACGTAGTGGTAGCAGTGATCGATACCGGCATCACCGCACATGCAGACCTAGCAGGGCAGACAGTGCCTGGTTACGATTTTATTACCGATGCTCAGATTGGTAACGACGGAAGTGGACGCGACGCGAATCCAAGCGACCCTGGGGACTGGATTAGCTCAACCGAGAACGCCTCGGGCTTTTTTGCAGGCTGTGGGACTGGGAACAGTTCATGGCACGGCACGCACGTGTCGGGGACGATTGCAGCCGCAACGAACAACGGTTTGGGTGTGGCAGGAATTGCACCAGGTTCCAAGGTGCTGCCGGTTCGAGTGCTCGGGAAATGCGGTGGCTACACCAGCGACATTGTCGATGGCATGCGTTGGGCCGCAGGCTTAGCAGTGGCCGGTGTTCCGGCAAATCCCAACCCGGCAGCAGTCCTGAATCTAAGTCTGGGTGGCAGCGGTGCCTGCAGCGTCACGCAACAATCAGCGATTGACGACATCACCGCTATTGGTGCCACGGTTGTAGTAGCCGCCGGTAACTCGAACGCTGATACGTCGACCTCGCAGCCGGCCAACTGTTCCAAGGTGATAACGGTTGCCGCTACGGGCTCAACAGGCAGCCGTGCTTATTACAGCAACTACGGGTCACTCGTTGAGCTTGCCGGTCCGGGTGGAGACTCAAAGCTCATACCAGGCACGATTCTTTCGACGATGAATGCTGGTACGACCACTCCCTCTACCGATACCTACGTGGGGTACCAAGGCACCAGCATGGCGACTCCTCACGTGGCTGGTGTTTCTGCGCTGGTGAAGTCAGCACGACCAGCAACAACACCTGCTGAGATGGTCTCACTTCTTCAGAGCTCCTCTGCGGCGTTCCCGACTGGAAGTACCTGTACCACTGCGCTGTGCGGAACCGGAATGTTGGATGCCGCTGCTGCAGTGACAGCCGCCTCGGCCGGTGGCCCGCGCTCACTCGGTTCTTTCTCGAAGACGTTGCCGCTGGCGGGAACAACCGGTATCGGAACCTCGACAACATTGCAATGGTCACCGAGTGCAGGCGCGACGAGCTACGAGTACTGCTTAGTCGTTGGACTGAGTACCCCATGTACGACCTGGACTTCCGTGGGCACAGCCACCTCTGCAGTGGTGAGTGGACTTGTTGGAACCAGCTTGTATGCATGGCAGGTTCGTGCGGTGTCGGGTACGAGTTCAGCCGAAGCGAACGTCTCGCTTCGCTCCTCGTTCACCACGAGTACTCCCGTTGCCTTGCCCGCAGCATTCGCAAAGACCAGCCCGGCGACCGCTGCTGCTTCTCAAGCAGTCTCATTGGCGTTGTCTTGGGCGGCGAGTACGTCGGCCGCCTCGTACGAGTACTGCTTGGATCGCACGATCAACTCGGCTTGTGACGGGACTTGGGTGAGCGCCGGCACTGCCCGAACGGCAACCGTCTCTGCGTTGTTGAACTCCACGAAGTATGAGTGGCAAGTGCGTGCGCGAAACGCAGGTGGAACCACGGATGCTTCGGCCGGTGTGTGGTGGACATTCACAACAGTGGCACTTCCGATTCCTGGAGCCTTTGCCAAGACCAGCCCGGCGACAGCAGCTACCAATCAGGCCGTTTCCCTGGCATTGTCCTGGGCCGCAAGCACCTCGGCTGCTTCGTATGAGTACTGCTTGGATCGCACCATCAACTCGGTGTGCGACGGGACTTGGGTGAGCACTGCCACTGCGCGAACGGCGACGGTTTCTGCGTTGCTGAACTCCACAAAATATGAGTGGCAAGTTCGTGCCCGAGCAGCAGGCGGCACAACCGATGCATCTGCTGGTGTGTGGTGGACCTTTACCACCGTGGCGCTTCCCTTGCCTGGTGCCTTTAACAAGACCAGCCCGACCAACAACCAGACCGGACGGGCCACCACCCTGACGCTGTCTTGGGGCGCAAGCACCGGGGTCGTTCGCTACGAGGTCTGCTTGGACACGATCAACAACTCCGTGTGTGATGGAACCTGGACCTCGGTTGGGACGAGTCGTTCTGCAACAGCGGCCTCTCTGACGAGGGCAACCAGTTACTACTGGCAGGTCCGAGCAGTCAATGCCGGTGGAGTGACCAATGCAAACAGCAGCGTCTGGTGGAAGTTCGTCACTGCCTAGTTCGTCACTGCCTAGTTCGGCACTGCCTAGTCCCTAGTTTGATCTGGTGGTTCCGGATCATCCCAGTCTTGGAACTGCACGCCTGTTTCGAGGAGATACGCATCGACTGCCGTTCCAAGGGTGGGAAAGAAATGGTCGGGCGGAAACCTTTCGCCAAGTCCAAACCGAATGAGTTGGTCCTTCACGGGACCTTTCATCTCTGCAAAGCGAAGCGAAACCCCGTGTTTCTCTAGGTGATCATCCAACTCGATCAGTTCGTCAAGGGCCGTGGTGTCTACGCCCGTGATTGGTTCGGAGGCGATAACCACCCACCGAACTTTGCCCTGAGTTGCATCAACTAGCGACCGCACATACGAATCAAAAATTGCGCCGTTCGCGAAGAACAGCGGAGCATCAAAACGAGCGATCACCAGCCCGGGGATCCGCTCCCCCTCCGGGTGACGCTCAATCGAGTGGTACCCCTTGACCCCGGTCACTCGAACGAGCTCGGTTCGGTGCGGCCGCCATGCCTGGCTCACAAAAGCCAAGAGCGACAGCCCAATCGCAATGAGGATTCCCTGGAGTACCCCGAGCAGCGCCACGCTCAGGAACGTCACCGCAGAGAGGGCAGTTTCTCGTCGGCTCATTCGGAAAAGACTTCGAACGGCGCGCAGGTCGATCAGAGCAGTAGCAGCCACGATCACCACCACAGCGAGCGTTGCAGAGGGCAGGTAAGCGGTCAGGCCGGGCGCTGCGAACATGAAGAGCAGCACAAGTGCTGCACCAACAACTCCCACGAGTTGAGTCTTCGCCCCGGAGTCTTCTGCAACGGGTGTGCGCGATGCACTTGCAGAGATCGAGAATCCGCCAAAGAGTCCACTAGCAACGTTAGAGATGCCAATAGCTGCCATCTCTGAGTTGCCGTCCACACTGTCGCCACGGCGTGCAGCGAAGGTTCGAGACAATACGCCGGTGTCGGCAAAGGCAATCAAAGCAATGCCAGCCGCCGGGATGATCAGGCTGGTCACATCGCCGAATTGAAGCCCGCCGAGCGCCGGTGCAGGAAGGCCAGTGGGGAGGGCTCCTACTACTGCGAGCTTCTGATTCAGGCCTAGCCAAGCTGTCAGGATGACCGAGCCGACTACGGCGATCAGTACGCCGGGAACCTTGGGTGCAAAAAGTTTGGGAACAACAATGACGATGAGCGATGCAATGCCCATGAGCAGAGCTACCCGGTTTGTCTCGCCATTGAGAACTCCGAGAACTATCTCTCTGATCTCACCGGGGAGCGATTCTGCCTGAATAGAAAAGCCCAAGACCTTGGGTATTTGCCCAACGATCACTACCAGCGCGATGCCATGCAGATAGCCCAGGCGGATCGGCTTAGAAAGAAGGTCGGTCAGAAAGCCAAGTTTGAAGAGCCCACCGGCAATGAGCATGGCTCCCATCAGAATGGCCAGTAGACCCGCTAGTGCGATTGCGCGTTCGGGGTCACCTGCGGCGAGCGGCAAGATCGACGCGCCGATGATGGGCGCAAGTGCCGAGTCCGGGCCCAACACCAGCAGGCGTGAGGGCCCCACCACTGCATAGACCAATAGCGGCACGATGGTTGCGTAGAG
>CAFAAQ010000015.1_pt1 | contig 17155 bp, 13 predicted proteins | sample 7267631 | NCBI WGS metagenome assembly CAFAAQ01 (sample SAMEA6813990, study PRJEB35770) | uncultured Actinomycetes bacterium | biome: Freshwater; feature: Freshwater reservoir; material: water | place: Czech Republic | collected 2017-08-18 | depth 30m m | reverse complement strand
GGACTGCTTTGAGGAGGCCGTCCTTTTGCATGGATTGGAACCACTGAAAGACCTCGGTTGTTGGATCGCTGATGAGTTCTGACTCTGTAGCCAATCCAGAGCGACCGTTGCTGTTGTTGACCACTGGTTGTTCAACGCCAGCGAGAGCCTGCTCGAGGTACCAAGAGTCAACCCGCAAGACGAGTGGTTGCTCAACCCCGGGGATATTTGCCGCTTTGATTTTTTCGGCGGTGGCCCGCAGTTCAGCCAAGGTTTTGGGCAGAGCTGTTGGGGTTGAGTCCACCCCGGCAGCGGCCAAGTGAGCCTGATTGACATAGAGCACGGGCTGGCTCACCGAGAATGCAGCAGGCCAGAGCACATCATCAACGGTGTACCCGCTGATGACAGCAGGGAGGATGTCCTCGTAGATGGCCGCCGCTGCTTCGTCCGCAGCCACGCAATCTTGAGCGGGAACGATGGACTCCGAATCAATCATGAACTGCGTGGTGGTGTCTTCGCTCAGCACAATATCGGGCAGCGAAGCCGGATCGCCGAGAGCGTCTTGGTACTTCTTGAGGAGTTCCTCGTAGCTCCCCTGAGCCTCTACCGAAAGAACAACCTTGGTCTGGCTCTTGTTGTACGAGTCCGCAATGCTTTGAAGAGTCTTTGCAGTCAGTCCGATCCATGCATGCCAAATGGTGATCTTGACTGGCCCGGCGGCATCATCGAGCGCAGCAACGGGGCACAGCGAGGCATCGCCCTTGCTTGTGTTGCCTGACCCAGATTCACCGTCAGAGCTACTGCAGGCCAGCGCGAACAGAGCGAGCACAAGGAGCAGCGCTGCACCGAGTTGTGTTCGATGTTTGGGTCGGACCTGCCGAGGCGCCGAGGAACTGAGCGGGCGAGTGTTGGGCTGATTCTGCATCTGGCAGTTCTCCTGTGCTTGAGGCACCTCAGGGCCGTGTTTGATTCACGGCACCTAGTAGCAAACCACCAAGTTAGTTGCCGGGCGGGCCGCGCATGCAGGTTCTGCGCAAACAGATGGTGAACTCTGCTTGCTAGGACTGACTTTGGGGCTAGCCGGCGACCTCTTTGGCATACGTATCCAGATCTGACTGGAACTTTGTGTTGAACTCTGACAGCGCCGTTGCGGGGTCTTTCCCGCCAAGGACGACACCTTCGAGCATTGTGTGGATTCCAGATCGGTACTGGTTGTACGGCCCGATCACTGGGCCAGGAAAGTCTGGATCCAGGCCGAGCAACTGCTGGTTGGCAACGCCAAGCCACTTGCCGGCTGGGTCGTTGGCAAAATAGTCCACGATGATTGGATCTTCTTGAACTGCAGTGGACACCGGCAAGTACGAGCCTTGCAAGGTCCAATCCACCTGAACTGGAGTTGAGTTGAAGAACTTCATGAAGTCCCAACCTGCGGCGATCTTGGCATCTTCGGGCCCGGCCACTAGGTAGGCGGCCGATCCCCAAACTGTCCCTTGGCCGGCTGCTTTCAAGCCGGGAACTAGCCCGACACCAAGGTCAAGGCCCGCAAGCGCAGCGCTATCTACTGAGCCTGCACCCTCGACTGCGTCGCCGGTATAGGAATTCTGGACGATTGCGTTGACTGTCGTTATGGCCCGTGACCCGTCGATCAGAATCGAGGAACTCTGGTTTCCCATTGCCAAGAACTGGTCGATTCCCGCTGCATACGGGTAGGCCTTGAGGAGGCCGTCCTGTTGCATCCCTTGCATCCAGTCAAGGATTTCGGTGGTGTACTCGTTCTTCATTTCGGATTTCGTTGCACGCCCCTCGTGGCCGTTGCCCTGGTCAACAATTTCTTGCTGTACGCCAGTGAGCCAGTTTTCGGGGTACCAGCCGTACAGTTCCATGACCACTGGGAACTCCACGCCGGGAATCTGTGCGGCCTTGATCTTTTCGGCCGCGGTACGCACTTCGTCCAGAGTGGTGGGAAGTGCTGTTGGGCTTAGCCCTGCTGCAGCTAGGTGAGCATTGTTGACATACATGATGGGCATAGAGACGCCAAAGGCCCCAGGCCAGAGTTGGCCCTGAGAGCTAAAGGCGTTCCTTACAGCCGGGAGGAGTTCCTTGTAGAACTGCCCAGCGGCAGGGTCGGCTGCGATGCAGTCAGCGGCAGGAATGACAGAACCGGAATCAATCATGAATTGCAAGGTGGTGTCCTCGGCGAAGACAAGGTCGGGGAGTGTGGAAGGGTCGCCGAGGCTCTCCTCGTATTTCTTGAGGAGCTCTTCATAGGTACCTTGGGCTTCAACTGAGACCCGCACCTCGGATTGTGACGCGTTATAGGCCGTTGCGGCCTTCTCGAGGGATTCTTTGGTGAGAGCGTTATACGGGTGCCAAACCGTCAGTTCAACTGGCTTGCTAGCCGAATCCAGGGCTTTGACGGGGCAGTTGGCGGGATTCGCCTCTAGCACTGTCGTGCTGCTCTGGTCACTCGTAGCGGATTCGCTCGCTCCGTCGGACCCGCTGCTACATGACACACTGAGAACTGCCAAAACTGCTATCGCAATGGCTGGGCGAATCAGGTTGTTTTTCATAATTCCCTTAGGGGTAGGGGATGGTGTGAGATCCTGCGTAAGAAGTAGTCGGCGTAAAAAGTAATCTGCCAAGTCAGAACAGGGCGACTTACTCAGCCTTTGACTGCTCCGGCAGTCAGGCCACGAACAATTTGCCGCTGGAAGAAGATGAGCAGTGCGAGCAGCGGTAGGGACGCCACGATAGCTGCAGCAAATCCCAAGTTCAGTTCACCTGGGTTTTCTGAGCCGATGGTGCGCAAAGCGACCTGAACTGTTTGCCAAGCTCCGCGATCTGTTGCGAATCGAGGCCACACGTACTGATTCCAAGCACCTAGGAATGCAATAACGATAAAGCTGCCGATAATGGCCTTACTCATGGGCATGGCGACTTTGAACAGAAAGCGCAGATGGCCGTAACCGTCGAGCTCGGAGGCATCACGTAGGTCACGTGGAATGCCAAGAAAGCCTTGGCGAATCAAGAAAATTCCGATTGCCGTAACAAGGAACGGGAAGGTCAAACCAGGGACCGAGTTGAGAAGGTGCAGCTTGCGAATGATTTCCACATTCGCGATCAGGGTGACTTCAATCGGTAGCAGCAGGGTGCCGATGACCAGAACAAAAGCCAGCTTCTTCAAGGGGAATTCAAGAAAGGCAAAGGCATAGGCAGCTAGGACAGAGGTGAGTACTTGCGCAATCACGATCACGAACGTGACCACGAAGGACAGCCCCATTGAGCGCCCCAGGCTCGCTTGGCCGAATGCCCGATTGAATACATCCCACTCAATCGAGACGGGGTACAGAGGTTGGCCTGCAGAGATGTATTTGAGCGGGCTGGACAGTGCACGTAACAACAACATGTAGATCGGGAACAGCACGATCACAGAGAGCGCTGTCAGCACCAGATAGGTGGTGGTGGTGGCGACTGCGTTGCGCAACCCACTGCGCGGCGGCTGTACGGCTTTGTCGTTGTCATAGGGTGCCGGGACGAGCGGGTCAACAATCTTCTCGGCTGTTTGGTTCAAGCGATTCTGCTCGTTCGCCGCTGAGACCGTGGGGTCAGTCGCCATAGTGCACCCGCTTCGACATGATCGAGTATTGCGCCCCGGCCACAATTGCGGTCAGAACAAAAAGGCCAAGAGAGTAGGAGGCTCGAACGCCGAGCGGTCTTATGCCGCGCGGGTCCGCAATCTTGAACAGCAGGGTTTCTGTTGCTCCGCTCGGTCCACCACCGGTCAGAATCTCGATCTGCGCAAAGGCCTGCAGTGCACTGACGACAAGCACGATTCCCAAAAAGAGAAGCGCCGGCGAAATGAGCGGCACGGTGATTCGCCAGAACCTTCGGATTGCTCCGTAGCCATCGAGGGTCGCTGCCTCAATGAGTTCATCCGGGACAGTCTGTAGTGCTGCGAGTACCACGATGAAGGTCAGGCCTAGGTTCTGCCAGACAGAGGAGAGCGAGACGGCAAACAGTGCCGAGGTCGGGTTGCGCAGGCTCAGCCATGGGACATTCTTGAAGTAGCCAATCTCTGGGTTTACCAAGGTGATGAACACCACCGAGGCAACCGCTACTGAGGACGCAACAGTGGAAGAGAAGATCGTCTGAAAGATTTTGATTCCCTTCAGGCGGCGGTGAGTTGAGACAGCGAGCATCACTCCAAGCAGCAACCCCAACGGCACGGTGTACAACATGTAGAGCCCAGAGTGAGTCAGCCCGCTAATGAAGTCGTTGCTTGTCAGTGACGCTTTGAGTTGTTCTAGCCCCACATAGCTAGCCGGTTTGTTTCGGAATCTTGATTGCGTATGTGTGGCGTACCAGAACAAGCGGTAGAGCGGGTAGTACGCAAATACGCCGAAAATGATCAGGGCCGGAAGCAAGAAGAGATAGGCAAGACCTGCGTCTCGGACCTTGTTGCCGAAGCGTCGAGTCTGAGCCTTGGCAGGGGCTGAAACCGTGGTTACCTGCGCTGACTCACCTTGTACTTGTTCGGTGGGGTTGAGCGGTGATGTGTTCAATTGAGTCGCTCAGTCGAGACGGGGTCGAACAAGTGCACTTCAGCGGGGTCAGCATGCAAAGACACTGCTTGACCAATGGCTAGGGGAGGGGCATCGTTCGGCTGGCGAACGGTCATCTGGGTGGCACCAACTGTACAAATCACATGACGCTCATGGCCCAGCAACTCAATGTTTTGGATTGTTGCTCGTACTGCACCGGGTGCATCGACTGGGTCCGTCGCATGCAGGTGTTCCGGGCGGATTCCCAAGACCAATTCCGTACCGGGTTGGGCCGAGCCGGGGTGGCCGATCGCCAGAGTTCCCTCGGCTGTCAGCACTGAAGCCGCTGCATTCTCGGTGGCCCCTTGAAGTGTGCCGAGAATGGTGTTCATAGGTGGGCTGCCAATAAAGCTGGCTACAAACAAGTTGGCAGGCTTCTCGTAGACATCCTGTGGGGCGCCCACCTGTTGGATTCTTCCGTCACTAATGACAGCAATTCGATCGGCCATGGTCATGGCTTCGACTTGGTCGTGGGTGACGTAGACGAAGGTGGTTCCCAAGCGACGGTGCAGGTCCACGAGTTCGAGGCGAGTCTGGGTGCGCAGCTTGGCGTCGAGGTTGGAGAGCGGTTCATCCATCAAGAACACCTCGGGGCGTCGCACAATGGCTCGGGCCAAGGCCACCCGCTGCCGTTGACCACCCGAGAGTTCTCCAGGCTTGCGGGCGAGGTACTCGGTTAGGCCAAGGGTTTCGGCTGCCTCGTGGACTCGCCGGGTGCGCTCGGTTGCATCTACCTTCGCCCGCTTATTTGCAACGAGGGGCGATTCAATATTCTTCTCGACTGACATATGGGGATAGAGCGCGTAGCTCTGAAAGACCATCGCTATGTCTCGCTCGCGGGGCGGAATATGGTTCACGACTCGCTCGCCAATGGTCAGGATTCCACTCGAAATCTCTTCGAGTCCTGCGATCATTCGCAGTGCCGTTGACTTGCCGCAACCTGACGGTCCGAGCAACACCATGAACTCACCGTCGGCAATCTGCAACGAGAACTCGTCAACAGCAACGGTGTCTCCAAATTTTTTGGTGACTTGGTCAAAGGCGACAGCGCTCATGAGTCTCAGCCTTGCATGTTGTTGCGGAAACGTGACGGGGTGGGGACGAGTCGTACAGGAGCAGTACTCCTGAACAGCCCTACTTCTACACCAAGCTAGATCCAAGCCGAGCGGGAGTTGGCCACCTTAGGAATTGTTCACTCAATAATTACTCTGCCCTGTCGAATGGAGTGCAGAACCTGAGTGATATTTTCCGAGATCTGATCGGCGCCAAGGCGCCGAAGCGTCCGAAGTACTGCATCGGGGTCTGGAATCGCACTCGTCACCCAACGACCAAACATGGTTGCGTCCATCCACTCTGCTTCTTCTGGTGCAAGAGCCGTCGCTTGAAATTCCCCAACTGCCGCTCGCTGTCGCATGCGCTCCCAATTGAGTTGGCCCGCAGCGCGAAACGTGGCCTCGGTAATGGTCTCGATTGAGGGTGCAACGGGGCCGAGCCCTGGCTCTCCCGGTTCGCCGGGGTGAAGTGCAACGGCTGAGTCCCAGTCGAGATCGTCCAGACTCATGGCCCTCTGCAGAAGATCGTTCAGCCACAGTCCGACTACGAGTTCCCCTAAGCAGGGAGCAGTTCCGAGCGAGGGGAGGCCGAGCATGCGATGAAGGCAGTCGGTCAGAAGCCCCTGAGCGGGATGTATTGGATCTTCGGTGGATTCGGGGAGTGACTGCTCCGAGAGTGTGTTGCCCAGTGGCTCAGTCAACATGTTTCCGTCAATGAAGAGTTGGGTGCAGGTTTCGCCTGAGCGGGTCACGACAACGCGGACTCGCGCATCGATGCTGAGTACCTCGTGCGTTTCTGGGTGAGTCGCCCTACCGCTGAGCAAGATGCCAACTGCCTGCCAGGAATCAGGCAAATACATGCCGAAGAGTCCGGCCCCGGGAGTGCGGGAATCTTCTGGAAAGGGCGCAACGTGCACACTCAGGAACTCAGGGTTGGGCTCGAATCCATACAGCATGAATTCTTCCTCAAGCGAGATCAACTCGATGTAATCGCGTGCGCTTGCCATATTGCCAAGCTGGTGAATGCTGGATCGGTGCATGGGTCCTCTAGAGATGCCGATGTTCGAGGCCCATGGGGTGGGTCTAACCCTGCAGAGCCAGCCTGACAGAAATCGCTGCCAAGCTGAAGTGCTGGAAGGGGGGAGGAGTCCCCGCACGGTTACCGATTGACCCTGTGAGGCGCGATCGAGCTTGTGAGCAGTCAGCGCGCAGGCACAAGATGATCGCAAGACTCGTACGCGAGCGGCATGCGTCGCGCCACGAGTTCTCGGGCGAGGCGCGCATCGCTAGCTACGTATTCCTGCATTTCACGATCGCTGAGTAAGTGGATCTGAGTGCGATCAACCTCGACTGGTTCTAATCCGAGCATGCGGGACAGGGACTTCAGACCGCAGGAGATCTTGAATTGTCGGCCCAAGTCTGAGCGGTAGAGCTGATAGCCATCTAGATGGCGGTGCTCGCCCCAGCTGCAGGTGTAGGGACGATGGTGGCGGCCCCTTGACCAACCCGTGGGCTCAAGCGGCCCAAACCGCAGCCCCAGCGGCACTCCGCCCCGGGCGGCGCGCTCTGCGATGAATGGCATGTCGAAGGAGTTGCCATTCCAAGTGATGAGCACCCCTGGACTGAGAGAGGAAATGAGTTCCTCGAGGTCCCTCAGAATGTTCAGTTCCTCACCGAGCAGAACGAAGTCTTCTTCGTCTGTTGACACCGCCACTGCGACGATAGCGGCCACTCTGGCATCGAGACCGTTGATGGTTGTGTCGGTCTCTATGTCTAGGCCGTACCACTGTGAGGGTGGGGGAGCGCTCATGAGGACCATGGTAGAGGTGCACTGAGACACGGAACTCTTCCTCCTCTCTCAGGGTATTGCCCTAGGCAGCAAGAGTCGGCCCGGTACGATCTGAGCTGCAAACCACTCTGGAGCTTCTGTGCCACGTCATCTGATAACTAGTGCCCTGCCATATATCAACGGCGTGAAGCACCTTGGAAACTTGGTGGGGTCGATGCTGCCCGCCGACGTGTATGCGCGTTACCTGCGGCAATCGGGTGAAGAAGTGCTCTTTGTTTGCGCGACGGACGAGCACGGGACGCCAGCCGAACTGGCAGCTGCCGCCGCAGGCCAAGCAGTAGATGAGTATTGCGCCGAACAGCACGAGGTGCAGCGAGAACTCTGCGAACAGTTCGGGCTGTCTTGGGACTGGTTTGGCCGCACCTCTCGGCCGCAGAACTATGAACTGACCAACCACTTCGCCCGCAGGCTGCGCTCAGAGGGGTTCTGCGAAATCCGAGCTACTGAACAGGTCTATTCGCTGACAGATCAACGGTTCTTGCCCGATCGATATGTGGTGGGAACCTGCCCAAATTGTGGTTACGAACGGGCAAGGGGTGATCAGTGCGAGAACTGCGGTAAGCCTCTCGAACCAGTTGATCTGATCGACCCTAGGTCTGCCATCTCCGGATCAGCAGATCTTGAAGTACGCAGTAGTAACCATGTATTCCTGCGGCAAGAAGCTCTAGCTGATCGCATTCGCGAGTGGGTTGATACTAAAGACTCATGGCCGTCTCAGACCCGCTCCATTGCATACAAATGGCTCGATGAGGGTTTGCGTGACAGAGGGATTACCAGAGACTTGGCCTGGGGTATCCCCGTTGATCCGGATGACTTCCCAGAGGTTGCCGGCAAGGTTTGGTACGTCTGGTTTGATGCCCCGATTGGCTACTTGGCTGCTGTTCGCGAATGGGCCGATGCAGGGTGCGGTGGTGACGACCCACAAGCCGAGTTTGACTCTTGGTGGCGACTCGATTCTGGCGCCGACCAGGTGGAGTACACCCAGTTCATGGGCAAGGACAACGTTCCGTTCCATACCCTGAGCTTTCCCGCCACGCTTTTGGGGTCGGGCGAGCCTTGGAAGTTGGTGGATAGGCTGAAGTCCTTTAATTGGCTGACCTACTACGGCGGTAAGTTCTCAACCTCGGACCACCGGGGAGTCTTTATGTCGGATGCGCTTGAGTTGCTTCCCGCTGATTACTGGCGCTGGTACCTGATGTCCAACGCTCCAGAGTCGGACGACTCAAGCTTTACCTGGGAGTTGTTTGGATCGGCAGTAAACAAAGAACTCGTCGGCACCTTTGGAAACCTAGTGAACCGAACTGTCACCCAAGTTGAGCGCCACTTCGAGAGTTGCGTGCCGGGTGGCGGAGAACCCGAAACGGAAGAGGCCGAGCTTTCAGCGGCAGTCCAGCAACGACTCGAGGAGTACTTGGGGTTCCTTGATGCGCTTGAGTTCAGAAAAGCTGCTGCTTCGCTCCGAGCATTGTGGTCACTCGGAAACGTCTACCTCGAGACTCGTGAGCCTTGGAAGACCATCAAGGTTGACCCGGCTAGAACTGCTTGCACCCTTCGAACAGCACTTGAGTTACTAGTCGTATGCGCTGTGGCCTCTGAACCATTTGTTCCTGCTGCCGCTGCCAAATTGCAGGGAGCATTCCCCACTGTGAAATGGGAGGACCTTCGGCTCAAAGCGGACCTCGCAAGTCGGAACCATCTGCAGCCCGGCGATACCGTCAAGTCGCCGGGGTTGCTCTTTGCTAAATTGCCTGCCGAGCAGCTGGAGGAGTGGGAACAGCGCTTTGGGGGAAACTCGAGCGACGGGACAACCGCTGAATCAGACAAGGTAGAGCCGTGAACTTTGCAGCAGCATCCAAGCATCTCGGTAAGCAGGGCGGAAGATTCTTGCTGCTTGCGCTGGTCATCGTTGCAACGGGGATCGGACTCGGCCTTGCCGCCGGCTACCCCGTGAGTCGCATTCAGTTCCAGGACTCCGAGTCGGTGCGCCTTGATCAGGCGAGATTGGCCGGCAAAGTGGACCCTGAGCTTGCGCTCACTGCCCAAAGTGATCTTGCAGTGGGCTGGGAAGCAGGGGACCCAGCGCTGAGCTCATTCGGCCTGCTCGGATCTGATTTTTGTGGAGAGACCGTCGAACTACCCACCGAAGTTTCGCCCAAGGCCACAGCCGTGTTTGCAAAGCCTGCGGACTCCTCCGTTCTGATCTCTGAAGCTGTGAGAGTCGAGGATTGGCAGTCGGCAACTGAATACATAGATTCGGTTGGCAAGGCACTCAGTAAGTGCGATCAGTTCTATCGAACAGACTTGGCAGGAAATCGGCTTCAGGTAGAGATCAAGCCGGGTCCTGGTGATGACCTGATCACTGATCAGGTCTCACGCAGATTTGTTGCAAGCGATGGTTCCAATGTGCAGGTCTGGTCGATGATGGCAATAGGCGACGTCATCGTGGCAACGGATTATCTGGGACCAGCTGCTCCGCAAAAGTCGCTGCTGCGCGATCTTGAGAAGAAGATCCTGCTGCGAGTTGCTCCCGAGAACTTTGCGCTTGGTGGGGCTAGTGCGACGAGCACTCCTTCGACGGTTTCACCCGAAGGGTCACCCACCACGGTCTTAGAAGGCGGTGCGGCTGATGAATCCTCCGGTGATCAGCCAGCAAACAGCGAAAGTTCAACAACGCTTCCGGGCTAGCAGAACGCAACGAATGCAACGCCGGGCAAGAGTGCGCCTGCAGCGCTAGAGCTGCTCGGTGAGCAAGTGAAACTGCTGAGCAAGTGGCACAGAGGCCCACTGACCTAAGCGCTCAAGTCGTTCGAGCTGCTCTCTCCGGAACTGCTGAAGTGGGTCAGCAGCAGCGGACTTGTAGAGATGAGTGGTCTCGATCTGGCTCTCATGGGCTAGTAGAGCATCAATTTGAAGCTGTAGATCTTGCTCAGAAACCGTCTCAGCATGGTTGGGCTGATCGGGTTCGAACAGGAGTAAAGCCTCCGGGCGATGAGGCGTGATTCCGTGCACGAGTTGCTCAGGATGAAAGAAAGGATCGCGGGCCGCCACGATTCCTTCAATGCAGAGCCGGCCGGCGGCAGCGTGATCTGGGTGAAGTCGGTAACGCTTCCACGGGTCATGACCCAAGATGACTTCGGGCTTGAGCCGGCGAATAATTGCAGACACCTGCGCCCGGGTCTCTCGGTCGGAATTGAGTTCGCCATCAATCTTCCCCAGGAACACCACTCCTGTTCCTCCCAAAATGGTTGCCGCTGTGCGCTGTTCCGCCTTGCGTACTTCAACAAGTACAGACTGATCCATGCCTCGGTCCCAAGTTCCCTTCGACCCGTCAGTTAGCACTAAGTGATGCACGGTGCAGCCTGCACGCGCCCACTTTGCAAGCGTGGCTCCGCAATGAAACTCTGCATCGTCGGGGTGCGCAACAATCACTAAAGCCGACTTTGGTGGTGGCAAGTCGATGGTGATCCGTTCGCCTGCTGGCCCAGTGAAAAGTTGCTGTGTGTCCACCCTGTTGCTGTCGTTCATTCTGTTTGCTGCCTTTCAGTCTGCGGGGGCGCCAACGAGAGGTTCCCTGCCGAGATCCTGCCCTGTGCAAGTAGAGGAGAACTCACCTCGAAGCCGTCGGGTACCTGCAAGTCCTCGGGTTCGTCAACATCCCAACTGAGAGAGGCAGACTGCTCGACACGCAGGCTAAGCCCTTGCGCCGTGGCCTCCTGTTGGTGGCGAGCGAATGAACCAGCACCGTATGAAAAGGTAAATCCGCATCCGGTAGGAACCGAGATCACGTTGGTGCCTTGAGAACGTCGATCTGCCACCAGAATTACTTCGGTCGGGTCGGCAAGTGCCAGAGCAGCAAGGTTTCGGGCAAATGGCAGATCCGCATGGCACACAACAACTCGATGCATGCCTTGTGCCTGTAGACGATCAACTGCTTCTTGAACTGCGCCATTGAGGTCCCGCCCGGGAGTCCACTGCACCTTTGCCCCGACTGACTCTGCCCAACTTGCTACCTCCTCATCCTCGCAGACAACAAAGGTTGGAAGCGGCGCCGAGGAACTCACCACAATGCCAGCCATGGCCCGAGCAAGTTCAGCACGCTCAAGATTGCTGAGAACAGAAGCTAGGCGCAGCTTGGCCTGTGAAAACGCTTTGACGGGAATGAGCACACAGGAGGAGGTCGCTGACGGCACTCGCTCAGTGTAGGGACTCGAGGAGGGGCCTGAGCTGCAGCGGAGTCACAGGCTTGGCCAGAGCACAGCAGCAACGGCGCAACCTGGAGCAGTTCGACTCTTCATCCGAAGAACCGTTCGACCTAGAGTCTGGCGGTGGATATTTCTGTAGCAGTCATCGGCGGCGGATCCTGGGGCACCACAGTGGCCCACCTTGCAGCCCACCAAGTTCCGACCGTGTTATGGGCGCGCAGGAGTGAACTCGCAGCCGAGATCAACGAGCAGCATTCCAACGAGCGCTATCTGCCCGGCTATCAACTGCATCCGGCGCTGCGGTCCACGACTGACTTGGCCGAAGCTGTGGAGCAAGCCGATGTGATTGTTATGGGAGTTCCCTCACAAGGGTTTCGCTCTGCTTTAGAACTGGTAGCCCCGCATGTTCGTGCTTGGGTTCCGATCGTCTCGCTGACCAAGGGCCTAGAGCAGGGCACCCGGCTGCGCATGACTCAACTTATTAACGAAGTGCTGCCCGGACATCCAGCTGCAGTTCTGACAGGACCGAATCTTGCCAAGGAAATTCTGGCTGGCCACGCCGCTGCTGCCGTCATTGCTACCCCTGACCCTGTCGTAGCTGATTGTCTGCAACGCATCTTTCATATGAATCTGTTTCGGATTTACACGAATCCTGATGTGATCGGATGTGAGGTAGCCGGCGCGCTCAAGAATGTGATTGCCATCGCAGCAGGAATGGCTGATGGTCTTGGAGCTGGAGACAACACGAAGTCAGCGGTGATCACTCGCGGTCTAGCTGAACTGTCGCGACTCGGTGAAGCGATGGGCGGACAGTTCGCGACCTTTGCCGGGTTGGCTGGAATGGGAGACCTACTTGCTACCTGCATGTCCCAGCAGAGCCGGAATCGCTTTGTGGGCGAGCAACTAGGTCAGGGGCGCAGTATCGACGAGATCATCGCCGATATGAACATGGTGGCCGAGGGAGTCAAGACCAGCCGGGTGGTAATGGAACTCGCTGAGGAATACGGAGTGGAGATGGCGATTGCCTCCGAGGTTTTTGCCGTCTGTCACGAAGGGGCGAGCGCTCAGGATGCCTATCGCGGTTTGATTCGACGCGAATCCAGCGGCCCTGAGTACCCGTCACTCAGTTACTAGTGCGCTAGTAAGCAGTCGAATTTCACGGGTCGAGTTGCAGGACCCGGACTACCTGCTTCTACCCTCTCATGCGTGGCCAACAATACTGACCCTTCTTCTTCCTCCTCTGGAGCCTCTACCGAGCAAAATCCGCTAGATGAATCTCAGGGTGAGAGCGCAGGGTTGCCAGCGAAAAGTAGTGTCGAAACTCCTTCAAGGATTGAGCCTTATGCGCTATCAAGGGCGGCTGCGAATGACTCCAGAATTGTCCGCAACTGGGCGCCTCTAGGAACAGTTGATGCAGGGGCGATTGCTGACTGTGACCCGGCCGGCTTGGTGCAGATGCGCAACGAGACCTGGTGTTTGGACTGGTGGATCGGCGCAGAGGACCGTTGGCACCATCCCAGCATTGATGCTGCTGTTCGCCAGCGTCGAATCGGCGATTCACCTGTTCTTGAAACAGCTATGCGCGTACCCGGCGGCGACATTATCCAGCGCGTCTTTGGAGTCCGAGCCACTTCCGCTGTCTCGGACGGAAGCCTCTGGGATGACTCCGCCGTTATCGTCGAGATTGAGAACTTGACGGCCGTTCCTGTTGCGCTGGCACTCACAATACGGCCGTATCTGTTGGATGGAATTGGGTCGATTACATCACTCGGCTCAGCGGGTTCAGTGATCTCGGTAGATGGAGCAGTGGCCGCAGTGCTCTCCAAATCTGTAGCACGCAGAGTTGTGGGCGAACTTGGCACCGTTGCGACTCGTCTGGCAAACGCCGATGATGAACAACCCGATGGCACTAGTACCTCGGCGGCAAGTTGCCTCGAAGGTGCCTTTGTAGTGGCGCTGCCACACACAGCCGTGGTGAGAATCCTGCTTCCACGGTCCACTCGTAATGAGGCTTCTTCGCGAAGCAAAAAGAGTTCCGCACAAAAGCCCGCTCCAACAGCACAGTGGGATGCACCTGATGCAGGAGCTATCGATGCTGGATGGGCTGCGCACACGAAGCAAGCGGCCCGAGTTGAACTCCCGGATTCAACATTCGATCGGGTAGTCGCTCGTTCTGAGAGCTTGTTGTTGCTAGCGGCCACCGATGAGTTTTTTGCAGCTTCGGGAACAGCGACAGCGGCTCTGCGTGCAGCGGAACTTTGCGACACCCTTGTGCGCGTGGGTCTCACTGAGCCCCTTGGACCAATAGCTCGCGCCCTACTCGGCCAGCAGCGCTTGCGGGGATCGATTCGCATGCCGGACCGAAGTGACGCAACAGTTGCACTCCTGCACATTTCGGCCCCGTTGCTTGCTGGCAAGCAGCAGGAACTGTGGGCCGAGGACCTCGTTGGACCAGTAGCGCAGGCGATCCACCGGCTCTCGAAGGGCCACGGTGTTGCTAGCCCTTCCCTGCTGCGTTCAGCAGTCATAGCGCTTGGCCGGGTTGCCCCCTCATTACGTGCAGTGGGTCAACCCGAGGTAGCCGATGCCGCAGAAGAGCTTGCGAGCACCCTCTGGGAATCTGTTGGGCCAAGTGCTGCAGCGAAGCCAAGCGAGGGATCGGATTCCGCCAAGCGTTGGATGTTTGCAGAAGGACTCTCAGCGCGCTCTGCTCTGGCAGCCTCGGACAGCAGTGCGATCACCAGCATTGTTGAACTCTGCCGCATTGGTGATCAGGCAGTGCTCCCTGATTGCACGGATGCCCAAGGCCTTGCATGTGGAGCTATGGCGCTCGATCCTGCGGCCGTGGCAGTCCGTGTGGGTGCCATCTTGGACCTTGCTCTGATCGAGGAACCCACGGGGCTCGTCATCTTGCCGGTCTGGTCAGACTCTTGGTTCGGGTCACCTGTCGAAGCTCACGGGTTGCGCACACGCTGGGGTGTGGCCTCGTTTGCTCTCCGGTGGCACGGGGAACGCCCAGCTTTGCTGTGGGAGGTCATTCCCGGTTCAGGAGTTGATCCGACTGGGTCAGGACCGCAGTTCACAGCTCCTGGGCTAGATCCAAGCTGGTCGGCAACTGGATGGACTGGCGAAGCGCTCTTGGCCCCGATGGGTCCGGTTGTGGTTGCGAGTCAGCCGGAGGCTGCTAGCAGCACCGATGATCAGACTGATCCTGCTCAGAGCGCTCCTGTTCAGAGCGGTCCTGATCAGAGCGCTGCTGAGACTGCTGCGAATCCTCAGGTGGAGGCCCCTCGCGAGGGTGATTCCTTCACCTGAATCGGCAGCGATTCAAGTCCGCGAAGCGTAAAGCTCGGTCGGAAAGTTGGCACACCTTCGGGCAGGGCCGCCGGATCGAGCGTCATCTCGGAAAATCGCTCGAACAGGGAGCGAAAAACAATCTCCCCTTCTGCGCGAGCTAGGTGAGCGCCGAGGCAGTGATGGCCTCCCCATCCGAAGCTGAGCGGCTGCGGGGCATCGGGGCTAACGAAGCGGGCGATGTCAAACTTTTCGCCTTGGGGGTAGACGTCTGAGTCGCGGTTTCCGCAGCTTTGCAACACGATGAACGATCCACCCCTTGGGTGCAGTTCTCCAAAGAGTTCAACAGGCTCAAGGGCCACTCGGACATTCATCTGCACTGGTGAGTCAGCGCGAAGCATTTCCAGAATGGCCGGAGCCAACAGGGCGGGTTCGTTGCGCAGGCGTTCCACCTGCTCCGGGTTATTCAGTAACAGGAGCAGCCCGTTTCCAATCAGGTTTGACGTGGTTTCAAACCCGGCGGCGTACAACAGGACAGTATTGGTGATCAGTTCTTCAATAGAGAGTTTGTCGCCGGCCTCCTCAACCTGAATCAGTGCGCTCAGCAACCGATCATCTGGGTTGGTCCGCTTTTCTTCAACGAGTTCAAGGAAGTACAGAGCGATCTCGATACCTGCGGCCTCACCCTGCGCTGTTAATTCGGGGGTCGAGGCAGGATCGATGAGTGCTGTGAGGGAGCGAACTAGCGGGAGGATATGTTCGTTTCCCTCCTTGGGTACACCGAGGAGTTCGCTAATCACGGCTACCGGGTAGGGGACAGCAAGATCGGCCATCACGTCGCCTCCACCCTGATCTACAAAGCGGTCAAGCACCGGCAACAGCAAGTCCTCAATCGTTGGGCGGAGTTCTTCGACTCTGCGGGGAGTAAACGCCCGACTCACCAGAGAACGAATCCGGGTGTGGTCCGGTGGATTGAGCAACAACATGGTCGAGGTGTCTTCAGCAACCCGTCGCTCATTTCCAGCAATCGAAAGCGGCAAGTCCATATCTGCCTCAGCCCGACCAAGCTTGGGGTGGCGAAGCACCTCAAGGCAATCCTTATAGCTCGTGAGAACGATTGAACCCGCCTCGCTGCGCCACCGTCCTGGAGATTCACGCAGTTGGCTGTAAGCGGGGTACGGGTCTTGCCTTCCCTCATTCGTCTGAATCGTGTAGTTCAGAAGCTCATCGGCTTGTGCAGGTGTCATGAAAGAACTCTCGGGCATGAACACAGGATGTCACGAGCGGGTGGGTGCACGCATGACAGCAATTCAAAGGAGCCGCCCAAGGCGTGTGAGGGGAAGTCCTTTTTGCAATCCTGCGGTTAGGTCGGATCCAGAGACAGGGTCAGTATTTGGTGTGGTCGAACCTCGAGTTCCTCGGCGAACGGACCCAAGGTGTTGCCAAGCAGGTCAACAATCTGTCCGCTGCGTCCAAGTACTCGCATTCTGGCGGCCTGCCCCCAGGGTTCATGGCAACGAACGACAAGTCTGCCGGTGCTATCGGTAAGGACTGCATCAACTTCCATTCCGCTGATATCCAGCTTGGAGCCTTCATTCGCCAAGCTGCCCTCACCGGCAGATGTACCAATCTGAAGTGGCGACCAGACCCGATCTGCAAGCTCGTAGGGGTCGGGGTGATTGAGCGCAATTGCGTAATTCAGGGTGAGCGGCTTTTGCATCTGTGCTCCGAGTAGCTGATTCTCTGGCCCAGCTGGGAGCGGACGAGAGGCCATTGGTCCTCTCGACAACCAGCCTGTGCAGCGCAGCAGCGTCAGGGCAAGGGCTCCTGCAGTTGTGAGTGGGTTCTGCGGATCGCCATCTAGATCTACTAGTTCGTACTCGCACAGACCCTCGTGAGTGACAGTCAGATCCCCCGCCTGGACAAACCTTCTTGATGGGAACGTTGGCACTCCCCATTCGTTTGGACCACCCTCGGCGGCAAGTGGCCGTTGTACTAGTCCGAAAGCACACTCTGCCCGAGAGTTGCTGGCTCGCTCCTGCAGCGGGAAATGAACGCGCATCCGGTGATCTCGCACCTGATTGTTCAAGCTCGTGGTAACGCGCAGGATGCCCTCATCGGCACGCAACTCAATCACAGTCGTCACTACCTGCAGCAGGCTCTCCGGCTCGGGTGCAG
>CAFAAQ010000014.1_pt1 | contig 17487 bp, 14 predicted proteins | sample 7267631 | NCBI WGS metagenome assembly CAFAAQ01 (sample SAMEA6813990, study PRJEB35770) | uncultured Actinomycetes bacterium | biome: Freshwater; feature: Freshwater reservoir; material: water | place: Czech Republic | collected 2017-08-18 | depth 30m m | reverse complement strand
TGACGGCAGCGGCGAAATGCCCGAATGGGCCACCGCCTATGAGTCGGTGGTGACAGTGCCGACCGAGCGCGTGGTGCCGGCCTGGGGTAGATCTGGCGATGACATCTTGATGATCTACACGGGGGGCACGACTGGCATGCCGAAGGGTGTGATGTGGAGACAAGACGACCTCATTCGAGCCGTCATCTCGGTCAGCAACCCGCTGTTCAACGAGGACCCCGAAACAATCGGTTTTACTGCAGCGATTGACTCCCTAGAGGCTCCCGGCATGCCCGGCATGCCCGCATGCCCACTGATGCACGGCACTGGTTGGTTCACTGCCAACTTGTACCTCACCGCCGGCGGATCTCTCGTGCTCCTTGAGGACCGCCACCTAGACATCGAAGAACTCCTCGACACCATTCAGCGTGAGAAGGTTGGGGCCCTGACCATCGTCGGAGATGCATTCGCCAAACCGATTCTGCGGGTGCTGGATGCTCAGCCCGATCGCTGGGATCTCTCGAGCCTGTTCCTGATCACCTCTTCTGGCGTGATGTGGTCCGAGGGTTCCAAGCAGGGCCTCCTCAAGCACAATCCCAACATGTTCCTGATTGATTCGTTTTCAAGCTCCGAGGCAATCGGCCTAGGGCAGTCCGTGTCATCTTCCGGTGCGGAAGAAAAGACTGCTCACTTTTCTCTCGGAAATGGAGCGCAGGTCATCAGTGATGACGGTCATGCCGTTCAGGCGGGTTCCGGGGAACGCGGTCGTGTTGCAGTGCCGGGCAATCAGCCATTGGGTTATTACAAAGACCCCGAAAAATCGGCCGCGACCTTCATCGAGTTCGAGGGCGTTCGCTATTCCATGCCCGGTGACTACGCAACGATCGAGGCTGACGGCACCATCACGCTGCTGGGCCGAGGGTCTGTCTGCATCAACACAGGAGGAGAGAAAGTCTTTCCGGAAGAAGTGGAGGAGGCACTCAAGACTCAGGCTCAGGTGCACGATGCAGTCGTAGTGGGAGTTCCCGATGAGAAGTTCGGCGAGGCCATCACTGCGGTTGTAGAGATCGCACCAGGCGCCAGTGTTGAGTCCGCTGAACTGATTGAGCACGTCAAGGCGGTTCTCGCCGCATACAAGGCTCCAAAGACTGTTCTATTCGTAGACAGCATTGGCCGCGCACCAAACGGCAAGGTGGACTACAAGCGCCACAAGCAATACGCACTTGACCAACTCGGGATTGTCTCCGAATAGGGCAGGAGTTCCGCTCCCGACTAGCAGTGCTGCGGATTCCTTCGGAAATGCCGAGCCATAGGTTGCTTTCGATTTCTCCAGCGGCAGTGCTGTCGGTACCGTATGGAGATTCTTTGGAGCACAGCCGTGCCCGATGCAGCAGCAGTGCCTCTACGAGCACTCACGACGAAGACTGAATGAAGGCAACAGATGACTGATCTCGGATTTGACGGACAAGTAGCAATCATCACCGGAGCAGGTGGCGGACTTGGAAAATCACATGCTCTGGAATTGGCCCGACGCGGCGCACGCATCGTGGTGAACGACCTTGGCGGTTCGGTCAATGGGGTTGGCGACAACGCTTCTGCTGCACAACTAGTAGTAGATGAAATCATTGCTGCCGGTGGCGAGGCAGTTGCCAATCATGACTCCGTAGCAACCCCAGAGGGTGGTCAGGCCATCGTGCAGACAGCCGTGGATGCGTTCGGAACCGTTGACATCGTGATCAACAATGCCGGCATCCTCAAGGACAAGACCTTTCACAATCTCACCCCTGATTTGCTTGAGCCTGTGATCGCAGTGCATCTTCTCGGCGCGTTTTACGTCACGCAGCCTGCTTGGCTCATCATGCGTGAAAAAGGTTATGGCCGCGTGGTCAACACCAGTTCTAACTCTGGACTGCTCGGCAACTTTGGCCAGTCCAACTATGGCGCCGCAAAGCTCGGCATCGTCGGATTCACTCGCGTGCTCGCTAATGAGGGCAAGTCCAAGGGCATCAAAGTGAACGCTATTGCTCCGGTTGCAAAGACCCGCATGACCGAAGACTTGCTCGGCCCGCTCGGAGACAAGCTCGAGCCTGCCGAAGTGACACCCACCGTGGTCTACTTGGCACATGAGGAATGCCCCGTGTCTGGCGAGGTCTACTCCGTGGCCGGCGGCGTTGTCGCTCGCTACTTCATCGGTCTGACCCCAGGTTGGTACGGCGAAGGCCACAGTGTCGAGGACGTTCGCGATCACTTTGACGAGATCCGCGATGAGACCGGCTACATCGTGCCCGAGGATCCCTCCGGCGAACTCCAGAAGCTACTCAAGACACTCAGCAGCTGATCGCTCTCTGTTAGTACTACCGAGGGCGGCTCGGGTGGGACAGGACAGCTACGAAGGCTGCGGGGAGCTAGGTGGAACCTCGCCTGTTTCCTCTGCGGCAAGAGTCCTGTCTGGCGACTTGATCTGGTCAACCTGGCCGGCCATGTTGACCTGGACCATCTTGCCGGTGCGTAGATCGAGGACTTCCTTTTCAGATGAGTACTTGAGCTTCATTCGAAGGACCCGTAACTCGACGAGGTAGTACACCGGCAACGAGACTGCGAATGCCGCTGCTATCAAGATGGGCGTGCGGATCAATTGCACCTTGAGTGATGCATCAGCGCCACCCATCAACGCAAAGATGAAGATGTAGGGCAGCGCATGCCAGATGTAGAGCGTGTAGCTCAGCCTGCCGAGCCAACGAAATTGCGGCAGTGACCAAAATCGGCTGAGCCACCAGTCACTCAACCTGACGAGGCAGATCAAAATCAGAGCGAAAGACAATGCCCCAAGCGTGTGACCAAAGCGGAACCAATACATGGTCTCGAGCATTTGCGGCCGGGTGAACTCCTCGGGCCCTGCAGGCAGATAATCAACATACGGGCCGCCTAGTTTGCGCACCAGTCCGCTCGAGAGATTGAGCATCACGAACCACACGACCAGGCCAACGGTTCCGGCAAACAGAAATACCTTTCGCCAGCGCAACAAGCGCTCCTCAGTGAGATAGGCGTTGAAGGTAGCCATACCAACGCCCAACATGAGTGCATCGGGCCGCTGCAGCAGAGCCATCCGCACGCCCGAGATCATGGTCACATCGTCTTGATAGAACCCCGTATACGCATACCAACGGGCAATTCCGATACCAACAAAGAACACACCCATCAGCACGCCGAGTTGCTTGATCCAATGCTTCTTCACGCAGATCAGAACCGTGCCCGCAATGACGGCATAGAACCACTCTTCGACTGACAAGGTCCAGAGATGCCACATCACTCGATTGCCCTGAATGTCTGGACGGATCACGGCCAGGCCGTTGGGGAAGAACAGGTGATACACGTACAGCAGTGCCGCTGCAGCGTCTTGGCCCACGTAGCGCAGACTGAGCGGTTTGAACCCGATGAGCGTGCAGATTGTCGAAATGACCAGCCACACGCCAACGAACAGCCACAGTGAAGGCAGCAATCGAATGCCACGGCGCGAGTAGAACTTCTTCAGGCTGATTGTTCCTGTTGTGCGCGTCTCTTGAAGCAACAGCGTGGTGATCAGAAAACCACTCAGCACGAAGAAGGTGTCGACGATTGTCACCCAGGACTCCACGTACTCAAAGAGCGCATGCCCGATGAGCACCATGCAGATGCCAATTCCGCGTATACCGTCGAACCCGCCCACGAGGCCCAGCTTGGGTGCCTTGGTTACAAATGCCGCTGGCTTGGTTGTGCTGTCGAGCTGCGCGCTACTCACCTCTGGGCTGCCCGTCTGAGTCAGGGCTGTTTTCCCCCGGACCGTATTCATCGGGGCCCTCAACTGCTTCTGCGCTGAAGGTTCCCTTGCCCAGTGAGCGTGCGGCCTCTACCGACATCATCTTGCCGGTGTTGAGGTCGAGCACTTCCTTTTCGGTAGCAAAGCGCAATTTAACGCGCAACATCCGCTGTTCAACTCCGTAGTAGATCGGCAGAGACGCCACAATCGCAATCACAGCAAGAACGGGGGCACGCCATTTCTGACCCAAAAATGCGTCTGCGCCAAGGGCCTCAAGGATGACAAAGTAAAAGAACGTGTGCCAGACGTAGACGGTGTACGACATCCGCCCTAAGAACCTCAGCGGCTTCCATGAGAGTGCACGGTTTGCCCACCACTCGCCACAGCGAGCCATGGCCAACAGCGCCGGCATGAACGCAACTGCTGTCAGGGTGTGGCCGTACTGAACCCAGACATGGCCGTTGTAGAGCACCCCTTTGGGAACCGCCATCGGCACATACGGGTACGGCACGCCGAACTTGCCGGTGAGGTCAAAGAGGAACTTGGAGGACATCAGCATGCTCACCGAGCCAAATATCAGCCCAACAAGCCCGACCCTTGGTAGCCACTTATGCCAAGCAGCGGGCAGCGGGTTCGGGAGCTTGGCATTAAACACGGCCAAGCCCACACCCCACATCAACGAGTCATAGCGAGACAACCACAACAAGCTCAGTCCACGAGCAGGAATACTTGAGTTGGTGGGTACTCCCCCATTCCAAGGTCCAGTGTGACCAGTCCAGCGCTGCCAGCCAATCCACGCCGCAAGAATGCACAGTCCCACCGCAAGTTGCGTCATCCAGCGGCGCTTCAAACACACCAGCACCGTGATGGCAATCACCAAATAGAACTGCTCCTCAACTGCGAGCGACCAGAACTGATCAATCGAGCGATGAGAAGCAGCAACGGGGTCGACGTAGGCGAGACCTACCGGAAACACCAGGTTGTAGACGTACGTCACCGCTGCGGCAGCATCTTGAAGAACAAAGATCAGGCGCTCGCGATCGAACAGCAAACAAAAAAGAATCCACGCCAAGATGCAGAGATAGGCCGATGGCAAGAGGCGCACCACGCGCCGCGCATAGAACTTGCGCATGTTGATGCCCTCCTGATCGCGGAACTCCTGCATCAGCAGGGTCACAATCAAGAAGGCGCTCATCACGAAGAACACATCGATGATTCCTGCAAAGGAAGGCGACAGGTCTGAGTAGGCATGGTTGAGCAGAACCATCAGAATTCCGATGCCCCTCACCCCATCAAATCCGCCGACGAAGCCCAGTCTCGGTGCCCGAGATACAAACCCCGATGGCGGTGCCCCTTGCATCGTCATCGGTTGAGATTACCTGAGTATTTTGATTTCCGATGACTGCCTGCAGAGGTATTTCGCCACGGCGTGTGCCCATCACGCTTACACAATCTGCACAAGGCGGCCTAGCATTTACATCATGAGTAGTCATGCTTCGATTCCACAGACCGTTGATCCGCTGGATTTCTTAGCAACGGACTCCCTCTTGTCTGATACAGAGGTCATGCTTCGAGACACGGTCAGGCAGTTTGTGCGCAACCGGGTCCTGCCAGAGGTGGGAGGCTGGTTTGATCAGGGAATCTTCCCCAAGGAGATGGCCAAAGAGTTCGGCTCACTCGGACTGCTCGGAATGCACCTAGATGGGTACGGCTGCGCCGGTACCTCGGCTACTGCCTATGGCCTAGCTTGCACCGAGTTAGAAGCTGGAGACTCTGGCGCTCGAAGCTTTGTCTCTGTTCAAGGCTCACTTGCCATGTTTCCCATTCATGCGTTTGGCTCCGAGGAGCAAAAGCAGCAGTGGCTGCCTGGGATGGCCGCCGGCGACTTGATCGGGTGTTTCGGCCTGACCGAACCAGACTCCGGGTCTGACCCCTCCTCGATGCGCACCCATGCACGCAAAGACGCCTCGGGGGATTGGATTCTCAATGGGGCAAAGATGTGGATTACGAACGGTTCGATTGCCGACGTAGCCGTGATCTGGGCAACCACCGACCCCGAAGGCCCAGACAAGGGCGCTGTTCGCGGCTTTCTGGTACCCACCGACACACCCGGGTTTTCTGCCCCCGAGATTCACCGCAAAGTTTCGCTGCGCGCCTCGGTCACATCTGAACTGATACTCCAAGATGTGCGGTTACCTGCAGACGCAGTACTGCCAGAGGTGTCTGGCATGCGCGGCCCATTCTCCTGTCTCAACGAGGCGCGTTTTGGAATCTCCTTTGGAGCCGTCGGCGCTGCTCGGGCCTGTTACGAGGCCGCCTTGGAGTACTCGCTCAACCGAGTTCAGTTCAATCAGCCAATTGCTGGGTTCCAGCTGACGCAGAAAAAACTGGTGGACATGATGGTCAAGGTGCAACACGCCATGTTGCTCGCCATTCACCTGGGGCGCATGAAAGATGCAGGAACACTCGCTACACCACAGATCAGCTTTGGCAAGATGGACAATGTGCGAACGGCGTTAGAGGTTGCTCGAGAGGCACGAAGCATTCTCGGTGCCAACGGCATCACAACCGAGTACCCCGTGATTCGTCATATGAACAATCTGGAATCGGTGTACACCTATGAAGGTACGAACGAGATCCACACGCTGATTTTAGGAAATGCTATTACTGGGATCGCAGCCTTCAGCTAAAACCCAACCGAGGCCGATACCACTGATGGCACCACCCAAGAGGCAGTCTCTCCAAGCATCCTGCTCACTCTCCTGCCCATTCCGCCGTTGTCGTATCGGCAGCATCGGCCGCGGCCTCGACGGCTGCGCCCCTGCGCAAGACAGTTGCACCAAACAGTGCGGCAAGCAGGGCGAGCAGCCCCACAGCCACCATCGTGGCCTTGAATGAATTCAGATATGACGCCTTGGCTACCGAAAGCGTTTGCTCCGCGAGCCGGCTCGCGGGGTCTTTGCCAGTTCGGACATAGATTCCAAGCGAGTCCAACGCAGTGCCTGTTCGAGTCGGAGGGACTCCTGACTCGCGAAGACGAGTCACAACACCGCCGGTTGTTAGCTTGTCCACCATAACCGTGGACAATGCCAAGCCCATTGCGTAGGCAATTTGGCCAATCGTCGTGCGTGATGAGGTCACTGGACCGTAGAAGGAAGAAAACTTCCCGGAGGCAGCCTTGACGATGAGGCCGCCGTAAGGGATCGAGGCCATGGTGGCGCCAAATCCAAGTAGCAGTAGCGCTGGCAGAAGGGTGAGGTAGCCAGACCCTGGACGGTGGAGCAGGGTTGCGAAGCCGCCGAGGGCGCATAGGAGCCCACCGACAAAAATCACGGTGCTGTTTCGCAGCCCGTTGGTGATGAGTTGTCCAGTCAGGAGTGCTGCGATGATTCCGACCAGCAAAAACGGAAGGGTGCCTGCGGAGACCTTCATTGGAGACAACCCGCTCACGTATTGCCACAAGTTCGAAAATTGCAGAACGGTTGAGCTCTGCGTGAAGTTGTAGACGAAACCAGCAGCCATGGCACCCAAGAACAGTGGGTTGCGTAGGACTGCAACTGGGAAGAATGGACTCTCCACTCGCTGCTCAGCGATCACAAAGCCTCCAAGCAGCGCAACTCCCGCCAAGGTAGGCAACCAAAACTGTGGGTCACTCACGCCCTGAGAGAGGTGACTAATGCCCACGAGTACGCCCACAATGCCGAGCGCCAACAGGACTTGGCCGAGCAGATCCGTCGGTCCACCCGTTAGTCGGGCAGTTGCTGGCAGCAGCACAGTGGCCAGCAGCATCGACAGAGCGCATGTAACCGGCACGATGAGAAACGCTGCGCGCCATTCGATTGATGCCAGCGCCCCGCCAAGCAGACTCAATGTGACGAGCACCACCGAGCCACTGGCCGAGTAGAGGCCCAGCGCTGCGGGCACTTTATTCTTCGGTGTAATGATCCGCACATAGGCGAACGATGCAGCGAATACGCCGCCCAGCCCAAGGCCTGCAAGAGCTCGACCCGCCAAGTACAGCTCCGCAACAGGTGCCGCTGCTGCGAGCAGGTCGCCGACCACCGAAACCATCAGCGAGGCAATCAAGAGCCGCCGCCAACCGATGCGGTCGCCAAGCAGGCCCATAGAAATGACAGTCGCTGCCAAGACGACCGTCGAGATGCTTGCCGCAAGGGCGATCATGCCGCCCTCCATAGCAAGGCCACGAGAAGCCTTCACAAGTGCTGTACTGGCGATGATCGGATCTACCGCCTGGGTACCCCCAAGTGCACCTAGGAAGAAGATCGCAGCTTTCGGAGCGACGAGGATCCCATCCTCACTCTCGGGCGGATCGGGCCTTCCAGCACCGGCTTCACTAGCCGTGGCAGTCACGTAGCGTGTAGCTGCAGCTCTGGGAATCCACCAGTTGGCGTCTCGATTTGGCTGGGTTCAGGGCCAGAGAAGTCCACCTTCGTCAGGTCGATGGCATGGGGGATTGGATTCTCATAGGTGCGCACTATGTAGCGGCGAGCTGTCAGGTTAGAGATCGTCGACCAAAGGGTGTGGTCGTCATTGAGTGGATCTGCATCTGAACGAATCATTCCCCAGGGGATATCGAAATTGTTGAGAACGTGCAGTGCAGATTTCTCGAGTTCCGCCCCAGTTGCGACTGGCCGGAGCGACGCGGTGTAGGCAGCGGCGCGTACGAACCGGGCTGGCGAACTGGAATCGCCTGGCAGGCCGAGCATGCCTGGGCCTTGCCCCATCAGTGTTAGCTCTACTCCCTCGATAGTGATTGGCGTCGGATTCTCGACCGAGAGGTTGATGTAGTTGCGCAGGTTCGTCAGGTGCCAGTCGAAGTACGGCCAGTTGCACGCCACCCCAATTGGGTTATCAAATACGACCATCTCGCCGCTGCGCCACTCAATAACAAGCGATGCTCCTGTTGGGTCGTGCACGATCACATGCGCTGGCGGGGCGAATCCGAAAGGCCCAAAAACATACGGCCAGACTGTGACGCCGCTCATGGCCTGCTTGACCTCATCGGTCGACACACAGGTGCCGAGCAGGTAGGCGAGCACTTCGACGATGGAAAGAAGCGAAGCAGGATCGGCACCTTCTGCCGGCGTGTACTCGCAGAATCCCGGCATGTACAGCAGCGCGGCGTACAACCCAGCATCGTTCATGCCATCTGTAAGCGCCCCGGGGGCACCAAAAGCATCCATCCCGACCACGCCCTGAGTGGCAGTCCATGTCTTGCCCGCTGCTGCGTTGACCCCCGTGCCAGTTCCCTTGTAGCCAACAGGAAGAACGGCGATCCGAGTACCCATATCGGTGGGAAACTCCATGGTACGACCAACGACGACGCTTCCATCCGTGGCCGAGATCCGGAAATTAGTGCACATCGATCTGTCCCTCTAGATGACGGGCGACGGCTCATCTGACGCCCTAGGGTGCTCACAATAGGGTGTGGCTGTCTTGCGCCCGAGGACCCTGAGAGGAGCTATGTAGTGACCGATCCTGACGGACGAGTTCGAGCGAAGGGCGCACCGATTAACCATCGTTCGATCCTGTGGGACACAGCATCTGACCCTCGCAGCTTGCTCACTGGAACGGCCGCAGGGATTATGCAGTTGATGCTGCCCGGACTTGGTGCTGGGGTAACTGATCACTCAAACTTTTTTGATGACCCCTTCGACCGAATCGATCGCTCCCTCCCCTATATCTGGGGCAGCATTTTTACTGAGGACGAAGTCGAGGGGTCTGAGCGCGGCAAGCAAATCCGCGACTTTCACCCAACGATCAAAGGCACTGATCACAACAATGACAGGTATCACGCGCTGGACCCAGAGGTGTTCTGGTGGGCACACGCCACGTTCACTTGGGAGTTCCTGCGAGCCCGAGAGATTTTCTTCGCTCGACCACTCAACCGGGCAGAACGTGAGCAGCTCTACGCAGAAAGCGTCACTTGGTATCGTCGCTATGGCCTAAGCGATCGTCCGGTCCCATTGACCTTGCGAGATTTTCGCATTCGTTTCGATCAGATCTGCCGCGAGGAACTTGAGCTCACCCCGGCGGCTCAGTGGGTCCTTGACCCACAATCCAAAGTTGGAGCAGGTGGAAACCTGCGACTCCCGGGGCCGCTGTCTGCACTCAACGGGGTCGCCAACCAACTTGGTGCTGACTTATTACGCATCGTGGTCTACGGGGTTATGCCAGATGTTCTGCGCAGGCGTTTCGGGTTTCGATGGTCAAACGCCGACCGAGCTGCTTTTGCAGGTGTGTGCACCACCCTGCGCAGCCTGGAACTAGCCATGCCCTATGGCGCCCTCGAGGGACTCTGGCCAGAGGGCACTCCGCACGCCCAACCCGGAGACCTGGAGCGAATCGTCATTGCCGGACCGAACTTTCGGCAGCGGCAGCTAGCTCTCCAAGGTGCTCACATAAACGAGGTTTCAGGAGAAAACGACTAACAGGAGTTGACCGGAGCAGGAGGGTCAGCAGCAAAGCGCTCCTGCACCCAAGTAAGTGCTTGTTGATATGCGGGAAGCGCTGCTGCGCCGTGGCCGCCCTCCGGGAGCACCCTTCGTTCGACCACTTGACCATTGGCACACATGCGACTCAGCAGACGTTCGCTAAAGAAGATCGGCACGGTCTCGTCCTTCTGACTATGAATAATCAGAGTCGGAGCGTCGTTGGTTTTTTCACTGCCTGCAATATTCTCCGCCGCCAAGGATTTCCAAGGTTCTGTTGCTGGACCTTCTGGGCGGACCAACTCGGCTGGGTTAGTACCCGAGAATCCCGCAATCAGTTCACCTGCGCAGCCAGTATCGACCTCATCAAGGCGAGATAACCCAAGCTCGGTCAGAAACAATGCAGGGTCAGCTTGTGGGTAAGCCGCTGCGTAGCCAGCAACCAGCATGTAGGCAAACCCTGCCAGACTTGGCGCCGCAGCAAATACCACGTCGGTCTCGCTAGCCGGTGCGCCGGCGAAGGTTCCCACCACCTGCAATTCCGGGGTCCAGTCTGCTGCCACCTGCGAAGCCCAGAGTGCGCCATGGCCTCCTTGTGAGTACCCCAGAATTGCAACCCTCTTACCAGGGTCGGCATCTGGGAGTTGCCCCGCTGCAACGATGGCATCCATGGTCGAGCGCCCTTCGCTCTCGCCCACCAAGTATGGGTGCCGACCGGGTGTGCCAAGCCCCTCATAGTCGGTTCCGGCAATAACAAACTCTGCGCCCAAGGCAGCTATAGCCAAACCCATGTCAAGACGTGTGAGCTCTTTGGATGGTGCGCACTCATCAGCGATTCCAGTTGTGCCGTGCGCAAGAGTCGCTAGCGGCCGCCCGTCCTTTGGAGCTTCTGCGATGGGCACACTGGCCACGCCAGTTACTGCTATCGGAACACCTGCAAGTGACTCAGACAGATACATGATTCGGTAGCCCATGGCTTCAAGAGCCGGATCGGCGTTGCCAGATCGGTCCAAGGGTTCATAGCGGATGAGTTGGCCGTGTGCCCCAGTCGGCAACGGCTCGGGAACTGCATAAAAGTCATCACCCGTAAACTCAGCTAGGGGTGAATCTGCTGGGATAGAGGCCGATGACTCACCCTGAGTCGTTGACTGGACGGTTGAAGAAGCCCGAGAATCGCTTCCCGACTCGCTGCATGCCGAGACGCCAAGCACCGCAACCAGGCCGACAAGAACAGCGCGAACCAATCTCGTGTTGGACATCACCTGTCCTAAGCTACCCGACCCAGATAATCCGGTGACGAAAACCGAAGCCCCGAGAACAACTCAGCTGAACATGCATCGGGCATTCGGCCCCGAGTCATTAAGGAGCAATCTGTCGTCCAGTCAGTTCTTCAATCACGATTCGAACCCAAGTCTCGCGAAGCTCCGGGTGACTCCATGGTCTCACCGGAAGAACGCTTAGTTGCTCAATTTCCTCTGCCGCAACGACCTCGCCTGCAAAGCCCTTAGCTAAGACACTCCATCCGGTGTGGTCCAGCGAATTCCAAGCGTCAATCTCAAAGCAGACCGGCTGGAGTGCTATCGCTGAACTCAGCTTCGATCCATAACCTGCTCGAAAGACAATAGACAGTCCGGTAAGAGCAAAATTGACTGGCAGAATCGCGGGACTTCCGCCGTCAATAAAACCAATTCGGCCCACCGAAGCAAGAGCCAGCCGCTCAAGGCAATCGTCAAATGACAGGACTTCAAGACCAGACCAGTCGTAGGACACCTCGTTGTTGCTCACGCTTCACCTCGCTCTTCGCTTTCCAGAGGCTCGGATTCAGATCGTCTCGGCGGGCCGGCTGCCAGCAGGCCGCTGTTGTCCGCACGTACTCTGCCCTGGCGACGACCTAGTTAAATCCGCGTGGTTCGAACCCTTGCCAGAAGCTGTTACATCCGAACTCACTGCAATGTTCACGGGGTAGATCACGACCTGACTGACGGCATGAGCAACGGCGATTGGATCGAGAGTCCATTCGGTCGTGGGCAAGGCTCGGCTGATCCGCTCAATCAATTCCTCATCTCCCGACACGATCCCATTTGCCCAAAAGCAGCGCGCTTCGCGGTCACGAATTCTTGTGGTGAACTCAAAAACCTCATCATCCCCCCAAACCTGTATCTCGGGGGACTCAACCAAACTGAGCGGTCGGGGCGCTGTGGGCGGCCGGAGAGCGCCTTCCTCCAACCAAGATTCCTGACGAGTCCGGCTGTAGTTCAGCGTGGCCTCGGTAGAAAGAATTTCTGTAACCATGCGCATTCCTTATCCTCGTGAAGAGCAAGCAGAATTCATTTGACACCTCATACTCTCGCGACTGAGCGGTCCTGAGTAGTGCCGAAAGTCCTACCTTTCCTGATCAAGTTAAGAACCCCCTTCAGGCTGAAAGCGCTCGGCTCTGCTCTGGAGCAGTCGGTGAGGTTTCAACATGCGTGCCTGAGCAGAACAGAGTTGGGGGGGCTTCGCTGCTGCCACCGGTTTCCAGTGGCAGCAGCGAGCCGGGAGGGCAAAGTGCGCGGGTCCTTGGGAGAGAGGGGCATCCGGCGCGTTGCGCTCCGTCCTGACTGCCGGCCTGCTGAGCGGCCGACTCATCACTGTTGTCTATCCTGCTCCCAAACGCCTAGCTCTGTTAGGGCACAAAGCCCCTACTTGCTGCCCACCCAACTACCCCTTAGATCAAACTGGGGTTGCTTGCAGGGAGGGGAAAGATCCTCCGTCTTAGCTATCTCCCGCGGTATCGCTCGAAAAGAGGGGAACCTGCCACAGCAGAAGGGTTCCGCCTTCTTTCGGTGACTTGAACTCAAGAAAACCCCTAAGGTTCAGCGCGCGAGCCTCCATGTTCTCAATCCCATATTGATGTCCCCGTGGCGAACTTCCCACCCGGTCAAAGCCAACTCCGTCGTCGTAGATGGAAAGACGCAGTGAGGAATCTGCGCTTAACGTGACCGAGACCGACTCGGCTCTGCTGTGTTTCACAACATTTGACAGACCCTCACGAAGCACAGGAATCATCTCATCCACGCAGACCTGTGGCAGATCAGACGTTGAACCTTCAAAGCGAACAGCGCAGGGGAAACCCAAGTTCTGTTCAGCTTCATCGAGAACTTGCAAGACTCGGGTTCGGACTTGATCGACGGCAGCGATTGGCTGGTGCAGGTCGAAAATTGCTCTGCGAATCTCAGTAATTGTGGAATCTAGATCTGCGATAGAGCGCTCAAGACGCTCCTTGACTTCCCCCTCGGAACTCGCTGCAAGCCCTTGAAGATTCAGCCCCGTACCAAAGATCTGCTGAATCACCGTGTCGTGGAAGTCTCGGGCAATGCGGTCGCGTTCGCCTGCAACAAGTCGCAGTCGCTGCTCCTCTTGTTCCCGCAACTCAGCCGCCCGCCTGGTCGATTCGATCCTGCGGCGAGCCAGCAAGTCGCGAAAAATCATGAGAATGCCATCACCAGATGACTCCGCCGGCCTGAGTCTGGCGAATTCAACCTGCACCGGAGCGACTAATCCGTCCTGCCGCATCATCGACTGTTCACTGATTGGCCTTTGACTAGAGGAACCCTTAACCCGCTGTTCCGGGAGCAGCAAATCCTCAGAGAAAGCAATCCCAAGGGTTCCGAGGGATCGCCCGACGAGGTCCGCCAAGCCGTAGCCAGAGAGTCGGCAGGCCATTTGGTTTGCGTGGACAATCACGAGCGGATCTGACTTCAGGACGACAAGTCCAATTTCTATGTAGTCAAGAGCTTCCAGAATATGGAGCACGGACTCGTCCCGCGACCTAGCTTCCGTGACGTCCCGCAACACTGCAAGAACCAAGGTCTCACCCTCTAGTGGCAGATTTCCGATTGACACCACTAGGGACTTTTCAGAACCGTCGAGGAGCCGTGTCGATACTGCTCGGCCCTGAGTCATCTCTCGAGAGATGTCATGAGCCTGAAACTTGCCCCTGAGCGAAATATGATCGTGGGCTAATCTGCCGGGAATCAAGTCCTCAACGACCAGCGTCTCAAGCTTTTCACGTGAGCACAGGAAGAGTTCTGAAGCCAAATGGTTAGCCAGAACAATCTCGCCTGTTTCGGGCTTGACGATCAGAGCAGCCTGAGAGAGTGCATTGAGAATTGGTGTCATATTCGAGATATCGCTCAGCAAAACTCGGCTCCTCGTGACATTTCGGTCACCTCCTCCCAATCAGTCCACAACCAGCTTTCGTGAGCCCTGTTGATGGGGCAGATTGTACACAGCCGAGACCAATGTCACTCCACACGCCCTCAGGAGAGGCTGCAAAACACACAAATTTATGCGAAAATGAATCGATGGTAAGAGTGTTCTTAGTGGATGACCACGAAATCGTGCGACGCGGAGTCCGCGATCTCATAGACGCCACTGATGACCTGTCCGTCGTGGGTGAAGCAGGTTCAGCTGCGGAAGCGCTCAGCTTGATCCCTCGGCAGATGCCCGATGTGGTGGTACTCGATGTACGACTGCCCGATGGGAGTGGAATCGATGTATGCCGGGATCTGCACTCCATGCACCCAGGGATTCGCTTTCTCATTTTGACTGCATTTGAAGAAGACTCAGCACTGCTCAGTGCAATCCTTGCCGGAGCGAACGGATTTCTGCTCAAGCAGATCCGCACCGATGTGCTGTGCGAAGCAATTCGAGCTGTAGCCGGTGGGCGATCAATTATTGATCTCGCAGATATTGAAGCTGCCAAGTCTCGCCTCAGGGGTCTAGCCTCCCAAACTGACGAGCGGGTGAAGTACCTCACTCCGCAGGAACTACGAATTCTGGAGTATCTGGCCGAGGGCCTGACCAATCGACAAATTGCCGACGAGATGTTCCTCGCCGAAAAGACTGTCAAAAACTACGTCTCGAGCTTGCTCTCAAAGATGGGCTTATCACGTCGAACAGAGGCCGCTGTCTTTGCCGTACGACAACAAGCTCGCGAGGACCGAAGGCAGACTTAGGAACCCCTAGACAGGGCTAGACCCTAGGCGCAGAGCACGCTTGCAGCTAGCGGTTCGAGCCTACGGTGACCCGAAGGGTAAGTTCTAGGTTGAGGTAGCAAACATATTTTCTAGAGCTTCAACTAGGTCCGGCTCTGACACAACTGGCGCCAGATGGTCGCCAGCCCCAGAGACAAACCCGTGATCCTTTAGCGGAGCAAGTTGTGCTTCAGACTCAATGCCGCCTGCGCACAGTTGCATACCCAGTTCCGCACTGAGAGAGCCCAAGACAGAGAGAACCCCTAGGAGCGCTGTTCGGGTCGAACCCGCCGACTCCCCCAGCTGCGTGACAGCCACTCGCTCTAGTTTGATGACATCAGCAGCGAAGGAGTGGAGCGCCGAGATCCCGGCATGATTCACCGAGACTTCTGTCAGCGCGATCCTAAAACCAAGGGCGCGAAGCTCTTCGAGGGTTTGCTTCTTGATCGCAAAAACTGCCTCGGGAGACTCCGCCTCCATCTCAATTCCGACGGAGGAGTGCGCGAAACCTGCTGCTGCTGCATCGGCAACGAGCCAAGCTATAAAATTGCTCTGCAGTTCAGTTGGCGAAACCTTGAACCAGAGGATCATTTTGTCAGTCAAGTTCGAGGGGAGTGAGCCCAGGCTGCGCTTCCACGACTCCATAGCGCGCTGTCGCACCCATCTCCCGAGGGGCACGGTCAGCCCTGCATCCTCAGCGAGCGGCAAAAACTCTCCTGCGCTCAGGAGTCCGTGCTCAGGATGGTTCCATCGAACCAGCGCCTCGAGTCCAACCGGCCTCCGGGTTTCTAAGTGAACCTGCGCTTGAAAGTGCACCTCCAGATGGCCTTCCGAGAGGGCATTGCGTAGTTCCCTGACAATCATGCCCGCACGGTCAACTCGGTGACCTATGCGTTCATCGAAGATGGCTACCTGATCGCGTCCCTGACGTTTGGCTTCGTAGGCTGCGATATCTGCTTGGTGTACGAGAAGGTTGGCAGTATCGATGGTGCCGGACCAGTCGGGGTGACTAGTAGCGACTCCAATACTTGCCGAGATTGCAACATCACTGTCCCCAATTCTGAAAGGCACGCGTAGCGCATCAACCAACTTGTCAATGATTGAGCTCACACCTTGGGGGGATGTCGACCCATCAAGACAAACCACAAACTCGTCACCGCCAAAGCGGGCCACCATGTCCTCGGCTCTCAGGACAGAGCCCAATCGCGCAGCTATCTGTCGTAGTAGTTCATCTCCACCTGCATGCCCAAACGTGTCATTGACAGTCTTAAAGCGGTCCAGATCAACGAAGAGCACCGTGGTTGGCGACCCGTGGCCATGACGTTCCAACGAGGCACAAATCCCGTCAAGCGCAGCACGTCTGTTTGGTAGTTCAGTCAGCGGGTCTTGGTGGGCCAAGGACCGCAGGTCAGCCTCGGCTCGGCGACGGTCAGTAATGTCGTGAGAGGTGACTGCAATCGCGTCTCCGAGGGGTAGTACCTGCTGGCGAATCCAGCGTGGATGCTCCATATCGGTATCAATCTGGATCTCTTCAAGCATTGCAATACCTGAGGCCAGACACTCTGCCCAGATCCTGACTAGGTTCGCCCCTGAGGAGGGAAAAACTTCGGTCACTGTGTGTCCGAGGAGCTCAACCATTGGTCTGCGCAACACCTGTGAAGCAACCACATTCGTCACAACAAAACGAAAATCTACGACTTGTCCATCGGCATCAAACTCGGCCGTCAATATTGACTCGGCATCCATGCTTGCAAACGCAGCGCGACGAAGCAGGGAGTACTCCGTATCGGCCTTCACTACAGGCCCCGCCAAATGTGAAGGATCAGTCATCTTCCCGAGAGCCGTTCAAGCTCGAACACCTTCCCACTTAGAGTAGTAATGCTGACACTTACTGTAGCTCGCCCCAATGACTTAGCAAGAGCGCACCAACTGGGCAGTGTAAGGATGACAGTCTGTACTCGTGTCAGAGCCCAGCAGACTCCCGTTCGAATTTCACCCCCTCCCACAGCCCACTCGGACGCTGTCGAGTTCTGGGGTTGAGATTGCTACCTATGACCTCGGAGAACGCGGCGGAGCGGGAATTGCCGACCAATCTGTCCTCTTTGCCCACGCCACGGGGTTTTGCGCCGCAGTCTGGGCACCAGTAACAGATCAGCTCCAGGACTACCACTGCGCATCACTGGACTTTCGTGGCCACGGTCTATCCAGCATTCCCGCTGCTGGCATGGACTGGTCAGGGACT
>CAFAAQ010000013.1_pt1 | contig 17701 bp, 17 predicted proteins | sample 7267631 | NCBI WGS metagenome assembly CAFAAQ01 (sample SAMEA6813990, study PRJEB35770) | uncultured Actinomycetes bacterium | biome: Freshwater; feature: Freshwater reservoir; material: water | place: Czech Republic | collected 2017-08-18 | depth 30m m | reverse complement strand
TACTACGAGCGCAAGGTTGCAGAATTTGCAGCCGGAGAAGCAGCCGAGGGACGGGTTCGAGTCTCACTAATCGGAGACTTCCAAGGCCGGTCTGTCGGGTGAACGCGCAGTACCAACACCATTCGGAACTACCTCGTCCAGAGAGCGCTGCAAGCATTGATTCAGTCCTTGCTTTGTACGAGGAATTTGGGCAGCTGCACTATGACGAAGAGCTAGCCCAGATTGATCACGCTTTGCAGACTGCAGCCTTGGCCTTACACGAGGAAGCCTCGGATGAACTTGTAATAGCGGCATTGCTGCACGACGTTGGACATCTCCTAGCAATTCAGGCCGGCCGTGCAGAGGGGGAGTCCGCCGTCCCTGCTCAGGATCTCACCCACGAGGCCGTCGGCGCTCGCTATCTAGCAGGGCTGTTTCCCCCCTCCGTGACGGGTCCGATTGCACTCCATGTCCGAGCGAAGCGCTATTTGTGCGCCATGCAAGCCGACTACATTCAGGGACTCTCAGATGGGTCGGTGCGCAGCTTGGAACTGCAAGGTGGACCGATGAGCGTCACCGAACTTCGCGTCTTTGAACGAAACCCAGCAAGCACAAACGCCGTCCGACTTCGGAGATGGGATGACGGCGGCAAACTTGACGGCCTGCGAGTGGAACCGCTGCTTGCCTATGTTGAGCTTCTGCAGCGGGTCTCATTTTTGTAGCGGGACCTCAGGTGGCAGACATAGAGGACCTGTGCCCTGAGCCGCTGCCTAGGTTTCGCTACGTCAGCAGTACTGTGTGCCCTATGTGGTTTTGGATTGCTCTGGGAATTTTGTGCACCTTCTTCATCGCCACAGTGTCGATTGGAATGGTGACCGGCTCACTTGCTCGCCGACCTCGACGCAGTGTGTATGACATTGAAGAGGCGGTGGAATTTGTTGCTGATCGGCTTCCGGAAGACCTCACATCTGTAGTCAGCTTTGAAGAAGTTCGTGCAGTGTTGTTATTTCATTGCGACTACCTCGCAGACAAGGGCGTGGCTTCACTCGCAACAGCAGACGACATGGGTTCTGCCTTGGTGGTCGTGCCAGAGGATGAACCCATTGCCTATGTGCTCGGCAAGGTGAGTGACTCAGACCTGCAACTCAACGACGAGCAGGTTCTGCAGATACTTGATGCCGAATCCGAGTATTACCGGGCGATTGGTGCCTTCGGCCCAATGGTGGATCTTCCGCAGGATCCGTCCACATGAGTGCCGGCGCTTAGCGCCTTTGTGCTGATTCCCCTTACGATGACAACTACGAGTACAAGTTCAGGAGTACGAGATGGAACGTCCAGTGAAGTTTGAACACAATCAGTTTGTGGGCGATAAGCGCACACAGGTGGTCTACGACGTGGATGCCCTTGAGGGCGAAGACGAAGCGCTGATAGAAGAACTCATGTTGGCCGAGACGTATTTGTGCTTTGGCCCAGACACACTTCCCGAGGCTCGAAATCGCGGGTATCACTTATTTCGTAAGCAGCGGGCACTCCACGAAAGCTGATCAGGAATGACGAGGGGTGGGTACTGATGCCAGAGAGTCAGCCAGGGGGGACCGACTCGGCTCCTGCGATCATGGATTATCGGTTCCCATCTGGAGACCTACAGCTCAGGGGGCACCTAGCAGAGCCACCCGAGGGACCGCATAGCGCGCCAGGCCTCTTGCTCTGCCACGGCTTCCCAGTTCGCGGTCGAGAGTCTCCGCAGTCGGGAGTCTCGTTTCCAGAACTAGCCGATCGAATCGCAGTTGAGTTGGGGTGGGTTGTGCTTGCCATGAACTTTCGTGGTTGTGGTGCTGCGGAGGGCAACTACTCGATGCTCGGATGGCTTGACGATGTTGCAGCAGGCGTTGCTGAACTCAACCGCTTGGGCGTTCAGGGGGTCTGGATTGCAGGCTTCGGAACTGGTGGTTCGCTCGCAGTCTGCGAGGGGGCTCGCAACCCCTCGGTTATGGGAGTAGCTGCGCTTGCTACTCCAACGGACTTTGAAGACTGGGCGCGCAACCCGCGCCGACTTTTGCGCCACGCCCGCGACGTTCAGGTAATCAAAGACCCGGAGTTTCCTCCGTCTTTCGAGGAATGGGCAGCTGGGTTTAAGTCAGTTCACCCTGTTGAAGCTGCAGAGCGATTGGCCCCGAGGCCACTTCTCGTGGTTCACGGCGACAGCGACGACCTGACCCCGCTCAACGACGGACGAGCCCTAGCGCGGGCTCATGGCGATGCGGAGTTTCGTTTGATCAACGGTGCTGGTCACGAACTGCGCCATGATCCGCGAGCGGTTGCGGTCTTGCTTGGCTGGCTGTCACGGCAACAGATCGCAGTGCTTGCGCAGCCCACCGAGGCAGAGATTGAGAGTGCCGAGCTTGAAGCAGCAGAGCTTGAAGCAGCAGAGCTTGAAGCAGCGGAGGTTGAAGCAGCGGAGCTTGAAGCAGCGGAGGTTGAATCAGCGGTGCTTGAAGCAGCGGAGGTTGAATCAGCGGTGCTTGAATCAGCAGAGAGTGCTCGGGAAACTCCGACAGATCCCCCCGGCTGAGATCCAGGCACTTCATATGCCGCTCAGTTCAGGACGCTGACCTGTTTGTTGATTCGCAGGTCTTGCATCGAGATACCCATCCGCCCGTGCTGACCCGTACCGAGAGCCAGGTGCCACAGGTGGCGCAATACCGAGGTGGGTCAAGAGCCGGCAGACATCCTGAGCATGCAGTTCGGCGCTCGCCGCAGCCACTGCAGAACTCACTTGGCCCTGCCGCGTGGCTGTTGCCTGCTTGACTACTCACAACACGCCGGTAAGTGCGCCAATCGGCATCTGAAGGTCTTGGAGCATCTGCAAGTCTTCTTCTGGGGAACGCCCCAAAGTCGTTAGATAGTTGCCCACGATCAGAGCGTTAATCCCAGAGGTCATACCCATCACTTGGAGTTCTCGCAGCGTGATTTCTCGACCACCGGCGTAGCGAAGAATGACTGATGGAAGCGCAATTCTAAAGAGCGCAATCCAGCGAAGAGCTTCCATGGCGCCCATAGGTTTGCGAATCTGAAGCGGTGTTCCCGGCCGCGGATTCAAAAAGTTAAGCGGTACCTCGGTGGGATTGAGTTCAACGAGTTGGCCGAGCAACTCAAGGCGCTGAGCATCTGTTTCACCCATGCCGAGTAGCGCTCCGCAACACAACTCCATGTTGTATTCCTTGACGAGTTGGCAAGTATCCCAACGCTCCTCCCAGGTGTGCGTGGTTGCCACTGACGGGAAGAAGGAGCGGGCAGTTTCTAAGTTGTGGTTATAGCGGTGAACGCCGCCGGCTGAGAGACGTTCCGCCTGTTCTCGAGACAAGATCCCAGCCGAGATTGCCACGTTGAGCCCAGTTTCTTTTTGGACCATAGGAATAAGTTCCAAGATGCGATTCAGAGTGCGCTCATCTGGACCCTTGATCGCTAGCACGATGCAGAACTCAGAGGCACCAAGCGCCGCAGTCTCTTTGGCGGCAGCAATCACTTCTTCGGTGTCAAGGAATGGGGTTGCCTTTACTGGAGTATCAAAGGCGGAGGATTGCGAACAGAAGTGGCAATCCTCTGGGCAACCGCCAGTCTTGGCTGAGAGGATTCCTTCAACTTCAACTTCTGGACCGCACCAGGCCAAGCGCACCTGATGTGCCAGCGCTGTGAGTTCCGGCGTGTGCTCAGGAGCCAGAGCTGCAAGAGCCGCTAACTCATCTGCGCTTAGCAGCCGACGCTGTTCTAGAAGTGCGTCCTCGGCGTGACGAATCAATTCGCGGTTCATGATGCAGAAAGGTAGTTGTCCCACCGCAGCCCGACCCAACTCAGCCCACTCAGCCGAACCTAAGACCCATTTGGGCCGCGCAGGACGGAACGGGTTCTCGGCTAGCCGTGCCAGGGAACTTGGCCTTCTGTGGCCAAGTTGTAGCGGCTAATTGCGTCCGAAATGGCAGCGGGTACCAAGGTGCCGTCGGCCACAAGTTGATTGAGGACAGCGAGCACGATATTCGGAGCATCAGTCTCGAAATAGTGACGAAGAGTCTCGCGAGTATCTGAACGTCCAAACCCGTCGGTACCGAGCGAATGCCAGGCTCGTGGTGACCAGCGTGAGACTTGATCGGGCACCATCCGCATGAAGTCAGTGACTGCAACGATCGGACCTTGGGAGCGTTCTAGCTGACTTGTCACCCATGGAACTCGAGGCTGCTCTTCGGGATGTAACGAATTCCAGCGGTCGACTTCAAGTGCCTCGACACGTAGCTGTTGGTAGCTAGTCGCAGACCACAATTCGGCGCTCACCCCGTAGTGCTCGGTGAGTTCCGCTTGGGCCTTGAGCGCCTCAGTGTGGGCGGCACCCGAGAACAGGATTGTTGCGCGTGGGCCGGCGTTTGATGGGCCAAGATCTGACCGGTAGAGGCCCTTGACGACGCCCTCGGCAACGCTGTGCCCTGCTTCGTCAGTGGGCATCGCCGGCATCTGATAATTCTCGTTATACAAGGTGATGTAATAAAGAATGTCCTCGCCAGCAGTGGCGTCCCCGCCGGGGTACATGCGGTGGATTCCATCTCGAACAATCAGCGCCGTTTCGAAGGCAAAGGTTGGATCGTAGGAGCGGCATACGGGGACGACGCTTGACAACACCAAGCTTTGCCCGTCGTTATGTTGCAAGCCTTCGCCTTGGAGAGTCGTGCGACCGGCGGTAGCGCCCATCAAGAATCCGCGTGCCCGTGCATCCGCAGCAGCCCAGATCAAATCGCCGACCCTTTGGAATCCAAACATCGAGTAGAAGGTGAAGAAGGGAATCATCGCCACGCCGCGGTGCGCGTAACTCGTAGCTGCTGCTGTCCAGTCGGCTAGGCCACCTGCCTCGGTGATTCCTTCTTCAAGGATCTGCCCGTCAGTGGATTCCTTGTAGGACAGAAGCAGATCGTGGTCCACTGGCTCGTAGTTCTGACCAAGGGCCGAGTAGATGCCCAGCTCTTTGAACATCGCGTCCATGCCAAAGGTTCGGGCCTCATCAGGAATGATCGGGACGATCCTGCTGCCGACTTGTGGGTCGCGGCACAAGTTTCGTAGCAGGCGAGTAAATGCCACGGTGGTGGAAACTGCCTGAGTGCCAGACCCCTGCAGAAACTCGGTGAACACCGAGTCATTCGGAAGGACAAGCGGGCGACGGTTTTCAACAACTCGCGAAGGCAAAGGGCCGTCTAACGCTGTTCTTCGCCCAAGGAGATACGTGGCGATTTCTGAGTCCGGTGCTGGGCGAACGTAGGGTGGCAAGCCACCCTCAAATGCTGAGTCAGGTAGGACATCTTGAAGGTGTAGGCGGTCTCGTAGCTCGATGAGCTGCTTGGGGCTCATCTTCTTGATTTGATGCGTGGAGTTTCGGCCCTCGAACCCGTTGCCCAGAGTCCAGCCCTTAATTGTTTTGGCCAGAATCACAGTGGGGGCACCCTTAGTATCTACAGCTGCGGCATAGGCGGCGTAGAGCTTCTGATAATCGTGACCGCCTCGCGGCAGGTTCTGAAGTTCCGAATCGGAGAGATGTTCGACCATGGCGCGCAACCTAGGGTCGGGGCCGAAAAAGTGCTCCCGGATAAAGCTTCCAGATTCAATCGCGTACTGCTGGAACTCACCATCGATCGTTGAGTTCATTTTGTTGAGCAGGACACCGTCTACGTCCTTCTCAAGGAGTTCGTCCCAACCTCCGCCCCAGATCACTTTGATGACGTTCCAACCGTTGCCCCGGAAGATGGCTTCGAGTTCTTGAATGACCTTTCCGTTGCTACGAACGGGTCCGTCTAGGCGTTGCAGGTTGCAGTTCACGACCCAGGTCAAATTGTCGAGCTTCTCGCGCGCTGCAAGCGAGATTGCGCCAAGGGTTTCGGGCTCGTCAATCTCACCGTCACCGACGAACCCCCAGACTCGGCTACTCAAGGCGTCGTCAATGCGGCGGTTCTGTAGGTACTTGTTGAAACGGGCCTGATAGATCGACAGGATCGGACCTAATCCCATCGACACAGTTGGGTATTCCCAGAACTCGGGCATCAGGCGAGGGTGCGGGTACGAAGATAAACCGTGACCAGTTTGGGAGGGTGGCGAGTCCGCCACAGTGACTTCTCGTCGGAATCGATCAAGGTCTCCCTCGTCGAGTCGGTACTCGAGGAACGCTCGGGCATAGATTCCGGGGGAGCCATGTCCTTGGAAGTACACATGGTCTCCGGGGTGGCCTCCCTGCTTGCCCTTGAAGAAGTGATTAAACCCAACTTCGTAAAGGGCAGCGGAACTAGCAAAAGTGGAGAGGTGACCCCCGATTCCGTCAGCATTCAGATTGGCGCGCACCACCATGACCGCCGCATTCCAGCGGATATACGCCCGAATGTGTCGCTCGATGTGGATGTCTCCCGGGAACCAAGGTTCATCAGCCTTGGGGATGGTGTTGATATACGGGGTTGAGACGCTCGCTGAAGTGTCAACGGCGAGTTCCATAGAGCGCTCACGGAGCCTTGCCATCAGATAGCGGGCTCGAGAGTGGCCATGGGTCTCGACCACGGCAGTCAGAGAATCAAGCCATTCCTCAGTCTCTTGTGGGTCGGTGTCCGGAAGTTGATGAGCGAAGCCATCGATGTTCATGAAGCTCTCCGAGTTGCAGTGGTCTGATGAAGGGTAAGCGCAGGAGCGGCACAGTCATGATCATTTGTTGACGGCCTTGTGGGGCTAGCGTGCGATCAGTGTCTCGACCTGAACCTTTCGCCGCCCCGAATGGGGCAACTGTTGCATATACCGATGGCGCGTGCCGCGGAAATCCGGGCCCCGGCGGCTGGGCTTGGGCAATTCCCGGCGGTGCTTGGGCCTCGGGCTATGACCCCACGACCACCAACCAGCGGATGGAAATTTTGGCTGCTTTCCAAGCCGTGCAAACAATCGAGGGCCCAGTCCACATCGTCAGTGATTCCACGTATGTGGTGAATTGCTTTCGTGATGAGTGGTGGCGTGGATGGCAAAAGCGTGGTTGGAAGAATTCGAAGAAGGAACCCGTTGCAAACCGCGACTTATGGGAACCGTTTATTGAGCTTGCCCTAGGCAGCCAGACCACGTTCGACTGGGTCAAGGGCCACAGTGGTGACCCCATGAATGATGTGGTGGATCGACTCGCAGTTGCTGCAGCGCTCTCCACACAGAACATGAGTGGCGAGGTACCACCTACCGAGGATCAGATGGGCCCTCCTGATTCGCCGACCCCGCGCTCGGCCTCATTGCGGTCCGCTGTGGTCGACCTCGGGGCCGATCGACCGGCACTTCGCGATGGGCGGATTCCTCAGGGATCACCCTATGCGGTGGTCGGAATCCGCTCGGCTGATCTTGCTGAGTCCGAGACGGGGAAAAAGCTACGCAGGCACCTGGCTGAGGTGCTGACTGCTCAGGCCGAGCTTCGCTCTGACCTTGTTGTCCTGACTGGGTTGCGCCCGGGTGCCGAACAGCTCGCTGCTGCGGCTGCAAACGACGCCGGCATTCCTTATGTGGTCGTGTTGCCGTACCCAGATCCGGCATCGTCTTGGTCAGCACATACTCGCGCCGTGTTCGATACAGCTTGCGCAGGGGCCAGGAGCACGGTGACTCTCGAGAAAAAGTTGCCAGCCGATGCAACGGCAAAACGAGCAGCGCTAGGACGCAGGGATGGCTGGCTCAGGTCTGTGTCGCTTGGCGCCATCGTCGTGACTGACGGAGTGAACGGCGAAGCCGACTTGCAACTGAACAAGTTTGCTCAGGCCCTAGGTGATGAGGTCTGGCAAGTAGAACTGCAGCTTCTGCGTTAGCGGATCGGCAAGTTTGCTTTATCGGTTCTTCCCAGAGCGCTGCCGACGAATGGTGGCGAATGCCTCATTGACGTCGCGGACTCGCCGTTCGGCAAGATCACGAAGTTCCTGATCGGCCTCAACATGGCGGTCTGGATGTAGTTCCGAGAGCAGAATTCGATGAGCAGTGGTGATTTCTTTCCAGGTGGCCAATCTGGTCAGGCCAAGCGCCGCATACGGGCCAGCGGTTGGGTCCGGGTAACTGAATAACCCCGGTGGGCCTTGAATAGTCGGGGATTCGGTAGCGGTGGCCGCGGCAGTATTCACTTCTGCTTCCTTTAGTTGCTCGGTGGGCTGAGTGGTCATTCAGCTTGATTCTCGGCAGAGGAACGCGGTCACTAAAGAATTGTGAACAAAATTCGAGATTTCTTGTGGTTTCGGTTGGCCTGCTTGACCGTTCGGTCAATAGAGTCTCTGAAATGTTGGAACTTCAGAATGCATCAGCAATAGTCACAGGTGGAGCCTCTGGACTTGGCGAAGCCTCGGTTCGCGCACTCGCAGCGAAGGGCGTCAAGGTTGTCATCCTTGACCTTGACCGCCAGGCAGAGAAGGGCGATGCCCTCGCCAAAGAGGTCGGTGGCATCTTTGCTGCAGCCGACGTGACCGACGAGGAGCAGGTCATTGCTGCTGTAGAGGCCGCAAAGGAACTCGGTCCGTTACGGGCTGTGATCAACTCCGCAGGCATCGGTTGGGCTTCCCGCACGATCGGTCGTGACGGCAGCTACGAATCAGCTCACAACCTTGAGCTTTTCCGCAAGGTCATCGACATCAACTTGGTTGGCACATTCAACGTGACTCGCCTAGCCGCATCCGCAATGTCATTGAATGAGCCAGATCAGGACAACGCCCGTGGCGCAATCATCAACACTGCATCTGTTGCTGCAGTCGAAGGCCAAGTCGGCCAGGTTGCTTACGCTGCTTCAAAAGCCGGCATCGTCGGAATGACCTTGGTTATCGCACGAGACTTGGCCCCGGCTGGAATCCGCTGCAACACCATCATTCCTGGTTTCTTTGACACCCCGATTTATGGTGGCAATCAAGAGATGAAAGATCACCTCATGAAGGACACCCTCTTCCCCAAGCGCCTTGGGTTCGCATCCGAGTACGCCTCGCTTGCCATTGAGCTGATCACGAACGGGTACATCAACGGTGAATCAGTGCGTATCGACACTGGCACGAGGATGCAGCCGAAGTGATCCACTGATCCGTCGCTGTGCGACGGATCACTGCTCAGCAGCATTCAAGGGCAGGCTCTGCTGTATCAAAGGGCAGGCTCTGCTGTATCAACGGGCAGGCTCTGCAGTATCAAAGGGTGCTGCTGAGGGACTCATCATGATCGCTCCGTTTGGCAGTTTTGAAGATTTGCCTAACCAGTAAGCGTGATCGGCCATGGCGAGCAGCGCGTGGTCGCCGCTTGAGTTTCCATAGGACCAAAGTTCAAGGTTCTTCATCGGACCAAGTGCCGGCTGTCCAAGCCATGCACGCAACCGCAGCGCCTTCTGTTCGGCGCGCACGTTCGGAAACTCCATCTGCCCTGTCAGCAGGCCGTACTCCACGCTGGGTTCAACGGCGATCACTGCCGTCACTCCTAATTCCTGAGCGAGTGGTTCAAGGTAATAGGTCAGAGAAGCCGAGACGAAGAGCACCTCATGGCCAGCGTCACGATGCTGCTCAAGTCGTTGCAGCACCGTTGGATTCAATTCGTTGACGAGCAAGTCGCGGGCATACAGATTGCCTAGGTGCTGCAAATCTTGCTCGCGCCGACCACACATCGAGCGATGAATCATCTCGGCCTTAACGGCGTCCCGATCGCGAAGATCAACATTTCTTCGAAGCCCCGAAACCCCAACCTCTGCTGCAATCTGAGCAAAGCGTGAGCGCCCTGTAACTCTCAGTAGAAAGGGAATGAGCGTGTCGCTCTTCGACAGAGTTCCGTCAAAGTCAAAGGCAGCAACTTTGCGTCTCGATAGTTCAGTCAACCTAGGTACCAATCTGGAGCGTGGATTCTTAGAGGGGTGATGAGGTGTTTTCAACGAAGGCGTCTAGGCGCGCCAAGGTTGACTCCATGGACTTCAAGTTCTTTGCCGGAGATTTTGTGATCTCTACATAGGCTCCGAACTTTGAAGTAGACCAATCGAAGGTCTCGGTCACCAGAGTGGAGCCAGCGTCAGCGCCTTCGGTAATTGGTTCAAGCTCGTAGCGCCAACGCCACCCGCCAGCATGCGCCCAAGCAATGAGTCGCCCTTCGGCGTATTCCACCACCTTGTTGCTGATCCGATAGGGCACAACGATTCGCATATTGGTCGAGAACTTGTCGCCGAGACCCAGCTTGCGAGATCCTCCCTTGGCACCTTGAACGCTGCCAGAACCGTCGATGACGTGATGAAGTGTCGGGTCCGCTACTACATCAAAAATACGCTGCGCGTCAGCTGCAATGACACGAGTCGCGGAGACTTGCTTGTTGTTTACGCTCAAGATCTGTTCCCATCTTTGTTTCTCTTACGCTGGGTTGCGCAGTCGAAGTAATGATTCACCACGCTAGGCGAGCAAAGCAGCAAGCGCGGGTTCGAGCTCGGGATAGCTAAAGGTGAACCCTGCTTCAAGCAGTGCCGCAGGTACTACTCGTGAACTCGTCAGAAGCAGAGAGTCGGCCAATTCCTTGCCAAACAGCAACCGCGGGCCAGTAATGGGCAAGATGGTCGTCGGCCGGTGAAGTACACCACCCAAAATTTTGGTGTACTCGGAGTTGGTGACTGGCTCCGGCGCAGTCAGGTTGACTGCTCCGGCAAGCTCGTGAGTCAGAAGAAATTGGATTGCACGAACCTCGTCCTCGATTGAGATCCAACTGATGTACTGCTTGCCAGAACCGACCTTGCCGCCAAGGCCCAATTTAAAGAAGGGCAGTTGTTTCGCAAGCGCTCCACCTTCGGTGGATTGAACAATTCCGGTGCGTAAGAAGGCAACTCGTATGCCGGCGTCTACTGCCGGCTGGGCTGCAGCCTCCCAATCGATACAGACACGGGCAGTGAAATCCGAACCAGGCGTTCCGCTCTCATCAAGAATCTCATCTCCATGCTCGCCGTAATAGCCAATGGCCGACCCGGAGAGCAGCACTGCCGGTGGTTGGTCCATGGCGGCAAGGGCCGTGGCCAGCAGGCTGGTTCCCAGCGTGCGAGAGGTCAGAATGCGATCCTTCTGTTGGGCAGTCCAACGGCTATCGGCAATGCCCACTCCCGCCAGGTGAATGACGGCCTCGATACCCTCGAGTGCGCTGGCGTCAATGAGTTTCCTTGATGGGTCCCAAGAAGCCTGACGAACCACCGAAGCGGCAGCACCGGCACCTGCTCCCGAATCCTTGCGGGCTGCTGGGGCAGAATTCGGACGGCTGAACTGAGTCAGTTCGTGACCATCGCGCAGAAGTGCGTCCATGAGTTGCGTGCCAATCAGGCCGCTAGCACCAGTGAGAGCAATCTTCATCAGTCATTTCCTCTTTCGCCGACGGGACGTGCCGGTACGCATACTTGGTTAGCACTGCTAACAGCCTGCGCGGTCGCGAGGCCTCTAGCCGCGCAGGTACCACCAGGCTGATCTGAGCTAGCCGCGCTCGCTGACCTTGCGCCACACTGCGCGTGGTAAAAGGCGGAAAATAAAGAACGGGTACTTCAGGATCGGAGGTGCCCAGACCACCTCGTGGCCATTCGCGAGTGCAGAGCTGAGCAGTTCTGCAACATTTTCTGGAGTGGTCGAGAATGGTGCAGCCTTCATGCCGGTGGTCATCTTGGTATGCACAAAGCCAGGGCGCACAACGATCACCTTGATGCCCGTTCCAACCAAGCTGTCCCCTAGGCCCTGAGCAAATGCATCCAAGCCAGCTTTGGTTGATCCATAGACAAAGTTGTCCTTGCGGGCTCGGAGCCCCGCAACGGAGGACATCAGGACTAACACGCCATGACCTTGGGCTTTGAATCGCTCTGCTACTACCAAGCTGGCAGAGACCAACCCGGCGAAGTTGATCTGCACGGCCGCAGCGGCAAAGGCAGGGTCGGCCTCGAACGCTTCTTGGCTGCCCAAAATTCCTGCGGGTGCGTACACCAGATCGATATCGCCGAACTCGTCGAACACATCACCAATCACCTTTGGGTGGCTGTCAACGTCAGTGCAATCCCAGTGAACAATCTCCACCTTGTCTGCTCCTCCGGCGAGCAGCACCTGAGCCACAGCATCCATGCCATCTTCAGGGCGTCCGGCCAGAATCACGGTTCTGCAGCGGCCCTGAATCAGGCGCAGGCAGACAGCCTGGCCAATGTCTGACCCGCCTCCGAGTACTAGTACTGATTGCACTTCACCTAGTGCATCTCGCACGTGGTTCTCCAGTTCTGGCGCAGTAGCGCTCGATTGTTGCGGCTCTAGCGTTGTTCCAGGCGCACTCACTCTGACAGAGCGCCACATGTCAGACCATGACATTAGTCAGGATGGCTGCGCTCGCTTTGACCCGGTGGTATCGCTGCAGGCAAAAGGTCCTAACTTGGTCCCTGTGAGCACCCGAATGCTGATAGTTCTTGCTTTGATCTGTGGGATGGCAATTTTGGTTGCCTTTGCTGTGCAAGCGGCGCAGCTCATCTGAGTAGTCTGTTGGTCGTGGATGACACCAATGCGCAAGCAGCGACTACTGCTACAGCCGATCCCTTGCTAACGGGCACTAGTAACGGATCGGCACCCTCAGGCCAACATTTTGATGTTGTAGTCATTGGGGGCGGGCCAGGTGGATATGGCGCAGCCCTCTATGGGGCCTCAGCTGGTCTCAATGTTGCACTCGTAGAGATGGACAAAATTGGGGGCACCTGTTTGCACAGAGGCTGCATCCCAGCAAAAGAGCTTCTTGAAACGGCCTCAATCGTTAGAACCGTCAAGCATGCTGCTGAGTTCGGAGTCATTGTCGAGCCCAAGACGGTTGACTGGAGCATCACGCTGGCACGCAAGCAAGAAGTGATCAACAAACTTGCTGGCGGTGTGGTCATGCTGCTGAAGAATCGCAAGGTCACGATGTTTAATGGTCTGGGTTCTCTTGGCCCCGACAAGCAGGTCCACATTGTGGGTCTTGATGGCGAACAGGCGGACATTTCTGGCGATGCAGTCATCCTCGCACCCGGGTCCGTGCCTCGAGTCATTCCTGGCTTTGAGCCCGACGGAACCATTGTCGTTACATCGGATGAGTTCTTTCATCTCACGCAGATTCCCCGCCGAGCGGTGGTCATTGGCGGAGGCGCGATTGGTTGTGAATTTGCGTCGACCTTGGCCGACTTGGGCAGCAGCGTGACAATCCTCGAGGCCCTTCCGAAGGTGCTTCCCGGATGCGATGACGATGTCACTCGCGTCGTGCTGCAGTCATTTAAAAAGAAGGGCATAACTGTTCGCGCTGGGGTCGCTGTGACGGGGCACACACCAAACCCAGTCGGCGGAACAACAGTGCAGTTTGGTGACGGCGAAACAATCGATACTGATGTAGTGGTGGTCTCTGTTGGCCGTGTGCCGTATTCCGGGGGTCTGCTCGACGCTGGAACACAGGTTCACGTCTCTGATCGTGGACACCTTGAAGTCGATTCGCTCTGCCGTACTGCCGAGCCCTCGGTCTGGGCAATTGGGGATGCCATTGCTAGTCCGCAGTTGGCGCATGTGGCCTTTGCCGAGGGCATTCTTGCAATCAAAGACATCCTTGGTGAGTCTCCGACGCCGATCGACTACGGAAAGGTTCCTTGGGCGATTTATTGCCATCCCGAGGTTGCCTTTGCTGGCCACTCCGAGGCAACGGCAAAGGCGGCTGGATATGAGGTCGTGGTGTCGAAGCACCGCTTCGCCGGAAACAGTCGGGCGCAGATCTTGGGAGAGACCGATGGTCTCGTCAAGATCATCGCCGAACGGCGCGCTGATGGAACTGCCGGCACTGTTTTGGGCGTTCACATGGTTGGGCCTTGGGTAACTGAGCAGCTGTCAGGTGGCTACTTAGCAGTCAACTGGGAGGCCACTGTTGATGAGGTCGCTGCACTGATACAGCCTCATCCATCCTTGACCGAACTCTTTGGAGAGTCCATGTTGGCGCTCACCGGCAGATCGCTTCACGGATAGGTCAGAACACTTGGGCGGCGACCCACACGGCTCACTTCGCGCAGGATGCGAGAGCTGCTGATCTACCCCAAATTTCACTGAGTAACGAGACAAGTTCAACACAAGTAAACTGAACCTGATCTGCCGGATTCAACGGTGAATCAGACAGTGAAGGGAACATCCTCTTATGCCCGAGATCTTGATGCCGCAGCTAGGTGAATCAGTCACCGAAGGCACCATTACCCGTTGGTTCAAACAAGTCGGCGAGTCGATTGAGGAGGATGAGCCGCTCTTTGAGGTTTCAACCGACAAGGTCGATACCGAGGTTCCTGCGCCTTCAGCGGGAGTGCTAACCGAGATTCGTGTTCCCGAGGGCGACACGGTAGACGTGGGGACCGTGCTTGCCGTGCTGGGAGGGGACGCCGCACCGGCTTCCCCAGCAGCAGAAGCACCCGCTGCACCTGCTCCTGCTCCTGTGGCCGAGGCTCCCGCACACGCGCCGGCACCTGTGGCGGCTGCTCCCGCACCTGCACCTGCACCTGTGGCCGAGGCACCTGCGCCGGCACCTGTGGCGGCTGCTCCTGCACCTGCACCTGCACCTGCACCTGCTCCCGAACCTGCAGTTCAGACTCCCGTTGCACCTGCACCTGCACCTGCACCTGCCCAGCCGATGGCTGCTGGGGCGTTGCTCTCACCGCTGGTCCGCCGCCTGATCGAGGAGCACCAGCTCGATCCGACCACCATTGTTGGAACGGGCGTGGGCGGACGCATCACCCGAGAGGATGTGCTCGCAGTTGTTGATTCCCGGGCCGGAGCCACCCCTGCTGCTTCCGCTGCACCGGCCGCTTCTGCCCCGGCCCCCGCTGCACCTGCACCCGTCGCTGCGCCAGTCCCCGCAGCCCCACGAACTGGCATTGCCCCCATGGTTCCTGGCACCGGAGAACGCGTAGAAGAACTGAATAAGATCCGACGCATCACTGGCCAAGCGATGCTGACCTCAAGGGCCTCAGCCCCGCATGCCATCACCATTGTTCAGGTGGACTACGAGGGCGTTGAGCGGGTCAGGCAAGCCCATCGTGATCAGTTCAAAGCCGACGAGGGCTATTCACTGACCTATCTGCCGTTTATTTCTCGAGCAGTGGTCGACGCTCTGCACGAGTTCCCTCATATGAACGCTTCGATGGGTGATGGGGCCGTCATCTTGCATGATGCCGTTCACCTTTCCGTTGCGGTCGACCTGGGGTTCGAAGGCCTGATCGCTCCAGTGGTTCGAGACGCACACGATAAGCGTCTCCGAGCCATTGCCAGCGATATTCATGACTTAGCTGCGCGAGCCAGAAACCGGCAGCTTGGTCCGGATGACATCTCTGGTGGCACGTTTACGTTGTCGAATTCGGGCAGCTACGGAACCCTCATTGTTGTCCCCATTATCAACCAGCCGCAGGTTGCAATTCTGTCTACCGACGGGGTTTCTCGTCAGCCGGTGGTTGCTGTTGATGCTTTCGGAGTGGAGAGCATTGCTATTCACTCGGTGGGCAACTTGACCTTGTCTTGGGACCATCGAGCCTTTGATGGTGCCTATGCCGCAGCGTTCATGCAGCGAGTCAAAGAGATCCTTCAAACTCGAGACTGGGCAGCAGAGATCTGAATCCCGCGGCAGTGAGCCTCTCCGAATCTGACAGGGTATGACGATGCTCTCTTCTTCCCGTGCGCCGGAAGCCCTGCGTGGCCTTGGTGGGGGACTGCGCACCCGCTGGCTTGGCACGGTGCCCTATCAAGACGCATGGGCGCTTCAACGGGGACTGCACGCGGAGCTTCCGAAAACTGGAGTTGATCGGCTGCTGCTACTTGAGCACCCACACACCTTTACCCTGGGGCGCAACGCCAACCCCGATCATGTCTTAGTTGACCCACTCGCTGTTCGGGCCGAACTCGTAGAATCCGATAGGGGCGGCGATGTGACGTATCACGGTCCGGGTCAACTTGTTGCCTACCCGATTCTGCAACTTCCGCCCAAGGGTTGGAACCCCGGTCATTCCGACCCGCAACTGATTGGAACGTTGGCAGACACTCAGGCCTACATTGCCCTGCTCGAACAGATCCTGATCCTGACTATTGCAGACCTTGGCTTAGTGGGTGCAGGCCGACATGATGGGTATCCGGGAGTTTGGATTGAACCCAACACTGATCGTGCACGCAAAATTGCAGCCATCGGCGTACGGATCGAACACGGCAGATCCCTACATGGAATTGCTTTGAATGTCTCTCCTGACTTGGAGTACTTCTCTCATATCGTTCCCTGTGGAATTGCTGAGTTTGGCGTGACATCTCTCGCCAATGAGGGCCACGAGGTGAGCATGCATGCAGCCGTTGACGCATTTGTCGCACGGTTCGAACAACACTGGCAACCCGAGTGGCATGAGCGTTCCGATGTGGTGTGGCGGCAGACCGAGACAGATCTCGCTCCCTTCAGTAGAGGTGCCGGACCAGGGGAACTTACCGATGGGTCGAACCGACTGCGCCCAAGCGCCCAAGGTCAGTCAGCACAGGCTCAGTCAGGACAGGGTCAGTCAGTAGATGGGACTTCGGTCAGACTGCTTGGACGACTTGCAGAAGCTGGCGTTATGGAGGGGATCGCTCTTGGTGATCGCAAGCCAGACTGGATGCGAGCCAAACTCAAACTTGGCAGCGAGGTGCTGAAGGTAAAGCAGACCATTCGGGATCTTGATTTGGTCACTGTCTGCGAGGAAGCGGGCTGCCCGAACCTGACCGAGTGCTGGGCAGAGGGAACCGCCACCTTTATGGTTTGCGGCGAGCGCTGCACGCGAGCTTGTGGGTTTTGTTTGGTAGATACGCGGCACCCAGAAGCCTTAGACGCTCATGAGCCAGAGCGTGTCGCTCAGGCTGTTGATCGCATGGGCTTGGAGTTTGCGGTCATCACCATGGTTGCCCGTGATGATCTAGCTGATGGCGGCGCGCAACATGTGGCGGACACGATTGCAGCGATTCGTCAGACTCGTCCGGCTACGCAGATTGAGGCGCTGATCTCTGACTGCAAAGGCGACCCAGATTCGCTTCAGTTGATCTTTGATGCTGCTCCAAATGTGTTGAATCACAACATAGAAACCGTTGCTCGGCTGCAGCGGGCCGTGCGTCCATCGGCCTCGTATGCTCGCTCGCTCGCTGTGTTGTCGCGATCGGTGGCTGCGGGTTTGCAAACAAAATCGGGCCTAGTTCTGGGAATGGGTGAGGATGCAGATGAGGTTGCCGCAACCTTGGCTGACCTTGCCGCAGTTGGGGTGAGCATTGTCACGATCGGGCAATACCTGAGGCCGACTTCGCATCACCTGCCGGTGGCTCGTTGGTGGACACCAGCGGAATTTGATGAGTTCAAACTGATCGGTGAGGGCTTTGGCATTACCCATGTTGAGTCGAGCCCGTTCACCCGGTCGAGCTACCACGCCAAAGGCAGCGCTGCGGCAGCCGAGCAGACTGCTGCGTCAGGACAATCGATAACCGTGGACAAGCACTAATGGGGGACAAGCACTAATGGGAATTGTGGCCAAAGGTGGGCAGCAAACCACTCGGCAGCAGGCTGGTGGGCAGATGGAAAACCCGCGCCCCGAGTACGCAACTGGCACGGTCTACCACGAGGCAGTTGCTGCCGACGGGACTCGGATCTATCACCATCAGGTATTTGACCGTGGGTTGTTGCAGTCCTGGACTCAGGATTCAGC
>CAFAAQ010000011.1_pt1 | contig 20775 bp, 17 predicted proteins | sample 7267631 | NCBI WGS metagenome assembly CAFAAQ01 (sample SAMEA6813990, study PRJEB35770) | uncultured Actinomycetes bacterium | biome: Freshwater; feature: Freshwater reservoir; material: water | place: Czech Republic | collected 2017-08-18 | depth 30m m | reverse complement strand
TCGTAGTTGCCTCAACGATTGCCTTTGCTCGCGGCGCTGGATCGTCTGACTTGAAGATTCCCGAACCAACAAACACTGCCTGAGCGCCAAGTTGCATTGCGAGCGCTGCGTCGGCAGGCGTTGCAATTCCCCCAGCACAAAACAGCGGCACGGGAAGCTTCCCGGTCTCGGCAATCTCTTGGACAAGCGCGAGCGGTGCGCGCAGTTGCTTGGCCCAGTCAAAGAGTTCAGCCGAATCCGCCAACGTCAGTGCACGAATGTCTCCGTTGATGGAGCGAAGGTGCCGAACAGCCTCCACGATGTTGCCAGTGCCAGCTTCACCTTTGGATCGAATTAGGCAAGCACCTTCAGAGATTCGGCGAAGGGCTTCACCCAAATTTGTTGCACCGCACACAAAGGGAACCGTGAACTTCCACTTGTCGATGTGGTGAGCCTCGTCGGCGGGGGTGAGCACCTCGGATTCGTCGATGTAATCAACGCCAAGTGCTTCAAGAATCTGCGCTTCGACAAAGTGACCGATGCGGGCCTTCGCCATAACGGGAATCGTCACCGCAGCTTGGATTCCTTGGATCATCTCGGGGTCACTCATGCGGGCGACTCCGCCGTCAACGCGAATATCTGCAGGAACCCGCTCAAGCGCCATGACGGCACACGCACCAGCATCCTCTGCAATCCGAGCTTGCTCAGGATTGACTACATCCATGATGACTCCACCGCAGAACATCTCGGCGAGTCCACGCTTGACGAGTTGGGAGCCGGTTGAGTGCACAGTGGGTTCAGATGGCGTAGATGACATGTTCACAGTGTACCGACGCGAGGCACCCAGATTGGAACCGGGGGCCCGGTGAACTCTGCCACTAGCAACTCAAGTCCTTGTGGCAGGAACTAGCCGGCTTGCAATTGATCCACGGTGGCTTGGTCAAGCACCCGCGGACTCGTGCCCGCTTCTGGAAGTTCCACGAAGGTAGAACCTGGGGTCAACAACATTGGCTGCCCATCCGCTGATGTCAGCTTCCAAGCTTGGTCACGAGCGCTGCGCACCCAAGTTCCCACTGTCATTCGGCCCTGGGTAAACACCCAAGCGTTGCCAAATCCCAAGGTCTGAGCCTCTGGGGACCGCGAGTCTGCTGCAGATGCGGCATAGGGAGTCTCGAGGACAACCACGTTCGTAGGTGCGATCTGTACCCCATCGGTTGCAAGGTGACGGCGGCTATTCGACCAACGCAACCATGCGCCTCTTGCTGGATCCCAGACGAATCCCAAGGGAGACATGCCGACCTTCATATCGAATCCGAGAACTGGGGTCCCGCCGGGGTCTTGCCCGGGAGCAACGTAGTCAAAGAGTTTGTTCGGCAATACGGGTGGCTGATCTGCATAGGTATAAATCTTTGGAACATCCAGAATCAGGTTGTGCGGCGCTTTTTTGGCACTTGAGCGAGAGTAGGCATCGGGGGCTTGACTGTGACTCACGCTTTGAATCCATGGGGTGTCGGCCATGACCTGCACCACGTTCTCGTTTCCGCCTGACCATGCGACCAACGGCCGTCCGAACATGGCGAGCAAGTCAGGGTCGCTGGTGCGAGCTGAACGGATCGGGCCAACCTGCTGCACGTCCTTTGACTGAAACACGGTCATATAACGGCTAATGCCTTCGACTTTGAGTTCGATCACCATGTCTGCCTGCTCGATCCCGATCTGCGGCATGGCCTCGGGAGAGTTGTCCATCTTGGCAACAAGCACCGGGCGGGCAAGAAGCGCTGCCCCTGCGGTGTCATCAAGGTTGAGTTGCACACCGGTCAGCGCTGAGGTTGGCCCCACTGCAATCGTGGTTGTCGTGGTAGTTGTGGTGGTTACGACTGCGGCTTCGGTTTTTGCAGGGGCCGCTGACTCGGCCTTTTTGCCGCAGCCACTGAGACCCAAACCTGCAACTCCAGATCCGATCAGCACAACGGCAAGCATGCAAGCACCTAGAACAAGTTTGTTATTCGGGCGCTTATGTTGCGAGGCACGCGTAGCTGAACGGTTTACCGCAGGGGTACCTTGGCCAGAATCATCAGCACTGTTGATGTTGCTGTTGCTGTTGTTGTTGCTGTTGGTCTCTTCAGACATGGTCTGCCGCTTTCAGGTTGGCTCATTCACAGTTCTTGAAGCACTGCGATTCGATAGGTCAGTGGCTGCATCGATGTGTCAGCAAGGGGTGAACTCTCTTGGCTTGAAGCTTCAGAGACCGGGGCAATCCACATAGGTGTGGTGTTTGCGGGAACATTCGAAAGAGTTGTTCCCGCCTTCTGCATCGCTGAGAAGGCGGAGATAAGCCCAGGTGGGTAGCGGGTCAGGTCGACGGCCGCCATGTCCGATCGCACAGAGCGCTGCTCGCCTAGGCCAGCTGCCAACTTTCGCGCCCCATAACCTGAGATTCCGAACATCGATATTACTGAGGTTGCATACCGTGCCGAGCCGTCGCGCTGCCTGCCGAGCAAGTTGGCAATTACACCTTCGAGTTCGAGCCGACCTAGTCCCTTGGCCAACTCAGTAGTCAAAATCACGGAGCATCCCGATTTGTTTGCTGCCACAAACGCGTTCATAGAGGTCGACTCGAGCAGGTACACCTCGGGGTTGGTCACGCCGCTCGTTGCGCAGAGGCCTTCGAGCAGATTCTCGAGTTGCGGATTCGACCCTTCGCGAAGTGGGCTGAGGTCCAGTCCATCAAGCATTTGCTTGACGCTCGAGGCCAATTTCTCGCGAAGTAGGAGAAACCAGAGTAGAGCCAGAACGGCGGCCACCACAGCGCCAACGATTGGTTGAACGAGCATCAAAAGACCACCGACGACTAGGGCTGCGAGCACCCCAAGGAACAGCACGTTGTGTTCAAGTCTTTTTGCCGATTGATCGAGGGATGGCTGCGCCTGCATTGCAATAAAGGGTACAGGAGGGTGCCATCCGCTTTGAGTATGGTCCTTAGCGGACCCTTACTCTGAGCGAGGTGGCCTTTGGTGGTGCTTCGTGAGCAGCAGCTATGAGGTCCGAGTAGATCGCCAGATATTCGTCACAGAGCAGTTCCAAGTCAAACTCCTTGGCCCTGACCATGCCAGCAGCCCGCAGGGATTCAGCCAGTTTTGGCTCACGCAGAACTTTGTTGAGCGCAAGTGCCAAAGCGGCAGGGTTGCCCGCTTCTACAAGTTCTGCAGCGAGGCCGTGCGAAGAGTTCGCTACTTGCGAATACCCCGAGATGGAAGATGCGACCACCGTGGTCTGGGCTGCCATTGCCTCGAGCAGAATGATCCCGAAGGACTCTCCTCCAAGTGAAGGTGCACAAAATACTGTGGCTGCGCTCATGCGCCGCTCGCGTTCTTGATCGCTAATGCGTCCGAGCCAGTGCACACGGGGGTCCGGGTAGCGCTGCTTCAGATCTTCAGTCTGAGGCCCAGTTCCTCCAATCCAGATCTGGGTGTCATCTGGTAACTCAGCGGCTGCTCTCAGCAGAACCTCGAGGCCCTTTCTTGGTTCATGGCGGCCGAGAAAGAAAACCGTAGGAGACGAACTGGGCCAAGGCTCAGCATTACGAAACCGGCCCCCTTCAACTCCGTTGAAGAGCACACGGACATCGTCTGCCATGACATCTGCAACCATGAGCTTTGCTTCTTCTGACACAGCGACACGCGCATCGAGGCGGTTGCCAAACCATGTGGCAAGAGCCGAGAGTTTTTTATAGGCCGGTTGCTCGCCGGCAGCGTGGAAGGTGCCAACTAGTGGCGCAGTCTTGAGTAGCGCAGCAGTCACAGTTGGGCCGGGCGCCAACGGTTCGTGCAAGTGAACCACATCGAAGTCTTCATCCCACAGAGCTCGCATCGTGCGAAGTTGCGCTGGGATGTCTGGGGCAATGGGCGCAACTGAGCCGTTGGTTGCAGTTGGAATGCTGCTGCCAAGGGGTATGACGAATACCTCTGGAGGCGGGCCATCGCAAGGTGCAAGGACAAGAGCCTCGTGGCCACGCCTGCGCAAGGAGCGAGCGAGTGCCAAAACTTGTCCCTGCACTCCCCCAGGGATACTTACGCTGTAAGGACAGACCAGGCCGATTCGCACCTGCGCACACTACGCGTCCGAGCGGCCCTTTTCCTTCTCGGCTTGAACCCACCCGGGCTGAGGTAATCCAAGAGCCGCAAAGTCGCTTGGCCAATTTGGCTGCAGCACGTGCCATTGGGTGGGATCCCGGCAAATGAGTATTTCGAGTGCGTGTGCCACATCTTGAGTGACTCGCTGCACATCAGCTCGAAGCCGACCACGACGTTGTGTATCAAGGGGCGGCAAGACCACCGCATGGTGGTTGTTCCCCTGAACGAAGACGGCAACTGGCACTAGGGGTGCTCCGCTTCTGAGCGCCAGCAGAGCCGGGCCGCCAGGCAACGTGGTTCGTTCACCAAAGAACTCCACGGGAATCCCATCACCAGTCAGGTCGCGATCACTCAATAAACACAGCACCGAACCAGCACTCAGAGCTCCAGCTAGTTCAACAGCAGCAGTCGGGCCTACCGGAATCACGTTCAACCCCAACTGGTCTCGACGATAGGTCAGAAACCAATCGAACAGCTCTGGTGGTTCGAGGTGCTCAACCGCAGCCGCCACCGGAATGTTGTGAGTCATCACCAGCCAGCGACTTGCGGACTCCCAACTACCAAGGTGCGGAATTGCGGCAAGTACACCCTGGCCATTCTGAGCCGGAATAATCAGATGCTCGAGGCCTTCATAGGTAAAGGTTCGATCAAGCTCATCCATGGTGAGTGAGGGCAGCCGCAGAGCATCGAGCCAATACCTTCCAAAGCTCTGAAAAACCTGCTCGACTTTTTCTTCGAGCTGCGACTCCGCAATCGGGGCATCTTCGGGAAGAGGCCATGTCTGCTTCTCGGGGTCGGGAGCCACGCCATCTAGAACAAGGCCATAGATGCGACGTAGGTAACGCTCAATCACGAGTCGTTCATCTGCGGAGCGGTGCGAAAAAGCGCCGCTCGCCGCTTTGACCATCGGCCTAGCTAGCGAAGACGGGAGGTGCTCAGCGAGAGCTGAGGCCACCTGAAGTTTGCGAACTGAAAGCTCCATGTCTTGTGCCCGCGCTCAGGCAGGTGGGCGCCGTGAACCGCTTGAGCGACCCCGGCCGTTGCTGCGTGCCTGCCAACGCTGCGCCACGGTTGGGTCAGCACTGCGCGGTCGCCTGCGGCGCCGATCACTCAGGGCTGGAGTTTGGCGAGTCGCTTGGCCCCACACCTTGATAAAGCGCTGTGCAGCAGTAATCAGATTGAGTACCACGATCAAGGCCAGAATTGGGATGAGGAGGTTTCGGTAGAACAGCAGGCCGATGGCGAGGAGCACAAACCGCTCGGCGCGCTCCACAATCCCAGTATGAGCGTCGAAACCTAGGGCGTCTGCCTTGGCCCGGATATACGACACGATCGATGCAGTGATGTAACCAGCAACTGGCAACATGACCACCCAAGCGCGCCCATCGCTCTCTACGAGGTAGTAGGTGATGCCACCAAAGAGCAATCCATCAGTAACTCGATCTGAAACCGAATCAAAGAACGCTCCCCTCAAGGAGGACTTACCCGAGGCCTTCGCAACAGCTCCATCTAACAGGTCAGGGATGCCCGTCAGAATGAGCAAGAGGAGCCCTAAATGCAGGTGGCCCGAGCCGATAGCAACGGAGGCAAAGACTGCCATCACGATGCCAGTGGCAGTAATCACATCTGCAGAAATTCCAGCCTTCTTGAGGCTGTTCCCGATGGGCTTTACTGCTGCATCAACTTGTGTGCGCCATTTACCGTCGAACATTTGACTCCTCGCAGGAACTCCTGCATCACAATCCACATGCCGTACTCAAGAATGCCGTACTCAAGAGATTTCAATGGACTGTTCGCAACGAGTGCTAACTAGAGTTAGCACTCTAGCCTGATGTAGGGAAAATGTGAAGCATCCCGACCACTACTGCTCTGCTGAATCAGCCGCAGCAGGCACACTTAGGCTGGCACCGGCGACGTCCTCAGGGTCGAACTGAGTCCAGTCCTCGGGGTTCTCTTCAGAGAAACCCTCGACCACAGCCCCGTTCACTCCATCGACTAGCACGATTCCGCGCTTTGTCGGCGGGTTCTCATTCGAGTAAGCCAAAATGCGCCAAGTTGGACGTGACAACCATCCACGCCAAGCCATCTGTGCAGCAGCGTGGCCAACAGGAAAGCCCACTTCTGCAGATGCACTCACTAATGCATCAGACTCATCGACTTTCAGAGTCCACCCCGCCACCATTCCGTAGGCACCGAAGGCGACGAGGCCAACTCCAGCCCATAGCGTCCCTAGATTCACCAGAGCGGAGCTCTCCCCTTTGGCTGCATAGAGCGCTACGGCTCCGAGCCCAAAGATCAGATACAACATGGCTGGGATTCGTCTGCGGTTGTTATTTGGGAATGTTTGCGGTCCGACAAACCCAGAGAGATCTAAGTCTTCTGGCAGGACATCAACGAACTCGCCATCACTGAGGTCTGCTTCAAGCTTGACAGGAGCATTCTCCAGTTCAGCAGCATTCTCGAGTTCAGCAGCGTTCTCTGATGCGGTCATTGGTCAACGGTAGCTGTTGAAGCAGTGTCAGCTGAAGCAGTGTCAGCTGAAGCAGTGTCAGCTGATTCCGGCCAGCAAGGTTGCAGCGCAGTCCAGACATCCTTCAAAGCCACTGGCATCACCTGGGAACCGCCGACTACAGCCATGAAGTTGGAATCGCCGACCCATCGCGGAACACAGTGAACATGTAAATGATCAGTCTGCGAGCCGCCAGCCGCTCTGCCCAGATTGACGCCCACGTTGACACCGTCACAGTTCAGTCTCGACTTGAGCGCCGAAACTCCGTCGCGCACCAGAGCCCACAGGTCTGCAAACTCATCGGGTTCAAGGTCTTCAAGGTCCGCAACTGCCCGATTTGGAAGCACCATCAGATGACCCGAGGTATAGGGAAACCGATTGAGAATCACAAAACAATGCTGTCCTCGGTGCAGGATAAACGTCTCGGAGTCTTCTGCACCGCACTGAAGAATCCGCTCAAATAGCGACCGAGGGTTCCCGGAGGAGCGCTCCGGTTCTGGCATCTGGCCCGGCAGAGCGCGACGGGAATCGGGGTCTCCTGTTACGTACAAAGACCGCCAGGTTGCCCATAGTTGGTCAAGAGGCATCGTTCACTCCGAAGCAGTAGTTGAGATGATGAAACAGGATCTCCATAAGGTCACTTCTTCGATGCAACCTGAGCGGCCAGCCGATCGACAAAGGATGCAAGGGGAACGTCACGTTCGACCTCGTTGCCGCGCGGGTTGACACCGACTGTTCGGTGCTCAACATCGCTCTCCCCAACGACAAGAACGAAGGGCAGCTTCTCGCCCTTCGCTCGGCGAATTCGATTGCCGAGCGTCTCGTCTGCATCGGCAACTTCCACTCGAAACCCTGCCCCGCGCAACTCTGCCGCGACCTCGTGGGCGTAGTCGGCATGGGCCTCTGACACGGGCAGAATCTTGGCCTGCACGGGAGACAACCAGGCTGGAAACGCTCCTGCGTAATGCTCAACGAGCACGGCAAAGAATCGCTCCACTGACCCAAAGAGTGCGCGGTGAATCATGATCGGCCGGTGCTTCTCGCCGTCATTTCCGATGTAGGTCATCTCAAAGCGCTGAGGAAGTTGGAAGTCCACCTGAATGGTCGACATCTGCCAGGTCCTACCAATCGCATCTCGCGCCTGAACTGAGATCTTGGGACCATAGAAGGCGCCACCACCGGGGTCCATGACCAGATCAATATCCATGGCAGTTGCAGCCGCACGGAGGGCCTCAGTTGCCTCGTCCCACTCCTCATCGGTGCCGACTGCCTTTTTCTCTGGTTTGGTAGAGAGTTCAAGGTAGAAGTCGTCGAGGCCGTAATCGCGCAGAAGGTCCAGAACGAAGGTCAGAATGGATCCGAGCTCGGCGCCCATCTGCTCTTTAGTCGTAAAGATATGGGCATCATCTTGGGTCATTCCTCGCACTCGAGTCAGACCATGCACTACGCCTGACTTCTCGTAGCGGTATACCGTTCCAAACTCAAACATCCTGAGTGGCAGCTCTCGATACGAACGCTGCCTGCTCTTGAAGATCAGAATATGAAACGGGCAATTCATTGGTTTCAGGTAGTACTGCGTTCCAGTTCCCTGCACCGGTTCAATTGCTGCCAGGCCACCCTCGCCATCTGCTCCAGGATCTTCTGCGGAATCGGCATCAGAATCGGAATCGGAATCGGCGTGGTTGTGGTCATGGTCGATCTCCATGGGAGGAAACATGCCGTCGGCGAACCACTGCAAATGCCCGCTGGTTTCGAAGAGGTTCGACTTGGTTATGTGTGGGGAGTAGACAAACTCGTAATCAGCTTGTTCATGGCGGACCCGCGAATAGTCCTCCATCAAGCGCCGGATGATGCCGCCCTTGGGGTGGAACACGGCCAGACCTGAGCCGATCTCTTCGGGGAATGAAAAGAGATCAAGTTCGACACCAAGCTTGCGATGATCCCGCTTGGCTGCTTCTTCTTGTCGATGCAGATGGGCCGCAAGATCCTTTTTGCTTGCAAACGCTGCTGCGTAGATTCGCTGCAGCATGGGGTTGAGTTCACTCCCCCGAAAATATGCCCCTCCGTGCCGCGTCAGTTTGAAATGCCCGAGACGGCCAGTACTCGGCACATGAGGACCGCGACACATGTCCACAAACTCGTCGGTGTTGCGATAGAAGCTGATCTCTGTGCCGCTACCGACTTCACCATCGGCCTCTTCTCCCGCCGCAGCGAGTTCCATAAACACTCTCTTGTAGGGGTGATCAGCCATGAGTTGCAGTGCAGCGTCTAACGGCAGCTCAAAGCGCTCAAAGGGCTGATCTGCCGAGATAATCTGCCGCATTTTTTCGTCGATGCGTAGAAGATCTTCATCGGAGAAACTCCCACTGCCAGGCAATTCGAAGTCATAGTAGAAACCGTCCTCAATGGGCGGGCCACCAGCGAACGTTGATCCAGGCCACAACTCCAAAACGGCCTGAGCCATGACGTGTGCAGTGGAATGGCGAAGATGCTCCAGGGCTTCGGAATCCCGATCGGTAATGATCCGGATCTGTGCACCATCTGGTAGAGGAGCGGACAGGTCCGCTGCTGCACCGTCAACCTCTATGACGAGAGCAGCGCGAGCAAGGCCTGCGCCGATCGACTGAGCCAGATCGGCGCCTGTGGCACCCGCGTTGAGCGAGCGGGAGGAACCATCAGGCAAGGTGATTGCAATCTCGGACATGCACACAAACTAGTGGGGACTGCGAAAGCGACTGAAACCAACTGTCGCCGTAGCCTTCTAGGCTGTTGGGTTGTGTTAGATCCGACCATGCATGCGAGCTTCATTCCAGGAGACCCTGCTCGTATGGCGCGCTTGGCAATGTGGTCCCTCGAGACCCAGATCAATCTCAACGAGACTGCTGATCCAACGAGTGCTCATCCAACTAGTGCTCATCCAACTAGTGGTGATCCAGCAACCACTTCTGCGGATACGGAATTCATTCGAGTCCTTCTTCCGTCAGATTCAGGGATCGTTGAACAACTCGTCCCTGCGCAGGTATTCGATGTGGCCACCGTTCTTGATCAACTCGTGCGCCTTCACCTAGACGACCCAGCTGTTTCGCCCAGCCTTCAGGCTTGGGCGCTCGTAGCTCGCACGGCCCTAGAACTGATTGCAAAGGGTCGGATTCAGCCGGGAATCTCAGAGAGTGGCCAGGACGCTTGGGCTATTGGGCCGTTAGATGAACGAGATCGCCAGGTGCGCGCAGCCCTAGCTGGCTGGATTCCCCCAACTGCGCACTGTGTAGCTCTTGACAGTGCGCCCTCTATTTCAGGGGCACGTGCAGTTACGACCGATCAGCCGGGCGGCGAAGCGGCAAGTCAGATCAGCCAACTACGCATGATGACTGCGGAAGAAGCTGTGACGGGCATGTACGCGGCGATTGCAGATTCCCTCCCTCGGACAGCTGCCGCTGGCACAGTTTCTCGGCAGCGCGCCTGGCACAGTCGGGCAGCGGTTGACGTATCGAGTCTGCGGCCATACCTAGTCGGATCTGATGCTGCCGAGCGCACAATCGTGGGCCTGCGACTTAGCCTTCCAACCGAGGAGGAGGCTCCATTCACCATCCGACTGCAGGTGCGTTCGGCCGTCGACCCTTCTCAAGTGGCCGATGCCGCAGACCTGTGGGCGGGAACTGCGATTGGGTTCGATGAGCATGCAGAGTCAGATCTGTTGTTGGCATTGCGTCGAGGTGCACGTCTGTTTCCGCCGCTCGCAGAGCTTCTCAATCAGGCGCAACCCGTTGGTCTTGAAGTGAACGACGCTCAGGGAATGGCGCTGTTTGGATCCTTAGCTACTGACCTCGGCGGTGCCGGAATCGAGGTGCTTATTCCGAGTGCAATGACGTCCAAGTTGAGGGCCACTGCCCATGCAGAGCCGCCTCCGGGGACTGGCGACCAGCCGCCAACCTTTGATTTAGCAACCGTCTGCGAACTCACTTGGAAGGCAACTCTTGACGGGGAGCCAGTCTCGGAAGAGGAACTCTCTGCCCTAGCAGCTAGCCGGCGGCCGCTCGTGCGACTTCGAGGGTCTTGGGTGGTCGTTGACCCCTCGGTTGTGGCAAAGCTCGGCCGAAGGGACAAGCTGTCGGCTACTGACACGTTGGCCGCCGCTCTTGGCGGAACTGTCACCATCGAAGACGAACCCGTAGAAATTACTGTTGGCGGTGCGGCAGCGGAGTTTGCCGACCGCTTAAGGTCCGCCTCAAGGCCGCACGAATTGCCGGAACCAGCGGGATTAATCGCAACCTTGCGCCCCTATCAGCGACGCGGGGTTGCATGGCTGAGCGAGATGGTCAAAATCGGCCTCGGCGGAGTGCTTGCCGATGACATGGGCCTTGGCAAGACCATCCAACTTATTGCCCTGCATCTGCATCGCCTTGAGCAGGCAACGGGCCCGACCTTGGTGGTTTGCCCCGCATCTCTCGTCGGAAACTGGCAGCGTGAGGTGGCAAAATTCGCTCCCTCGCTGAAAGTACACAGGTATCACGGCCCACAGCGCTCGCTTAAGGACGTCGGTCGCAGCGACATTGTGCTCACGACTTACGGGATTCTTCGACGAGATTGCGACCAACTCGCTCAGCAACACTGGGGAATTCTGGTCGCAGACGAGGCCCAGCAGGTCAAGAACCCCTACTCCTCAACGGCGAAGGCGCTGCGGCGGATCCCCGCTGATGCCCGTATTGCTATGACTGGCACCCCAGTCGAGAACCGCATGACAGAACTCTGGGCGCTGCTGGATTGGACAACCCCCGGCCTGCTTGGCTCACTCGAGACGTTTCGTCGCACGATCGCGATTCCTGTGGAGCGCGATCGAGACGAGCTCACCACTGAGCGTTTTGCCCGGCTGCTCTCGCCATTTCTTTTGCGTCGCAGGAAGGAGGACCCGGAGATTGCGCCGGAGCTTCCTCCCAAGACCGAAACCGACCACCCGGTTACTCTCAGCAGCGAACAAGCCGGTTTGTACCGCGCTGTTGTGGAAGAGATCCTGGAGTCGATTGAGCGCGCCGAGGGAATGGCCCGACGCGGTCTTGTCCTGAAACTGCTCACCGCACTGAAACAAATCTGCAATCACCCGGCGCAGTACCTGCGTCAGCCGGGACCGCTCTTGGGCCGATCAGGAAAGCTCGAGTTGTTTGAAGAACTCGTCTCGGCAATTACTGATGCTGGTGATTCCACCTTGGTATTTACCCAATACGTAGTCATGGGCCAACTCCTCATGACACGACTTGCAGAAATGGGGATACCGGCTCAGTTCCTTCAGGGCTCGCTCTCCTTGCGCGCCAGATCAGAGATGGTGGATAAGTTCCAAGCTGGCGAGTTCCCGGTGTTTATTGTCTCGCTCAAGGCCGGCGGAATAGGCCTGAACCTGACCCGAGCAACTCACGTGGTGCACTACGACCGCTGGTGGAACCCTGCAGTTGAGAATCAGGCCTCGGATCGTGCCTGGCGAATCGGCCAAGACCGGCCAGTTCAGATTCATCGCCTGATTTCTGATGGCACGATTGAGGACAGAATTGCCACCGTTCTGAGCCAGAAACAAGCACTCGCCGAGGCTGTGGTGAGCGGCGGGGAAGCCTGGTTGACCGAACTGAGCACCGCCGAACTCGGAGACCTTGTGCGCCTCGGAGGAGAGGATTCCTAGTGAACCCAACTGAAGAGTTAGGACGCAGATTTTGGGGACGAGCTTGGATTAGTTCGCTTGAAGCCCGAGGCAACGGCAACGAGACCCGATTGCAGCGCGGCCGGTCCGATGCACGACGTGGTGCCGTCCACGAACTCACCCTGAACTCGGGCCATATTGCCGCCCGAGTTGTAGGAGCCCATGGCGAGATCTTTGCGCTCGATATTGCTGTTCGACCGCTGGCACAATCGGAGTGGGAACAAGTTGCTGACGCAGTGGCAGGCAAAGCTGTGCACCTAGCTGCGCTACTCGATGGCGAACTCCATGCTGGGGTCGTAGACGATGCGCTCGCCGTTGAAGTTCAGCTCCTACCGCAGATGTCAGAGCTTCGACCGGACTGCACCTGCGATGAATGGAACGAGCCCTGCAGGCATGCCGCCGCAGCTTGCTTTGTAGTGGCTGAAGAAATCGACCGCGACCCATTCGCACTCTTCTTGCTGCGCGGCATTGCCCGTGAGGCATTCATCTCGCTAGTGCGAACTAGGCGTGCAGCAGCTGCTGGAACGGTGATCGCTGCCCCGCAAGAGGAGGCACCCGCTGGGGTACTCGCCGAGGACGCGTGGCGGGGCCACCAACTGAATGACCCGCTGCTCGCTCCCCCAGAGATTGTCCATACGCGGCGGCTCACGCATGCCTCACACGGCCCAGGCCGATACTCCCCTTGGGATGCAAAGATTCCAGCCCAACATAAGGTCAGTACTGAACGGGTAGACGCGCTTGCTTTGGACGCAGTCGAACGAGCGTGGTCAATGATTGTGGATGCCCAGCCATCTGGCCTCGACAGCAGCGCCACCGCCGATCTTGCTCGCCGAGCCACAACGGCCGGGTCAGTGCTAGCCACGGCCGAGCTTGCAGACTATGCCGGTGTGACGCCTCAACGCCTGGCGGCTTGGGCTCTAGCTTGGGATATAGCTGGCGATGCCGGCGTTGCCGTGATTGCCGATTCCGATTCTTGGTCCACAGACCAGCAACTGCTAGCCGAAGGCAGGCAACGCTTAGTAGAGATGGGCCACTCCCAAAGGTCAATCGCGTTGAACTATCACAGCCTTCGAATGAGTGAAGGCCTGCTCCTTGTTATCGGCCCGGATCAGAGGTGGTATCGACTTGCTGGTTCGGGACTACGCCAAGACATGCGCTTAGAACAGCCGCCAGCTGAAGACATTCGAGACCTGATTGAGGAACCAACATGATCTTCCTCGAAGCTGCATTCTCGGTCTTATGAACTGGTACTCGAGCGCTCGAGGACACGCTGCCTGTTAGGCCGTAGAGAGTTCCAGCTCAAAGGGTAGATCAAGCTTGCGAGTCTTGATTGCAGCAGCCGAGGACCTGCGATCAACCCCATCGGCTTCGACCATTACTGCAACGGGTCGCTCAGAAGCCGCCGAGGCCACAACCACGGTTGGCCTGTGAGTAGCAGTGGCCGACTCTTTGGTCTTGCGGCGAACTGGCAAGTCCACCACTTCGGCTAGACGCTCTGAAGACCCAACCTCGGCATGGGTTCCCGCTTCTGCCACAGGCTTTGTGGCATAGGTATTGACGTATTGCTGACCGGATAGATTGCGAATCTCGAACATGACCTCGTCTGTAATTTGCCGCAGAACAAGACGGTCATTCGCCCGATCAAGATAGCGTTCCACCGAGATCGGCTTGCCAAAGCGCAGATGCACACGGCGAAAGAATTTCGGTAGCCGGGCATCTGCAGGTTGAACAAGGTCACTACCCACGATGCCCACTGGCACGATCGGGGAATTTGTATTGAGCGCCAAACGCGCAATGCCAGTATGTCCCTTATGTAGGTGACCATCTCTGGCTCTCGTTCCCTCGGGGTAAATACCGAAGAGCTCACCCGAAGTCAGGACTCGAGCGGCGGCATCAAGAGCACGCTGCGCAGCGTCTCCACCTGAACGGTCAATTGGAATCATGCCGATCGCTGGAAACAGGTACTTCGTTTTCCAGTCATCCATGTACTCGGCTTTGCCCACGTAGGTCATGCGGCGACCCAAGCACAGCGGTACAAAGAATGAGTCAAGGACCGAGATGTGATTCGGGGCAATGATCGCAGCACCGTCGGTCGGCACATTCTCCAAACCCTCGGTGGTGACGTTCCACAAGTACCGGAATGGTGGGGTCAACAACAGACGGGCAGCCACTTGCATTTTGCCGGCGTCTCTATGCTCCATTACTGCCTCTCGTCAAGCCCTTTCAGAATCCTATATCGCGCCCTCCGTCAGAGGCGCATGAGTTGACAGAATTCACACAGGATCACCTGTGAGCACCACAGGACGAGTCAGGTCGACTCCAAGCAATTGGGCAGCCTGTTGGACATCTTCACCGGCTGCAGCTGCGACATCAATGGCGAGGAGCGCCGCAGGCGTGTCTAAGTCAGCATCTAGGGCAGTGCGTACCTGATCGAGGGCAGAGGGTGCAGCGTGAGCCGAAGGCGAGTTGGCCGCTACTGCAGAACTCGCTGCAACCCAAGCCAACAGGCGCGTGGTGGCTTGAGACATGAGCGAGTCATGCCATTCCCAACTGCTGCGGTAGTGATGACTTAAACAGGCGAGCCGAATAGCCCGAGGGTCCCAAGTGAGCGACAGGTCCGAAACGAACACCAAGTTGCCGAGAGACTTTGACATCTTCTCGCCGTCCATACGAACCATTGCCTGATGCATCCAGTGACGAACCAGCGGTTCACCAGTTGCTGCTTCAGATTGCGCCGCTTCACATTCGTGATGGGGAAAGATCAGGTCCGATCCCCCGCCATGCAAGTCAATCGAAGTACCCAACTCTCGAAGGCACAGGGCAGAACATTCAATATGCCAGCCGGGTCGACCGGGACCCCAGAGGGAATCCCATGCAGGTTCATCCGTCTGGCTCGGTTGCCAGAGCACAAAGTCGAGTGGATCGCGCTTATGAGGATCATCGGGGTTACCGCCCCGCTCCTTTGCCAACAGGAGCATTTCGTCACGGCTCAAATGACTGATCTGGCCAAATTTAGCGAATTTGGAGACCTCGAAGTACACGGCGCCACCAGCCTGATAGGCAAAGCCTTGGTCAAGCACCATGCCAATGAAGCCCCGTATGTCAGCTATTGCAGAGGTTGCTCGCGGCTCAGACCACGCAGGCAGCATCTCGAGTCGCTCCATGTCGGCATCGAAGCGAGCAAGTTCCGAAGCAGCAAGATCCAAGTAGTGCACACCCAACTCTTTTGCCTTCGGCAAAATGCTGTCATCGACATCGGTGATGTTGCGAACGCAGCGTGTTTCGTGGCCAAGGTCTCGCAGTCTGCGTTGCAAGACGTCATAGGTCAGGTAGGTAGCGGCATGGCCAAGATGAGTGGAGTCATAGGGCGTTATTCCGCAGGTGTACATCGTGACGATGTGATCTGGGGGATCGAAGGGAACGATTTGTTGGCGAGCAGTGTCGTACAAGAGCACAGTTCAAGGTTACAAGGCTCAGCGGGACCCGAATAGTCGTCGCAGGGCACACGCAAAATATGAAGCGCTGCGGCTCGGGAATCAGGCGGCTCGGGAATCAGGCGGCTCGGGAATCAGGCACCGAACCAGTCGGGACAGGTACCGACTGGGAACCAGACGCGTTCGACTGCTCCGTTGGCCCTGTCTAGGTCCATTGCCTCTCGAAAGAACGGCTTCATCTGACTGGGATAACAAAGCCGAGCGGCAGCTTGGGTCGAGGCTTGTACCTTGGGAGAGACATCAACGGCTTCCAATTCAACCCCGAGCGATGCCAATTGTTCTGAAAGTTGCGCAGTTGACAAGTAGGTCACGTAGGGGCGGTCTTCATAAAAACCGATCGGAACATCTATGTGGCCAACAAGCCCTGCGGCGGCTTGGGCAACTAGGCGATGGTCGACGTGACCGCCAAGCCCAGCAGCCACGAGCAACAGCGCTGGTGGCGGCCGATTCGGCCGCTGGGCCACTGTGGCTACTGCCTGAAGCCATCCGGCAATCTCGGGAATCAGGATCTCAGCGGACAAGTCTTTGGCCGGATCCAACATCTCTGGCCCAAACGCTGCGCCGTTTCGCAACAGAGCCTCGGGCCACTGCGCCGCCGACCAGTCGAAGCCAAACATCATCGAGGCTGCTACCTCTTCGGCCCTGCGCCACAGGGTAATAGGGGCTGCGCGTTCGGCTGCAGGCGACACCCACTCAGTCCATGTACTCCGGCCGAACACCACGCGTTCGCGAACTTGGCAAGATGCCAAGGCACCATTGCGCAAACTCTGCCCGAGCGAGAGCGGCAGGTCATCGAAGTGTGGAGAAATCACCGTGACGCACTTCGCCGATTGCCGATACTGCGAAGAGAAGCGCCGGAGGATTCGATTGTGTGCAGAGGCAGTCACTGGTCGGCATCTCCTGAGGTTTGCCCTGCTTCTCGACGGTAGGCCTCGCCCTCTCTATCTGCTTCTCGCAGGCCTCGTTGTACCCGCGGCCCACCATCGGACTCATCGCTAATCTCACCGACGATCGCTTCGAGAATATCTTCGAGTGTCACTAGACCGAGTAACTGCCCGTGATCCATCACCACTGCAACATGGCGACGGGTCCGCCGCATTTTCTGCATCAGGTCCTCTAGGCGGTCATCTGACTTGACGCTCAGGGCCACGCGAACGATGCCAGGGGGAAGCAATCCGCTTCGCAGCTCTGGTGAAACTGCAATCAGGTCTTTGGCATGCAAGAAACCGGTCACTTGATCGGGGGCGGCGCCGAGGACGAGCACTCGCGAGTGGCCGGACTGATGCACGAGTTCCTCTGCTTGAGCCACAGTTGCAGTATTTGGCACAGTAACTAGGTGTTGACGAGGTGCCATCACTTCTGAGACTTGAATCTGCAAGAAGCCGAGCGCACCTACGAGCAGTTCATGTTCGGTGAGTTGCAGTTCACCACCGGCTCGGGACTCGGCCACCATCACAGCTAGTTCGGGTGCCGTATGGGCCTGCGCTAGCTCATCGGCGGGCTCTACGCCCACTAGGCGGGTACCAATCCTTGCAAGCCAATACAACCCCGCCACGGCTGGGCGCACGAGCCCAACCACGAGCCGATGAACCGGGGCAAGTGCAATGGCTACAGCTTCGGGTGCGGACAGAGCAAGCGACTTTGGAACCATCTCTCCCACCACCATATGAACTAGCGCAATGATGATCAGTCCAATAGCAAGCCCCAGTGCATTGGAGACGCTCTCGGGAAGAGCAGTCAGTCCAAACAGACTCTCGAAGGCCGAACCCACCACCGGTTCAATCAACCAACCAAGCATCAACGAGACAACCGAGATACCAAGTTGGCTTGCTGCTAGTTGCACATTCAAATTGCGCATTCCATCTAAGGCCCGACGAGCCCCTACGGAGCCAGCTTCGGCTCGCTCCTCTATGAGTCCACGACGCGCTGCCATCAAAGAGAATTCCACGGCCACAAAGAACCCGTTCGCAAGAATCAGAACTATTCCAAGCAGCAAGATCAGCAGCGGACTCATCGGTTGACCTGCCCTGAGGTATCGCCCGTGCCGCTATCTGAGGTGCCGGCAAGCGTTTCAGGAACGGGAGCGATCAGTTTGACTGTGGCAACACGTCGGCCCTCCATTTCTTCAACTCCGATACTCCAGTCATCGCAGAAGAACTGCTCCCCGACCTGGGGGATGTGCCCCAGTTGGGCGAGCACAAAGCCGCCGAGCGTTTCGAATTCTCCTGGCGGCATCTCGAACTGACATGCTGATGCAACTTCATCGGGGTGCAGCAGACCCGAGAGCAGGTGCGCACCTTGCCAGCGACGAACCGACGGGGTGCTCCGTTGAGGATCGTGCTCATCGTCAATGTCGCCCACTATCTCTTCGAGGACATCTTCGAGGGTGATGATTCCCGCCGTGCCACCGTACTCATCAACCACAAGTGCGAATTGCCCAGCAGCCCCCTGCAGTTCAACGATGAGGGATTCCAGATTCTTTGACTCCGGGATCGCGAGAACCGACCGCAGCAGGCGGCGGACAGGAAAGTCCGCCCGATCTTCGACTGCTACCCCCAGGACGTCCTTGATATGAACTACGCCGGCAACATGATCAAGATTCTCTTCAATGACGGGAAATCGAGAGAGCCCCGTGTTTGCCGTCAGCTCGAGCAAGTCACTCACTAGAGCATCGAGCGGCAAAGCATGAACGCTGACACGCGGAGTCAGTGCATCGGCAGCTGTTTTCTCGCCAAAGCGAAAGGTGCGAGTTAGCAAGTCAGCATCTTTGTGGTCCAAGGTTCCACTCTCTGCCGAGGATGTGACCAAGCGCTTCAACTCTTGGCGACTCCTCACACTCGACAACTCCTCTTTGGGTTCAACCCCAAAAAGGCGAACAATCCGTTCCGCCAAGGCATTACAAACAAAGATCACGGGACTGAAGAGGAAATTGAAACCCCGAAACACAGCAGACAAGGCCAGAACTGTGGGCAGTGGCTTGGCAACCGCTACAGACTTTGGAACCAACTCACCCACGACCATCTGCACCACCGTGGTGAACAGCAACGCCAGGAGTACCGAGACTCCCAACGCACGAGACTCTCCGAGCAGGTTCCCAACAAATGGCTCCAAGGCAACAGCCACCACTGGCTCGGCCAGCACGCCAAGGCCAAGGCTGCAGATGGTGATTCCTAATTGTGCGCCCGACAAGTTGTAAGACAGTCGCTGTTGCAAAGCGGCGGCACGAACAGCAGATCGGCTGCCCTCTTCTGCGAGCTTCTGCAGTTGGTTGCGGTCAACGGCAACTAGGCCAAACTCTATGGCCACGAAAAAAGCGTTTGCCAACACTAAAAGCAGTACTGCGCCGAACCCGAGCAGAGTCATGCGAGATCAGTCACCAGAAGAGATCCAACAATGTCCTTAGCTTAGTCCTGCGATGACCAAAGACTGACCTTGGCAGGATCTCAACTCGCCACGAGCTTGGGCGGCTCGTAAATCTTGAAACCTTGAACAACGAGAGAAGCGCAAAGGCGACAGGTAGGGTATGGATCAATGTTGCCGGATTCCACATCATCTTTGCGCAGCGCTGATGCAGTTCGGGCTGCTGCCCGCTTGGCCAAGGTTGCTGGAACCGCGCTAGCTGAAGGGGAACTCACCCTTCCGCAGTACCGCGTGCTGGTCTTCTTGGCGGTTAGGTCCCGCCCTGCCACCCACGTAGCAGCCCTGCTTGGAGTGAGCGCATCGTCAATGACCTCGGTGGTAGACGGACTCGTTGCCCGGTCTCTTGTTTCTCGCTCAGCGGACCCGACCGATCGACGCCGTGTCATGCTGTCCCTTACGCCTGAGGGGACACGAACCATGCACATCGGTGATGAGCTTGTCGGTTCTGGACTCAACCGCCTTTTGCAACGCTTGGAACCTGCCCAAGCTGAGCAGGCCTTAGTCGGACTCGAGTTGTTGAATCAGGCAATGGAAGCATCACTTGAGGAACGCTTCGGGCCTCAATTCAGCGAGTCAGAAGTTCAGACATCTGCAGATGCCTCAGTTACACCTGTCGCGTCTGCACAGTCTGCACCGTCTTCACAGCCTGAATCGTGAGTCAAGAAGGCACTGCAGTTCTGCGGCTTTCGGGAGTAGGTCTGACTCGCAATGGCACCCGCCTGCTGGATCAGATCGATTTTGTAGTCGAGACGGGGTCAAGTTGGATCGTTCTGGGTGCTAACGGCAGCGGCAAAACCTCGCTAGTTCGAATCTGTTCACTGTATGAACATCCAAGCTGCGGCACTGTGGAATTGCTCGGCGAAGAACTCGGCCATACCGACGTTCGCAAGCTGCGCCGACGGGTGGCACTCGTGAGCCCAGCACTGACAGACATGATTCGGCCGCAACTGACTGCCACCGAGGTAGTTATGTGCGCCAAATTTGCAGCCCTCGAGCCCTGGTGGCACGACTATGACCAAGCCGATAGGGACAAAGCAGTCAGCCTGCTGAACGCCCAGCAGGTCGGATTCACAGCCCAGCGTCGATACGGATCACTGTCCTCTGGTGAGCGTCAGCGGGTGCTGTTAGCTCGGGCGCTCATGTCGGAACCTGATCTGATTCTGCTCGACGAGCCGAGTGCTGCTCTTGACCTAGGGGGCCGTGAGCTTCTTGTGGAACGCCTAGGTGAACTTGCAGCCGATCGCGCCGCACCGCCAATCATTCTGGTGACACATCACGTAGAAGAGATCCCACCGAACTTCACTCATGTGCTGGCTTTAAAGCAGGGAAAGATTCTTGCTGCCGGACTGCTGCAAGAGACCATGACTAGCGAGCTACTCAGCGAGTGTTTTGGCCTGCCGTTGAGCTTGCAGCGCAACGGGTCACGCTGGACTGCTCGGCGCAGCTGAGGGCGCTGGTTCTGAGAGGTACTGCTCGAGCACTAACACACTTCGCGCTGCCAAGGTGATGCTGCCATTTGCTTGATGCGCCGTGGTTCGAGCTTGAGCATGTTCAGTA
>CAFAAQ010000010.1_pt1 | contig 20787 bp, 20 predicted proteins | sample 7267631 | NCBI WGS metagenome assembly CAFAAQ01 (sample SAMEA6813990, study PRJEB35770) | uncultured Actinomycetes bacterium | biome: Freshwater; feature: Freshwater reservoir; material: water | place: Czech Republic | collected 2017-08-18 | depth 30m m | reverse complement strand
CCCAGCATGCGAGCGGCCGAAGCATCGGCTTCGTACTCGCGACTGCGACTAATTGATGAGCGAATGAGCGCTGCCGCAACCGGCGCCAGAATCATCATGAGGAGCGCAACAAGGGGGTTGCTGTCTCGGCCGTTGCCATTGCTACGTCCCCCAAAAATGAGCGCCCAGCGAGCCATGCTCGCCGCAAAGGTGATTCCCATGGCTATTGCGGCAGCAACCGAGCCAATCAGAATGTCCCGATTCCGCACATGCGAGAGTTCATGGGCGAGCACACCTTGGATCTCCTCCCATGTCAGGGTTTGCAGCAAACCTTCAGTCACACAGACAGCCGCGTGCTGCGGGTTGCGGCCAGTGGCAAAGGCGTTTGGCTGCGGGTTTTTAGAGACGTAGAGCCCGGGCTTCGGCATATTCACGCTCTGGCACAAGTCTTGAACGATCTGGTGATACTGCGGCATCTGCTCAGCGCTCACCGGGATTGCTTGGGCCGACCGAAGAGCCAGCTTTTCAGATCCCCAATACGAGGCGCCGCACATACACAAGCCGATCATCAGGCCGATGGCCATACCACTAGGTCCAGCCAGCAGATAGCCAACCGCCATACAAAGCCCGCCGAGTCCAGCCAAGAGCGCTGCTGTTTTCAGATTGTTCATCATGGGTTCGGCTGGCTCATCAGACTCGAAGGTACGGGTGATTGGCCAAGTTAGAGCGCTTTTGGCCCGAAGCCGGTGCAGAACTCAGACCCACTGAAGCGATCCTCAGCTTTTTGGGGCCCGATCCTTTTCGAAGTGTTCGACTATTCGTAATAACCCGAGTGGATATACACGCAAGGCACACCCTCGGCATGAAACATGCGCACGTTTCGAGGGTCATCTTCAAATGCAAGGCGAAGGTCAAAGCCACGCTGTCGCAACTCGCGCACCGTGCGTTGCTTAAAGGCTCGAGCGGCCATGTAATCGCCGAATTCACGCATGATGAGTGCGTCCCAGCGCAGGCCGTAGCGTTCAAGCCAGCCCAAGGTCTGAGGCTGAACCTTCATCGGCCGGGCAGTCAGCAAGACAATGCGATGATCCGAATCGATCACCTCGAGCAGACGGGCAACCTCATCGATGACTGCATCGTCGCCGCAAGCATGAAAGAAGGCATCCCAGTCGGCAAACGGTTCGTTGATGTAGTGCTGCCTTGTACTGGCATCCGCCAGCACCCCATCCATATCGAACACAACCGTTGGGCCATCGCTCATTGATTGCTCTCGCCAGAGCCAGTTTGAATATGTCTGATCCCAGATCGGCACAACTGCAGGTTAGCAACGGTGCGCAACACCCCCGTTCCGTCCGCCTTGGGATCCTCCTCAGGTGGGCAAGGAAAAAGGGTAGGGATAGGGGGTTAGTCCTCGTCGGAGGAGTCGGCCTGGGCGCGTTCGCGTATTGCTTCGACAACTGAAGCGTCAGCCAAGGTGGTCGTATCTCCAAGGGCCCGGCCCTCAACAACATCGCGAAGCAACCTTCGCATGATCTTTCCAGAGCGGGTCTTGGGTAGGTCAGGAACGATAATCACTGCACGAGGGCGGGCGATTGCACCGAGTTTGGTATCAACGTGGCGCCGAATCTGCTCGCGTAGTTCCTCGCTGGGCTCGAAAGTTCCCCGCAGGATGACGTACCCAACGATGGCTTGGCCAGTGGTCGGATCTGAGGCTCCAACTACTGCGGCCTCTGCCACTGCTGGGTGGTCAACGAGAGCCGACTCAACCTCGGTTGTCGAGATGCGGTGGCCCGAGATGTTCATGACATCATCAACACGGCCGAGCAACCAGAGGTAGCCATCTTCATCGATCTTTGCTCCGTCCCCAGCAAAATAACGACCAGGGAATCGCGACCAATAGGTCTCTTCGTAGCGCTCTGGTGCCTTCCAGATTCCACGCAACATTGCGGGCCATGGCTGCGAAATTGTCAGGTATCCGCCACCCACGGTGAGCACCTCTCCGGCATCATCGACGAGTTCGACACCAATACCGGGGAGCGCCGCACAGGCTGAACCAGGTTTGGTAGCAGTGATTCCTGGCAGTGGGGTGATCATGTGCGCACCAGTCTCGGTTTGCCACCACGTATCAACAATCGGGCAGCGCTCAGATCCAATGTGTTGGTGATACCACATCCAAGCCTCTGGATTGATGGGCTCTCCCACGCTGCCAAGCACTCTCAGAGAACTCAGATCATGGCGGGCTGGCTCCTGTTCACCCCACTTCATAAATGTGCGGATTGCCGTGGGCGCCGTATACAACTGAGTGACTTTGTAGCGCTCGATGATGTCCCAAAAGCGGTCTTTGGGCCACAGGGTTGGGTCATCACCTCGCTCTGACTCGCGGGGCGTATCCGGAGTGCCCTCGTACATGACGGAGGTCGCGCCATTTGCGAGTGGGCCGTAGACGATGTAGCTGTGGCCGGTCACCCAACCAACATCGGCGGCGCACCAGTACACGTCGGATTCTGCCTTCAGGTCAAAGACCTGCCGGTGAGTCCAAGCCGCCTGAGTCAGATAACCCCCAGTGGTGTGCACAATCCCTTTTGGTTTGGCTGTAGTCCCCGAGGTGTAGAGGATGTACAGAACCTGTTCGCTATCAAGGTGGGCCGGGGGACAAATCGGATTCGCCTCTGAGACCAGTTCATCCCACCAGTGATCTCGTCCCGAGGTCATCTCGATGTCCGTACCGCAACGATCGACCACAACAACGCTGCGCAAACTCGGACAAGCTGGTAATGCCAGATCCAGATTCGTCTTGAGTGGGGATGGTTGACCGCGCCGGTACCCGGCATCTGCAGTGATGGCCACAACTGCACCGGCATCATTAATGCGGTCCACAAGTGAATCAGGGCTGAATCCACCAAAGACCAAGGTGTGAATGGCGCCGATTCTGGTGCAAGCAAGCATGGCAATGACGGCCTCTGGGATCATGGGCATGTATAGGCAGATCCGGTCGTCACGTTGTACGCCTAGGCCAAGCAGCACGTTCGCAAAGCGCTGCACCTGATCCAACAAGTCCGAGTACGTCAGGGTTCGAGTATCGCCGGGCTCACCTTCCCAATGGAGGGCAACCTTCTGACCCAAACCAGCCTCGACATGGCGATCGAGACAGTTATAGGAGACGTTCAATTTGCCGCCCAGGAACCACTTAGCGTTTGGCAGATCCCATTCAAGAGTCGTATGAAAGTCCTGGAACCAAGTCAGGGAATCTCGAGCTTGCGCAGCCCAAAAAGCCACTGGGTCCTGTGCTGCAGTGGCGTAAACCGTTGGGTCTGAGAGGTTGGCTGCAGCTACAAAAGCCTCAGAAGGAGCAAAGGTTCGGTTCTCGTGGAAGTAGTCCTCGATGGTGGCGGCCTCGGTGGCGCTGCTATCAGGTGTATTCGTTTGGTCCGACATCTAGTCCCCTACTGCTCGTGCACTGAGCTTCGAATGGTAGAGGAAACACACAACCTCTGTCGGGCCGTGAGAAATCCTGAAACTCCCATCTCCACGGCTACGGTTCGGTCACATGAACCTGATCGAGAGATACCAGTTCAACCGAACAAGCTTTCAGCTCCTTGGCCGCAGCTTGAGTGAGTCCCAGGGGCAGGTCAATGTTGTGGCCACTCCAGAGTGGACAGTCGCGGACAACTTTGCGCACATGGCCGGAGTGGCCGATGACGTCTTGGCTGGTCGCCTAGAAGGGGTCGCTACCGACCCGTGGACTGAGGCTCAAGTTCAGGCGCGGCGGGGTCGTTCCTTGAGTGAACTCCTCGAAGAGTGGGAATCAAAAGCTCCTGCCGTGGAAGAACTGCTCATGCCGATGGCAGATCAGATCGATCCACGTTTGGTCATTGACCTGTGGACCCACGAACAAGACGTCCGAGGTGCCCTCGGAATCCCAGGGGGCGACCGCGGCAAGACGCTGAACTGGATCGTTGAACAGATCGTTGCTGGCTGGCTGAAACGAATTGAACGCTCTGACCTGAACGCTCTGCAGATCGATATTTGGCCCGCCCCCGGGGACCTTCAGGCCCATAGCGACCCAATGACATCTGGGGAAACAGCCGGCTCGCTGCGCATTGCCCCGTTTGACGCTGCTCGACTAGCCCTTGGCCGGCGAAGTCGTCAGCAAATACTGAACTACAACTGGTCAGGTGTGGCTGACCCTGCCGCCTACATCGACTTGCTAGTGGTATTCAGTCCTGCGATTCAAGACATCATCGAGGCCTAGAGCGCAGGTCGCTCCTGTATCCCTACGGGGCAGAGGTCAGCTTGTGGGCAAAGAGCAGATAAATCCAGTACGAGGATCCACGCCACCAGCAAGAAGCTGCAAGTAGGCCGCCGTTACGGCATCGGCCCCCTGAACGTCTTGGTACTCGACCCAGCTAGTGCTCCACTCTACGTAGTTGTCCCATGCGCTGCTGACGCTGGCGTCGAGCCGTTCGGATCCCCAGTCTTTGGTTCGCTTTGCTATTTGGGTTGGGGCAAAAAAGAATTGAGGTGCTGGGGCAGGAACCTGTTGCCCCGCAGAATCTGCTGAGTGATCCCAATGGGTGCCACCTACGGTCATCGAGTGTTCAAGAAGGCCACTCAAATGGGTGTGCACGGCTAGCAGCACATCTTGGTTACCGGCTATGTCGACGTAGACCGAGGGCCTGTTCGCAATCTGATCAATCTGTTCGTAGGAATACACCTGCTCATACACATCCAAGCCCTTGGTGAACTCGAGGTTGGCCGCCGAGGTCAGTCCACAGACTTTCACCCCTCGCTCCCGCGCAAGATAGGCAACGCCGATCGCAGTCTTGCTTGAGGCGCTCGATATGACCATCTGCTCGGAACCAAACTCGGCCTGGTCAAGCAGGAAATCATCAATCAAGAAAGCCGTAAAGAACAACGGATACAACAGCATGTGCTGCTGCTCGCGGTCTGAACGGTAGATGGGGTCAGCAACACAGCGGGTGTAACGGCTGTAGGCAGACGCAAGAGCAGTTCGATGAGGAGAGATATCGGTGATACCTCGTTCATCAGCGCGCCCAGGGAGGATGATCAACTCAGAAGACATCGGAAAATACCCATAGAAAAGTTCGCCGACTACTGCATCCGCAGACCTGCTCTCGACTACTTCACCAAACCCCCAGACTGGAATACGGCCCCAGTCAGCAGCGTCAGATTTGCTCACCGGGAAGAACTCCCAGTAGCTCAACATGTCTCCGAAAACCGCATACGTGATGTTGTTTGATGACAGGGCAAAGGCCTTAACTCGCAGGCGAACTTGGCCTTCTTCAAGGGGGCGATCCTGTGCTGGCTCGACTCGTACCTGCGACAGATTTTGCTTGGCAACTTCGATGTTCATCTCTGGTCCTGTCATGTTGCAAAGTTCAGATAAGCCATCAGCCTATGTGCCACTCCAACACCTGAAAGTCCCCTAGGCCTGCAGGGTCAAGTAACGCTTCTGCCTCGATGACTCGACTGCGGCCTCGCACTGCTTCCAAACTTCCCTCGCTGGCACCTTCGCTCCAGATCTGGCGACCAACCTCGACAAGACGGTCAATCCCCCACTGCGACAACCAGTCTGCTTGTCTTAAGGACTGCAGACCCGGAGCTACTCGTTGCAGTTGATCTAGAGCAACCTCGCAGGTGATGTCTTGGCTACCCGGGGCGTGCAGCGGGTGCTGGCCGCGCTTGTGTGCCTGATAGGTGCGCAACCACTCAGCACTCGAGCGCTCTGACAAACCAGCGGAATCTGCGCAGTAGTCAACTACCAGAACAGAACCCTTCTGCAGGAGCGACAGGGCCCGATAGAGCCAGTCTGCTGCCTGAGTCTGCAAAGGTATCCGTGCCCCCAGCAGCGCGTGTGGAAGCAGTTCATTTGCTAGGCGGTCAGTTACTGGATCCGCTGGCACGAGTAACTCCGATAACTCGCCATCTTGAACAGTGACTCGGAGTTCCAACCAGCCTGCGTGTCCGCGCTCAAGGATTCGAACTGGCAGGTTGTCGAGTAGTTCATTCGCAATCACCACCCCAACCACTGATTCCGCTGGCAGATCAGCAAGCGAACAGAACAAGGGACCTGCACCCTGATCAACTGTGAGTAGGGCTTGGTCCTCGTCTGTCGCCGGTCCAAAGACCTCATAAGGCTGCACCAAGGGTAGGTAGTCCCCCTGACGCTCTCTGAGTGCCTCAGACCGCTCGACGAGCACGTAGCGCAAAGCAGGAGCACATACAGGCTGAGCAGCACGGACTGCGATGGCGAGAGCACCTCGGCCTGCAGCAGCTTCGACCACAACAAACGGATCGGGGCATCCAAGTTCTTGCCATCGTGCGTCAAGAAACTCTGCCAAGACCGCACCGAATAGCGGGCCTACCTCGGGGCTCGTCAGAAAGTCCGCTCCAGCACGGCCGGCTCCTCCACCGCTAGAAAAGAATCCGCCCGAGGGGTGGTAGAGGGCAAGCTCCATGAACTCATCAAAGCGAATCGAACCATTTCGAGAAATCCTCTCGAGTAGGTCTTCAATGAGCGGCTTCGGTTGTTCGACCACTAGGTGGCCCTAGCGGCCGAGGGCTGCAGCTACTGGACTGAAATCGCTGATGTTGGTGAGGAGCCCAGGCAACACGCCGAACAATACGGTTGCAACCACTGCGATTCCCATTGCACCTATCAAGGTGAACGGAATCTTGACTGGGGTGGTGTCTCCATCTGGGGCTTCATCAAACCACATGGTCTTAGCCACGTTCAGGTAGTAGTAAGCAGCCACAACGGTGTTGATGGCCATGATGATTGCCAGTGCGTAGCCAAGCGCTGTGTTTCCACCGATCAGGGCCTGCCAGACGCCGAACTTGGCATACCAGCCACCGAAAGGTGGGATTCCTGCGAGTGATGCCAAGAAGATGGTCATCACTACGGTGAGCCCAGGCATATAACTGAACAGGCCACCTAGGGACGTGATTTCGGCCGAGCGAGTCTTGCGAGTGATGGCAATGATGACGGCGAAGGCGCCCAAGTTCATGGCCGCATAAATCACTAGATAGATCACGATTGAGGACAAAGCCTGCTCTCGATTGGTCTCGATCACAGCGAATGGAGCCAACATGAACCCAGCTTGGGCTATACCCGAGTATGCCAACATGCGAACCACGTTGGTCTGCTTGAGCGCAATCAGGTTGCCCACTGTCATAGAGAGAATCGCCAGTACTGCAAACACGGGCTGGATAATGTCGGGACGAGCAGCGAAGCAGTAAAAGACGATCTGGATGAGCGCAACAAACCCGGCAGTCTTTGACGCAACGGCCAAGAAGGCTGTTACAGGAGTGGGCGCACCCTCGTATGTATCTGGAGCCCATGTATGGAAGGGCACTGCCGATACCTTGAATGCAAAGCCGATGATCACAAAAATCATGGCCAGAGTCACAATCGGGGCGCCGCGCCCATCACCGATTCGCACCAGGTTTTCGGCAATGACATCGAGGCGAGTTGAGCGACCGACGCCGTACATCAGCGACATGCCGTACAGCAGCACTGCTGAAGCGAATACACCCATCAGGTAGTACTTCAGTCCAGCCTCGTTCGACTTCTCGTCACCCTTGCGCCAAGCCGCGAGCATGTACGCCGGGATAGAGAGCAGTTCGAGCGCAACAAAGATCATGAGCAGATCGCGAGCCGAGCACATCACCAGCATGCCCAAGACAGCCGCCACAATCAGGGAGTAGTACTCGCTCTCCCAGTAGTCGCCGTCTGCAACATAGTTCGTGGACATCAGCACGACGATGTAGGCCGAGACTAAGAACAGCGCCTTGAGTACCAAGGACATGGAATCAACAACGTAGGAACCACCAAAGAGCACCCTTGTGCTGCCGTCTATGGCCAAGGTAATGACGGGGATCAGAGCTCCGAGCAATACCAAACTTGCCAGCGTGGGCATGAACGGCTTGGCCTTGTCCAACTTGATTGAGTCCAGCAGGATCAGAACCAAGCTTCCTACCAGAATCACCATTTCGGGCGCGATGGCATGCCAGTCAATGGTCGGCGACATGAAGTTCGCCTCTGGAAGGAGTTGCAGGAGTATGGCGATCACGGAGGATCAGCCCCCGACCGTTCGGGCAATGACTTCAACAGCAGGGCCAGCGACATTAAAGATCAGGCCTGGGAAGAACCCGAGAATCACAATGCCAGCCAGAATTGGAGACCATGCCAACCACTCAAACTTGTTCACGTCGGTGATGTTGGGGTCATTTTCAAACTCTTCGCTTGGAGTCCCAAACGCAGTGCGCTGATACAGCCAGAGCAGGTAGCCAGCAGCCAACACTGTGCCAACAGCGGCCAGCACCATGAGAGTGCGGAACAGCGCCACGTTCAGACCGACTGCAGGGTCATAAGCAGAAAGGATTGCTGGGAACTCGCCCCAGAAACCGGCCAGACCAGGAAGGCCGAGTGAAGCCATGGTGGCGAAACCTAGAATCCAGCCCATCTTGGGCGCCGAGATGAGCAGTCCGCCGAGGCGCTTGATGTCGAGCGTGTGGTACCGCTCCTTGACCGAGCCGGCCACGAAGAACAACAGCCCAGTGATCAGGCCGTGAGCAACCATGCCGAACACGGCGGCGTTCAAACCAAAGGCAGTCAGGGTAGAGATTCCCAACATGGTGTAGCCCATATGGGACACCGAAGAGAATGCAATGAGCCGCTTCATATCTGTCTGGGCCAGACAGCCAAGGGCACCGTAGATGATGCCAATCACGGCCAAGATGCCAATGACTGGGGCCCAAGCGCGAGCCGCAACGGGGATAATTGGAATAGCGATTCGGATGAATCCGTAGGTACCCAACTTGAGCAAGACCGCTGCAAGGATGACCGAGCCCTGCGTGGGGGCTTGGGTGTGAGCATCGGGCAACCAGGTATGGAACGGGAACATTGGCACCTTGATGCCGAAGCCCAAGAACATGCCACCAAAGATGACAATGGCAGTGGTCTTGGCAATACCTGCGGCGCCCGAATAGGTGAGCGCCTGCATTCCAAAGCTGTGAAGCGGATCCCCCGCTTGCATATCTGCGTAACTTCCACCTAGGGCTCGAAGTTGTTCAAGTGCGATTCCAGTAGGAGCCTTCGCTAGGAAGTACAGCGCTACGAAAGCCACGATCATGAACGCTGATCCAAAGAGGGTGTACAAGAAGAACTTGATCGAGGCATAGCGGCGTTGCTCGCCACCCCAGACCCCGATCAGGAAGTACATCGGCAGCAGCGTGACCTCGAAGAACACGAAGAACAGAATCAGGTCCTGCGCAAGGAACGATCCGATCATCGCTGTCTCAAGAATCAGCATCAGCGTGAAAAAGGCTTTGGGGTTGCCAGGATTTGGCACATGCTGCCAGCTGTAGATCACTACCAACGGAACAATGAACAAAGTCAGTGCCAACAGCGGCAACGAGAGCCCGTCAAGGCCCAGAATAAAGTTGCTGTTAATCAGCTCAATCCAGTTCTTGTTGACCATGAACTGCAGGTGTTCTGAATCGCCGTAGTCAAAGTTGAGCATCAACAAGATGCCCATGGCGGCCGCTGCTAACGGAGCACCCAGCGCCACAAGTTTGATGGCACCCTCCGATTGTTTGGGTATGGCCATCATCACTAACGCCCCTGCCAACGGCAAGAAAATAGTGAGGACAAGACCCCAGTCGTTCAAGAAATTCATCATCGGATTCGGCTCTCCCTGTCGTTCATCAGCCGATTACCACCACGAACACGCCGGCCAAAATTGCTACAGCGGCGAAGAACAGTGCTGCGTACTGCTGGATCCGTCCGGTCTGAGTGAGACGCAGCATTGCGCCGACACCACTCGCAGATGACCCGGCACCATTAACGGCGCCGTCGACGACCTTTTGGTCGACGTTCTTATAGACCCAATTGCCCGAGCCAACTGCAGTCTTTCCGACCAGGTTCACGAGGCCATCAATGACGTTGGCGCTGAACCAGTTGGCTGCCCGGGCGAGCGGGCCTTTCACAAATCCCACGATGACTGTGGTGTACAGCCAATCGAAGTAGTACTTGTTGACGAGAATGTTCTTGAAGAACGCTGCGACCTTGTTGCGCTCCGCCAACCCATGCAGACCAGCGAAGGCGTTCTTAAAGAAGTACAAGTAGGCCAAACCAATGCCTGCGAGTCCAACCGCAACAGAAACCAATGCCAGTACCGGATTGAAACCGGCATGCGTAATTGCGGGGAAGTAGAGCCCCACCGGTTCTACATAATGCTCAAATCGAGTCTGTGTGCCTTCGGGCAAGAAATCGAAAGCAGCGGGAAGGTTGACAATGCCTGCAATGGCTCCAAGGGAAGCCAAGATGATGAGCGGGGTCGTAATTCTTGGCCCGGACTCATGGGGGGTTCCATGGCCGCGGTACTCGCCGTAGAAGGCGTACCAAATCGTTCGGGTCATGTAGGCAGCAGTGCAGAACGCTGCGAGAAGCAGCATGATCAACATCACGTGGTACTCACCATTGGCACCTTCGGTACCGGGGAAGGATCCAGTGCCAGCCAGGATCTCGTCTTTCGACCAGAAGCCGGACAGCGGGAAGACGCCGGCTAGCGCAGCCGTTGCAACGAGATAGGTCCAAAAGGTCTTGGGCATGATCTTTCGGAGTCCGCCCATGTCATCGACCATGTTGAAGCTGTGGTGACAAGCGTGGCTGAGCGAGCCAGCGCCGAGAAATAGGCAGGCCTTAAAGAATGCGTGGGTGAACAGGTGGAACAGTGCTGCAGTCCAAGCACCGACGCCCAATGCCGTGACCATAAACCCAAGCTGCGAGACCGTGGAGTAGGCCAACACCTTCTTGATGTCCTTCTGTACGAAGGCCAACATGGCGCCAAAGAGTGCCGTGATTGCCCCGATCATGGACAGCGCGTTGACCGAGGATCCAGAGATGGACAGGCCCTCAAAGAACACGGGGTACAGACGAGCCACCATGTACACACCCGCAACCACCATGGTGGCGGCGTGAATAAGCGCAGAGACTGGGGTCGGGCCAGCCATGGCATCGGGAAGCCAGGTATGCAGGATGAACTGCCCGGACTTGGACATGACCGCCGTGATGAGGCACAACGAACCAATCAGCAGCAAGTTGTGAGAAATTCCACCCTCATTGGCCAAGATGTTGAGGTCCAGAATCGAGAACGACTTGCCCGCAGCGAAGTACAACACGATGACGCCCACCAGCAAACCAATATCGCCCACACGGTTCGTCAGGAACGCCTTGAGCGCAGCATCAGAGTTCGGCTTTTCTTCCCACCAATGGCCGATCAACGCAAAGGAGCAGACTCCAACCAACTCCCAGCCAACAATCATCTGCAGGGTGTTCTCGCTGAGCACGAAGAACAACATGGAGGCAGTGAACAAACTGAGGAATGCGAAGTAGTGCGTGTACCGACGATCCCCGTGCACGTAATCCGTGCTGAATACGTGCACCAACAGCGAGATCAGCGTCACGACAATGAGCAACAGAACGGACTGGCCGTCCACCAGCGTGCCAATCGAAATAGTCTGGTCACCATTCTCGAACCAGTTCACACAAGAGACCACTGGCCGCGTCGCAACTTCTTCGTGGCCACCCTTCTCTTCAGCGGCGGGCTCGGAGGCTGCGGTTTTGCCCTCTACGTGTTCGACGCCCTCGCCGACAGCTGCAGCTTCAGCGGCCACGCTTGAACAACTCGGATCTACGTTGGCTAGTGCAGCACCTTCTGCAGCAGGCCCATGACCTTCAGGGTTGTCGTTACTCCAAGCAATCCAGTTGCCGCCTGTGAGCAGAGCAAGCACAAAAGCCGCCCCTACAAAGACAATTCCGATCTCTGCACCCTTCTTGGGCATCTTTTTGCCAAAGAACAAGATGAGCAGGAAGGACAGCGCCATGAGCGCCGGGATAATCCAGACATGCGTGAAGAACCACATACCGTTCAGCCCTTCATCTCGTCGAGCTCGTCGATATCAACTGAGCGTTGGTTCCGATAGATCAGCAACACGATGGCCAAGCCCACGCCTACCTCGGCTGCGGCAATGGCAATCGTGAACAAGGCAAACACCTGACCGGCTATTCCCCAGTAGGTACTAAAGACAATCAAGTTGATATTGACGGCGTTGAGCACAAGCTCAATCGACATCAACACCAGCACGCCATTCTTACGAACGATGACGCCATAGACACCAATGGTGAACAAGATCGCAGACAGCAAAAGGAATTGATTCAGCAGCATGATTCGGTGTCCTCCCCTCAGTCCCGGCGAGCCAGGACGATGGCCCCAATCAGGGCGGCGAGTAGGAGCAGGGACAGCATCTCAAATGGAATCAAGTACTGCCCAAAAATGGCATCCGAAACGGCTTGGGTGCGGCCGTTGGTATTTGGTCCAGCAACACCCTCGTAAGCAGCGAAGGTGAGTTCGGAACGACCAAAGGATTCAATCAGCGCGTAGGAAAGAACGGCTAGCAGCGCCACCCCAACCCCAATGCCGATCTTCTTTTGATTGTTATCCAAATCATCAGAGACACCGAGTGGCGCCCGGGTCAACATCACACCGAAGAGGAACAGCACGATGACAGCGCCGAGGTACACCAAGAACTGGGTAACTGCCACAAACTCGGCCTGGAGGAGTATGTAATTCAGTCCTACTCCGCCGAGCACGACCACCAACCAGAGGGCTGCGTGCACGATGTTCTTGGTAGTTACAACGCGGATAGCTGCGAAAATCATCACCACTGCCTGCACGGCAAATACCACATTCGCCGGAACGTCGAACGTGGTCTCCGGCGTCACAAGCGGGACAACCTCAGCAATGATCAGCGCAGCGGAGTTCATCGCGGCACCTTCTTCACTTTTACCTCGGAGCCTGCTTCGAGAGGTTCAAAATCTGGAACCGTTTCCATCCATTCATCAAGTCGGGACTTGTCATGAAGGAGGTCCTGAATGCGCACCTCGGAGTACTCATATTCGGGGGACCAGAACAGGGCTTCGAAGGGGCAGACCTCTACGCAGATCCCGCAATACATGCAGAGCGAATAATCAATATCAAAGCGATCAAGGGCATTGACCGAGCGAGGCTTCCCGCCTTCTCGCCGCGGTGGAGCGAGTGTCTTGTGCGCCTCGATATAGATACACCAATCCGGGCATTCGCGAGCGCAGAGCATGCACGAGGTGCAGTTCTCTTCCTTCAGCGCAATCACGCCACGGGCACGAGCAACGGGTTCTTCTTTTTCGTGGGGATACTGCACAGTTGCAGCACCCTTGGCCGGCGAAGGCGGACGTAGTAGCCCATCAGGAAACATAGTTTCCACAGCTGTCTTCATGGTGATTCCAAGACCTTTGACAATCCCTGGAACTTTGGGCTTGTTTGCCATTAGAACACCACCTTCATGACACCGGTTACCACGATATTTGCCAAGGCCAAAGGAATGAGAACCTTCCAAGCAAGCTTCTGCAACTGGTCCTCACGAAAGCGAGGAAGGCTGAAGCGAACCCAGAACACTACGCCCACTAGGAGCACTGCCTTGGTAGAGATCATGATCGGCCCGATTGCATTCATGGCGCCGTCAGAGATTCCCCAAGCACCGGGCAATTGCCATCCACCTAGGAACAGAGTCGAGGCCACTGCTGCGAACGCCACTGCAGTTGCAAACTCGGCAATGAAATACACCAAGAACCGAATTCCGGTGTATTCCACCTGATAACCAGCGACAAGTTCAGACTCGGCGATGGGCATATCGAAGGGGGTCTGGGTCAGCTCAGCCTGCACCGCAATTAAGAAGATGGTGAAGCCAACAATCTGAGTCAGGATGTAGGGATTTCCAATACCCGTCCAACCAAAAATGGCGCCGTCAGACTGCGCTGCGACGATGTCTTGCAAGTTCAGGCTGCCAGCAGAAATGACTACGCCGACTACAGCAAGGATCAAGGGAAGTTCATACGCAATGAGCTGCCCGCCTGCTCGAAGTGCACCCATGAGCGCATACTTATTGGCCGAGGCCCAGCCAGCCATCAGAATGCCAATCACCGACAGTGACGACATCGCTAGGACGAAGTAAATGCCAGTCCCAAGGTCAGCCACTACTGCGTTCGGGCCTGCGGGAATGACCACGAACATCAAGAACGTTGAGGCCAACACCACTGCAGGAGCAATTCCAAAGATGAACTTGTCCGAGTCCTCGGTGAAGATATCTTCCTTCTGCAGCCACTTACCGACCTCTGCGAGCAACTGCATCGAGCCATACGGCCCAGCCTCCATCGGGCCTAGCCTGCTCTGCATAAAGCTCACGAACTTGAACAAGTACAGATACACCGCGCCGCCGGTCAGCAGCAGCAGAGCAACGAGTCCCAACAGGACGCGAATCGTCGTCTCTTGCCAGTAGGCAAGTTCGAGTCCCAAGATCGGATGCAGGACTGCCTGGGTCATCGGTCGATGTCTCCCAGGATGAAATAGAGCGACGCCAAGATAGTGATGATGTCGGGAACATACACGCCGCGCAAAAGCCACGGGGTAATCGAGACGTTGTTAAAGCTGGCAGAACGAATCTTGACTCTGAACGGAGTGAGTTCGCCCTTTGAGACAACGTAGAAACCCATCTCTCCGAGCGGGTTCTCTGTGGCCACATAGGCTTCACCAGCAGGCACCTTGATAATGCGCGGAACCTTGGCCATGATCGGCCCGCCGGGCACACCATCACAGATCTGATCGATCATCTTGGTCGACTCACGAACCTCTTGCAGACGCACCCAGAACCGAGCGAACGAATCGCCATCGGGATGCGTCCAGACCTTCCAGTCAAGCTCCGGGTAGACAAAACCAAATGGCGCGTCGCGACGCAGATCCCAGTCAATGCCTGATGCTCGAGCATTCGCACCCGAGAGTCCGTACTGCATTGCAACGTCTGTTGGAATGACACCAATGCCGCGAGTTCGACTGGCAAAGATCTCTGCGTTCATGAAGAGACCCTCGATCTCATCGCAGAACGAACGCACTTTGTTCATGACGTTCTTGGTCTCTACCAACCAGCCCTTGGGAAGGTCGTCCTTCAGGCCGCCGATGCGGTCAAAGTTCGGATGGAAACGTCCGCCCGTCACAGCCTCAATCTGATCAAGCACAAACTCTCTATCGCGGAAAGCATAAAAGGCCGGAGTTACTGCTCCGAGCTGCACGCCCATATCGCCCAGGAACAGAATCAGGTTTGCAACCCGAGACATCTCAAAGAGCAGGGTACGAATCCACTGAGCCCGAGGCGGTGCTTCAATGCCCATGAGTTGCTCAGAGGCCAAGATGAAGGGCACCTCGTTTGCAAAGCTGCCTAGCCAATCAATGCGATTCACTAAGGCCGTAATCTGCGGGTAGGTACGAACCTCGGTGAGCTTCTCGTACCCGCGGTGCATGTAGCCCGCTATTGGCTCCGCAGCCACGACTTGCTCGCCATCTAGCTTGGCAACAATTCTGAGCGTGCCGTGAGTAGCCGGGTGCTGAGGACCCATGTTCAGGATCATGCCCTCTGTCTCGAGCTCAACGTTGACCCGAGCATCAGCGGCCTTCGCCGCGATGTACTGCAATTTTTGCCGGTCAGTTATCGCAGTCATGCGTCTGCCCCTTCGGCTGGGCCAATTTCTTCTGGGCCAGTTCCCTCTGGGCCAGTTTCTTCGGCTGCATCAGAGTCACTTGTTGGCATTTGTTCAACGTCCACAATTCCAGGCCAAGGCTTGACGTGGCGCGCAAGAAGTGGGAAGTCCTTCCGTAGCGGATGGCCCTCGAATCCCGTTGGCAAATACATGTTTCGCAGAGCAGGGTGGCCCGTAAAGTCGATCCCGAACATCTCATGGGCCTCGCGCTCGTGCCAGTCTGCACCTGCGTACACCTTGGTCCACGTGCTGAGTGCCAAGGTGTCATCGGGTACATCAACTTTGAGTGTGACTCCCCAGTTACTGCCCTGCTCGCCGATATGAGCAACTCTGGCAAAGACTTGGAATCGAGTCTCGCCTCCGGCGAATCCATGTTCAAAGCCCTGATCTGGTTCCGACTCGGTTGAGGATTGTGCCGCATCTGGCTCTTCTGCCGCGGCGGCAGCTACCTCGAGAAGGCGGTCCACCTCTGAATCCATAGAACGACCAAACGGAGATGGCATCCAGTCAATAGCTGACAAGAAACCGAAGTACCGGGCCTGCAACTGGTTGCGTGCTACCTCGCCCGCTTCATGCCACGCATCTGCGGACACTCGAATCCAGAGGTCCTTATCAACCACGATGTGGGAATCGACCACTGCATCGCCGAGTGCCTCGACAAATCTTCCAAGCAGCGCTTCGCGAGCCTCATCTACGGGGCCTTCGGGCTCCACTAGTTCAACTTCGGCAGCTTCACTGTTTTCTATGGGAGTTTCGCTTTGGTCAGGCATGGGTGCTCACTCGACCACGAGTGGCGCACCGCGCCAGCGCTCGGCCATGTCTTCATGCAGGATGCGCTCCTGCAACATGACAACTCCTTCAAGCAGCGCCTCTGGGCGCGGCGGGCATCCGGGAACGTAGACGTCGACAGGAATGATCTGATCTACGCCCTTGGTGACGGAGTAACTATCCCAGTAGGGCCCGCCGCAGTTAGCGCAGGATCCCATCGAGATCACGTACTTCGGATCGGGCATTTGCTCGTAGAGCCGACGAATCGAGGGTGCCATCTTGTCTGTCACGGTGCCAGAGATAACCACCAAGTCTGTCTGACGCGGTCCCGCAGGCAGCGGAATGACACCCAAACGCATGACGTCATACCTGGGGGAAGCAAAAGCGGCGCCCATCTCGATGGCACAGCAGGCAAGGCCCCACTGGTATACCCAGATTGAGTATTTGCGCGACATGTTCAGCAGCGTGGTCAGCGGCTTTGGCATTTTTCCGCTCTCGACGAGTCCTAGGCCCATTTAAGAACTCCCTTACGCCAGGCGTACACCAGCCCAAGCAGTAGAACTCCGATGAAGACGAACATTTCGATAAGACCGAAATAGCCATAGGCCTCGAGGCGAGTAGCCCACGGGAAGATGAAGACTGCTTCAACGTCGAACATTACGAATAGCAGCGCAAAGATGTAGTAGCGAACCTGACTCTGCGACCACATCGTGCCCACTGGGTCAACACCAGACTCATAGGTCTTGTACTTACCGGCCTGTGGTCGGTTCGGGCGCAGTGCCCACGAGATCAGCAGGAGAAGACCAAACAGCAAAAAGCTGAGGCCCACGAAGATCCCGACGGTGAGATAGGAGCGGAGGAAGTCGCTAAGCGGATTCGCCATCGGCTGGGAGACTACTCAGGACCGCGACCCGAGGCCAAAGCAGAGACCCCAAAAATTGCAAATATTTGTTCGCACCGCCTTGGCGAAACCGCAAAACGCAGCTTTCGCAGTAGATTCAGACAACTAGCTCAGAGAATTCCGAGCAGGATTCGGCAGGTGCCGAAAAGCGCAAAACAAGGGGTGGCCACATATATGTCAGCAAATGAAATTCGTTTTTCTGCCCCCGACATTGGCCGTGCCGAAGTAGAAGCCGCTGAGCGGGCGCTGTTAAGTGGCTGGATCACCACTGGCGAGGAATGCAAATCTCTCGAGGCTGAGCTAGCTGAATACCTCGGCGTTGAGCACGTCATTGCAATGTCTTCGTGCACAGCGGCCCTCGAGATTGCCGCCGCTCATCTCGGCCTGCCAGAAGGATCCCGCATCGGGGTCCCGACCTGGACCTTCGTCTCGACTGCAATTGCTCCGTTTCATCGCGGCCTGCGGCCAGTTCCGCTCGACATCGAATCGGACACGTTCAACCTGTCCCCGACAGCGCTTGCAGCCGCCCTTGAGGACGGTGGTCTGGATGCCGTGATTGGGGTGCATTTCTCTGGCACTCCACTCTCGAAGCAAATACATCAGCTGTGCGCCGATGCAGGCGTCCCTCTGATAGAGGACGCAGCTCACGCTCTTGGCGCACAAGACGAGCGGGGCATGATCGGTGGCAAAGGTACCGCCGGCTGCTGTTTCTCCTTCTACGCCACAAAGAACCTGACTTCTGCAGAAGGTGGCGCGCTAGCAACTGATGACCCAGAGCTTGCAGCTTTCGCTCAGTCATTTCGCCTCCACGGCCTGAGTCGAGATGCTTGGGCGCGCTACACGCCCGGGGCGAAGACAGAGGGATATGACATTTTGGGAGACGGCCTGAAAGCCAATCTGCCGGACGTACTCGCTGCCATTGCTCGAGCCCAACTTGTTCGCTTCTCTGACCTTCAGGCCCGCCGACGGGAGTTAGCTCTGCAATACCGTGAACAACTCGGCAGCATTGAGGGTTTGCAGATTGTGCCAAAGGAGCTTCCCGAAGGTGGGGCCGATCACCTGATGGTTGTTCTGCTTCCAGAAGGGGAGGATCGATCACTGGTTCAGAAGCAACTCTCGGCAGAGTCCATTGGATCAAGCGTGCATTTCCGACCCCTTCATACCTTTAATTGGTTTGCAGATAACGGCTTGACATCTGGCCCCGGCGGAACCCCTGTTGCCGACACATACGCAGATCGAGCACTGAGCCTGCCGTTTCACACGATGCTCAGTTCTTCAGACGTGGAGCGAGTGTGTTCCGTGCTGAGCCGCGCCCTAACAACTTGAGGTGAGGAGTCCAATGTCGACATGGCTCTCGTTCCGTCTCATCGTTGACCGTATTCTCGGAGCGATTCTTGCAGTGCTAACGGCACCCCTCGTGGGGGTACTCGCTGTTCTGGTGCGTCGCCATGATGGAGACGCACCGCTGATCACCGTCCCACGAGTCGGAGTAGACGGCCAAACCTTTGGCATGTGGAAAATCCGCTCCATGCGAGTGGACACAGCCGATGGACACGCATCCGGCCTTGCGCTCACCAGCACAAACGATCAGCGAATCACCCCAATTGGTGCTCGCATGCGTTCGCTGCACCTTGATGAATTACCACAGCTGTACAACGTTGCACTGGGCCAAATGTGCTTGCTGGGACCACGCCCCGAAGCCCCCGCCTTTGTAGACCTAGAGAATCCAGTCTGGCGGCAGGTGCTCACCGCCCCACCGGGAATTGCCGGCCCCACCCAACTGATTGTGGGCGATTGGGAGCGGAGTGAAATCGACAAAGACAACAACGGCGACGCGTACCAGCGAGTAGTTGTCCCTGTGAAGTTAGCGATCGATCGCTGGTATCTCATGAACGCCTCTCCGCGTCTCGACCTGTTGGTGCTGACCAGCTTGATTCGACATGTGTTGCCCGGTGGCGAGTCCAAGCGGCTACAAGAAGTAGTCGCGGCGTCAGTTCCCGAATCCTCCCTGCCAATTTTGAGCCACCCCTGATGAGCGTCTTCAGACTGCTCTGCATGTGCACGGCAAACCAGTGCCGCTCACCAATGGCAGAAGTCATCGCTGCGAATCAGCTTACGGAGCGCGGCGTTGACGCTGTGGTGGTCTCTTCTGGCATGCTTGAGGGAGGCAAGCCCGCTACGAGCGGCTCGGTCAACACCATGCGCACTCGTGGGTTTGACCTGAGCATGCACCAGAGCAGGCAGATAGACCCAGACACCATCGGCGCAGCAGATCTGATCCTGACCATGGAACGCCGGCACCTGACTGCTATTGCCGAGCTTGATGTTGACGCTGTGGTCAAGTCGTTCCCACTCAAGGAACTCGCAGAGCTTGCTCCAATCGTTGGGTGGCGGTCGACCACAGTTTCGGTGAGCGACTGGGTCCGCCAAGCGAACGCTCTGCGGCTGCCCGGTTCAGTGCTATCTCGGGAAACGCAGTTCGACGTGGCCGACCCCATGGGAGGGTCGAAGCGCAACTATGCCAAAGCCGCTGATGAAATCAGCGAGCTCCTCGAGACAGTGTTTCGATTTCTGTTTCCGGTTCGCTAGGCAGTCTCGGGCACCCGAGAATCTCTGCAAACACGAACACCGAAACCATGCCGAGCAGGCAACAGGTCAGCACCGCCACAATGAAGCTCAACAGGGAATGGCTCGGATTCGAGGTAGGGTTTTGTAGAAAGAAAAGCATGACCACGGCGCCAAGTGACACAAGGCCCGCTACTCGAAAAGGCCGCAGCAACACTCTTTGAACTGGCACTGCCAGGTTCTGCTCGAGCCACCCTGGGTTGCCAACCGAGTTCGCAGAATCCTCAAACAGCAATAGCCGAGTTGCCGTGGTGATGGATGCAACGACAACAGCAAGAGCCATGCCAGCTACTACGTCACTAGATCTGTGCCACCCCGATCCAATGAGGGCCGTCATATAGATCGCAGCGAGCACTGCCGCCACTGGAGCAAGAAAGACTCGAATCGATGCCTGACAAGCAGATACTGCGGCTAGGAGGACAGCCATGACGGCTGCTGTGTGGCCACTCGGGAGCGTGTTGCGCGAACTTGAATAGGCAAGTTCAACAAGCTCGGGTCGAATCAAGGCACCCTTCAGCAAGCGAGCGAATACCACCGTGAGTGCGACTGAAATTAGCGCTACGACCCCGGTGCGCCACCACCCCCGGCGAACGGTGTCCGCTGCTATCCATACACACCCCAACAGCACTGACGGGACTGTCAGAATGTGCACCAAAAAGGTCGCTAAGCGTCGGACAGGGAGTCGGGTGGCTTTGCGGCCTTCAAAGGCAATGTCGTCAAATCGTTGCCCTGGAGCCGTGCGCAGAAAAACCAAATACAAACAAAAGAGCACAGCGGTTGCAATCAACCCAAGCAACAGCAGCTGCAGAGCCTGGCGGTGCCGCGTCAGCATGAATTTCTCAGCATGAATTTCTCAGCATGAATT
>CAFAAQ010000008.1_pt1 | contig 21339 bp, 18 predicted proteins | sample 7267631 | NCBI WGS metagenome assembly CAFAAQ01 (sample SAMEA6813990, study PRJEB35770) | uncultured Actinomycetes bacterium | biome: Freshwater; feature: Freshwater reservoir; material: water | place: Czech Republic | collected 2017-08-18 | depth 30m m | reverse complement strand
GTCTATGTCTTAGCTATTGGCACAACCGCAGGTGTGGCGGCAATGGCAGCAACGCTCATGCCTGCCCTGCGGCGTGCTGATATCTCGCTGCGCTGGGACTTTCGCCCTCGACATCCCGCAGTGCGATCGGTGCTTCGGCTGTCGGGTTGGACTGTTGGGTTTGCAATTTCTAACCAGATTGCGTTGCTCATTGTGCTGACGCTGGCCCGAGGTGCAGGAACCGGCGCTGTGTCTGCATATCAGTACGCCTTCATTTTCTTCCAGCTTCCCTATGGGCTCATCGCCGTGTCACTCATGACAGCCGTCCTCCCCGAGCTGGCTACTGCAGCCAACAATGGTGACACTGCCGCATATGTAGAGAAGTTCCGAGAAGGTCTGAGCCTGTTACTGACGTTCATGATTCCTGCAGCTGCAGCCTATTTCCTGTTGGGGCGGCCGCTCATTGCACTCCTGCTGCAACGCGGCGAGTTCGATGCAGCAGCTACCAAAGAGACCCTCACCATGCTGATCGGATTCAGCGTTGGCATGCCAGCCTTTGCCGTTTTCTTGTATTGCGTTCGAGCCCTTCATGCTCGCCGAAACACTCGTACACCGTTCTACCTAAATCTGTTTGAGAACGCCCTCAACGTGGCCCTCGTCATTCCGTTAGTCGCAGTCATCGGGCAAACCGGCTTGTCGCTTGCATACTCGCTCGCTTACTGCGCAGCTGCAGTCGCTGCCGTGATTGTGCTCAATCGCCATGTTCATGGCTTACTCACACTGGCAACACTGCGGATGCTCATGCGATCTCTCTTGGTATCGGCCTGTGTCATTGTGGCGTTAGCAGCTGTGGTTCTGTGGGCACGGCCCCACCTTGGGGACCTAGGCGAGTTATTAGTCGGCCTAGCCGTAGCCATTCCCGTCTTCGCCGTGGCCACGCTGGTGTTTCGGCCCTACGGCTTCGACCCGCTCGTTAACCGACTCCGCCGACGGAGCAGTTCTTCTGCCACTAGCGGCTAAGCACCAAACCCCCCGTTTCGTTATGCGCCTGACCCTCCCTGAAGGGTCAGGCGCATGACAAAGCGGGTTGGGAAACTTGTACGACCTTGATGCGGTCTTGCCGTTAGGCTGTCGGCCATGTGGAAATCTTTGAAAAAATGGTGGAAATACATGGGTGCCAAGCTCTCGAATACGTTCGACGAGAATGCTGATCCCAAGATTCAGCTCGAGCAGGCAATCACCGAGGCTCAGGAGCAGCACCGGCGCCTCAAAGAGCAGGCTGCAAACGTCATCGCCAATCAGAAGCAGACCGAGATGCGATTGGCAAAGGTGCTTGATGAGCTAGAGAAGCTCAATCGCAATACACAACAAGCTGTGATCATGGCCGATGAGGCCGCAAAGAGCGGTGACGCGGAGAAGGCTGCTGCGTTCCTCAATACCGCTGAAACCTTCGCAAATCAGCTCATCTCCAAAGAGTCTGAGGCCGCAACTCTCAAGGAACTCGCTCTGCAATCAGCGCAAGCCTCGGATCAGGCCAAAGCTGCCGTGCAGCAGAACTCGCGGGTGCTTCAACAGAAGTTGGCAGAGAAGCAAAAACTGCTGTCACAGCTTGACCAAGCAAAGATGCAGGAGCAGATGAACACGGCTATGTCCTCGCTGACAGAGCAAGTTGGCCAAGATGTTCCGACTCTTGACGAGGTTCGAGAGAAGATCGAGACTCGCTACGCCAAGGCCAAGGGAACCTCAGAGATTCAGGGCCTGTCTGTTGAGTCCAAGATGCTCGAGGTAGAACAAGCCTCGGTGAACTTCGAGGCGAATGCCCGGCTCTCAGAGATTCGATCTCAGCTCGGTATCGCCGAAACCACTGCTGCCGACCCTGCTGCTGACGCTACGACTGCTGCAACCTCCCCCGAAGAGGGCCAGGCGGCAACTGCTACCGGAGACACTCCCTAAGTTTCGTACGGACGAGCCTGCCTAGGGCAGGATAACGAGATCATCGCAGTGCACGATCTCGCCTGAGCGGCCTGCCAACTCAGAGGAGCGACGACCCGCGAGTTCTTGAACCGACTGGGCATTCAATCGTGTCAGACCCTTGGCGATCACAGTGCCGGATTCGTCGGCTATCTCGACTGCCTCTAGCGCCTCGAACTGGCCGTCAACTGACCTCACCCCGGCAGCGAGCAAGGAAGTTCCACCTTGGCTCAGGGCTTTGACTGCACCGGCATCCACCTGAATCCGACCCGCCGATGGCAGCGCAAATGCAATCCAGAGCTTTCGGGCAGATAGCTGATTGTCGCGGGCATGAATCGTGGTTCCCACACCAGGAACCTGATTGACAGCATCACGCAGAACGTCTGATCGCGATGCGGCAGCGATCACAGTTCGGACTCCCGACCATGCGGCGATCTTGGCAGCAGACAACTTCGAGGCCATCCCGCCACTACCGCGAGCGGACCCGGCTCCCCCGGCCAACTGCTCAAGTTCGTGATCAATCTCGATGATCTCTTCGATCAGAGAGGCTTGCACAGTGCTGCGGGGGTCAGCATTCATCAGACCCGGCATATCTGTCAGCAAGACGAGCAGATCTGCAGAGATGAGGTGCGCAACAAGGGCCGCAATGCGATCATTGTCGCCGAAGCGAATCTCATCGTCTGCGACTGCATCGTTCTCATTGACCACGGGAATCACTCCGAGTTCGATGAGACGTTCGAGTGTGCCTCGGGCAAACAGATACTGAGCGCGCACCATAAAGTCATGAGGGGCTAACAGGACCTGTCCTGCGACAAGGCCCTGCCCGGCGAGTTGCTCATTCCAGGTCTGCATCAGGCGAGCCTGTCCCACTGCAGAGACGGCCTGAAGCGTTGTTGAATCAGTCGGACGTGAAGCTGCATCGAAGCCAAGAAGTGGCAACCCCGAGGCCACGGCCCCGGACGAGACAACCACGACCTCATGGCCCAAGGAGCGCAATTCTGCTAACTCAATGCTGAGCTTATGAATGGACTCTGAAGCAATGACCCCGTCATCATCGGTCAGACTCGAGGAACCAATCTTGACTACCAACCTCATGTTGGGCTCGACCCTCGTTGCACGTAGATAACTTCGGTCTCTACGTCGGATTCGTTCACGTCCGATTCGTTCATATCCGAGTCGTTCACATCAGTGTCGACGGTTTCGGAGTCGTTCATATCGGAGTCGTTCGTATCTACTTCGGTGGCGTGAGACTCGCTCACATACGAGACACTGCCCCCGGGTGTTCCAGAGGGCGGTTCTTCCTCAAGCCAATCACCCGTATGGGCCTCGCGGTTTCTACGATGCCGAGCCACTGGAGCCGCATCGTCAAAGGGTTGAACCTCGAGTGTGTCGTCTGACTCATAGTCGAAGCTGAACTTCGCAATATGCACAACATCGCCATTGCGAGCCCCAGCACGAGCTAGCGCACGATCGACGCCAAGCTTGGTGAGTCGTTCCCGAGCCACATCGAGCGCCTCGGAATTGGTCATATCAGAGAGCCCCACTGCCCGGGTAGCTTCGCGGCCGATCACCTCGAAGCTGCCATCGTCCCTTCTCCCAATCTTGATTCCCTCTGCAACAGGACGCAGCGTCACAAATCCATCGGATTCAGGCTCGTTCGCTCGCGCAGTTTCTACTGCCCGTCGCAGCAGACCTAAAAGTTGTGGCACCCCAGCACCAGTGATTGCAGACACAGAGAGGCCATCGAATTGTGCAGCCTGATCGCCCTCAGCCATATCGGAGCGCGAACCAATGCGCACCCGCGGACGGTCCAACATGTCGGGGCGGTAACTCTCTAGTTCAGCCAACAAAACCCGCTCTTGTTCTTCTGGTGATCGCTCGGCGAGCGGAGAAAGGTCCAGCAGCAAGACCAGCGCCCTTGCTCGCTCGATATGCCGCAAGAACTGATGGCCTAGACCTCTACCCTCGGCAGCGCCCTCAATCAGACCAGGGATGTCGGCAACAACCATCTCGAAGGCAAGGCCATTTCCCTCGTTGATCCGAACCACACCCAAGTTGGGAACCAAGGTAGTAAAGGGGTAGTCGGCAATCTTTGGGCGCGCCGCCGAGATGCGTGAGATCAGCGTGGACTTTCCGACGTTGGGAAATCCAACGAGTGCAACATCGGCCATGAGTTTGAGTTCAAGCCACATCCAGCGCTCTTGGCCAATCTCACCCTGCTCAGCAAACCCCGGTGCGCGACGCTTATTTGATAGGAATTTCGCATTGCCTTTTCCGCCGATGCCGCCCTCGGCTGCTAGCCAGCGGTCACGATCGTGGACAAGGTCGGCCAGGATCTCTCCATCACGGTCTTTCACCGTGGTCCCGATAGGCACATGGACAAAGAGGTCATCGCCACCATGTCCGTGTTTCTTCTTGCCCGAGCCATGTGAGCCGTTGGTTGCCTTACGGTGCGGGTGATCTCGGAATGACAACAGCGAAGCAACATTTCGGTCAGCTACTAACCAAACATCGCCCCCAGATCCACCATCTCCGCCATCTGGGCCGCCCATGGCAACGTGCGCTTCACGGCGGAACGAGGTACATCCAGCGCCTCCATCTCCGCCTTTTACGTTCAGACCACACTCATCTACAAAGTTCGACACAGCATAAGGATACGACGAGTCGGCACTCTGCTCACTATGCAGATCCAGAGCAGCCCGCGTGGACTGTCCCATAGGGCTTCTAACATGAACATGTGAACAACTCAGAGCCGAACAACAACACAGAGCCTGAGGACCGCACAGCCCTCTGGGCTTCAACGATGGGCGGCCATCAAATAGGCGAGAAACCAATTCGTCTGGCTCATTCTGACTCCACAGCCCACATTGGAATCGCTGCGCGAATGAACCGCGCTACGCGTGAACACCTCGAAGAACTGACACTCGTCCGCGGAGCGACGGCTTCTGCAGGAGCCGGCAATCGAGTCCTACCCGAAGAGCCCGACTCAGAACGCACATGCTTCGAACGCGACCGAGACCGCATCTTGCATAGTCCGGCGTTTCGAAGGTTGTCGGGCAAAACCCAGGTCTTTGTGTTTCCCGAGGATCACCAACGAACCCGGCTCACCCACGCTCTCGAGGTTGCTCAAGTTGCCGTAGCAATCTCTCGATCACTCGGACTTAACCTGGCGCTTACCGAGGCAATTGCGCTGGGCCACGATTGCGGTCACGGGCCAGGCGGCCACGCAAGCGAAGATGCATTCTCCCCCTACATTCCCGGTGGTTACGATCACGCTGTCTGGGGTGCAGATACTGTGCTGCAGCCCCTCAACTTGTGTAGCGAGACGCTGGACGGAATCCGCAATCACTCCTGGTCGCGGCCAGCACCGCTCACCCCCGAAGGTGAGGTTGTCTCTTGGGCAGACCGCATTGCCTATGTATGCCACGACTTTGAAGATGCTGCACACGTGGGAATCGTGCTGCCAGAAGAACTCCCGACACTCGTACGCGAGCGCTGCGGGGAGCGCAGAAGCCAGCAGCTCAGTTCGTTCATCTCTGCTGTAGTTCAAGCTGCAAGGGAGACCGGGCAGATCGGCATGACCGACTCGTTGGCCGAAGCCCTCGCTGAATTTCGCCGGTTCAACTACGAGAAGATCTACATGCGTGCAGAGTCCCTAGCCCAGTCAGCCACCGTGATTCGGATTCTGCGTGCGCTCGTTGAGCATCACGGATCCCACCCAAATCAGCTGCCGGCACTACAAGCAACAGAAACGGCTCCAGAATCCGACTCGGAGGAAGCCCTCGCTCAGGCGGTCACCTACGTAGGTGGCATGACTGACCGATACGCATTTTTACAAGCTCAGCAACTCTTGGGCTGGAACCGCAACGACCTTCCGGTCGGCATTCTCTAGCCTTCGGCAGGCTTATTCAGCTGCAGGGAAGACGTTCACGATCTTGCGATTGCGTCGTGAACCGAACTTGACCTTGCCGTCGGCTAGCGCAAACAGTGTGTCGTCGCCGCCGATGCCGACGTTTTCTCCGGGGTGAATCTTTGTTCCGCGCTGACGCACGATAATTGCACCAGCGTGAACTACGCCGCCGTCGAATACTTTGACGCCGAGGCGCTTACTCTCTGAATCGCGACCGTTCCTTGTAGAACCGCCACCTTTGGTCTTCGACATGAGTGCTTTCTCTTCCTAGCTTGGAGGTACCGAACCGAGTGCGAGGTAGGGCGATGCCCTTAGCCTCGAGAGATTCCGGTGATCTCGATTGCCGAGTACGTCTGACGGTGACCCCACCGACGACGGTTATTGGACTTGTTCTTATAGGTGAAGGCGTTGATCTTGGGCCCTCTCACCTCTTCGACCACACGAGCTGAGACTGTGGCTCCCTTGAGCTGCTCTGGTGTAGCGAGCACGGTATCGCCGTCCACCAACATCACAGGACGGAGCTCAACCTCGCTCTCTGGCGCACCCAAGCGCTCAACACGCAGGCGCTGACCCTGCTCGACACGATATTGCTTTCCACCGGACTTCACGACTGCATACATACAGGTGCTGACTCTACCGGAGGAGACCCACTGAATGCACGTTGAGTATCTGCGACCTAGGTCAGAAACTCAGATGACAGCAGAACACCGCGCCCTTCACAGGGCTCACAGATAGTCGAGACAGATTCCAAAAGCCCTTCGCCAATGCGCTTTCTGGTCATTTCGACGAGACCAAGCTCCGAGATAGCAAACACCTGGGTACGGGTTTTATCCCGGCTCAGCGCCTCACGGAACTGCCGGCCGACCTGATCTCGATTCTCTTTGATTTCCATATCGATGAAGTCAATGACGATGATTCCGCCAATATCTCGCAGCCGAAGCTGACGTGCAATCTCTTCAGCAGCCTCGAGGTTGTTGCGAAATACTGTTTCTTCCAGATTTGAAGAGCCAACGTTTCTGCCAGTGTTGACGTCTATGACAGTCAGGGCTTCGGTGGCTTCGATGATGAGCGACCCTCCAGAAGGCAACCAGACCTTTCGATCCACGGCCTTGGCAAGCTGCTCCATCACATGGAAACGTTCAAAGATTGGCAGCGCCTCAGCTGAGCGATCGTAGAATTGCACCCTCTCTGCAAGAGCGGGAGCCACGGCTTCGACGTACTCCTTCACATCGGCATAGAGGGCCTCATCGTCGATGAAAACAGCCCGATACTCGGCACTAAACTCTTCTCGGATAAACCGCACTGCCAGCTCGGGCTCTCGGTACAACAGGCCTGGCCGATTCTGCTTAGCAGCAAGGTCAGAGATGCGATCCCATTGCTTGACCAGTCGGGCAACATCGCGTTCAAGCTCCTCTGCCGTGACCCCTTCAGCCGCTGTGCGAACAATCACACCATGCTGCTTAGGCTTGACACGATCGAGCAACTGACGAAGACGCTTGCGTTCATCATCTGGCAAGCGCTTGGAAATACCAAAGGTGCTCGAGTTTGGAACTAGCACAACAAAGCGGCCGGGCAGTGAGACTTCTTGTGTGAGCCGAGCACCCTTATGCGCAATGGGATTTTTGGTGACTTGGCACAGAATCAACTGCTTGGACTTGAGAACATCTTCAATCCGAGGCGGCTCAGCGCGCTTGTCGAGTTCTGAAGCATCGTGGACAACATCGCTGCGATAGAGCACCGCATTCTTGGGAGTTGCAATGTCAATGAACGCAGCTTCCATGCCTGGGAGCACGTTCTCTACCTTGCCGATATAGATGTTTCCGTGAATCTGAGTCGTGTCATCAGTGGGCTTGGATACATAGTGCTCGACCAAAGATCGGCCCTCGAGAATGGCGATTTGCGTAGCCTCACCTCGAACCTGCACATTCATTTGGAACCGGCCGACGGCGCGTCCGTTACGGCTCTTTCCGCCCCTCTGCTTGAGCGTCTTTTCGTCGAGCTGGAGGGGGTCCTCATCTAGAAGCACGGCTTCTACGGGCTTGGGGCGGTTCCCTTGGCGTTGGCCGCCCTGCTTCTGACCGCCGCCGTTCTGACCGCCCTGCTTTTGACCGCCACCGTTCTGACTGCCCTGACGCTGGCCGCCCTGCTTCTGACCGCCACCGTTCTGACGCTGACCACCCTGCTTCTGACCGCCGCTATTCTGGCCACCCTGCTTCTGACCGCCGCTGTTCTGCGCACCTGTGTCTTGGCCGCCCTCGGTCTGGGCACCTGTGCCAGCAGTACCGCCACCGCCGCCACCACCACGGCCGCGTCGGCGCCGCCGCTTGCGCGCTGCAGTAGTTCCCTCCCCTTGTTCTGCCGAACTAGCGGAAGTACTTGATGGAGTGGCAGTTGGAGTGGCTGACCTTGGGGCCGGCATGGAATCCCCAATCTGTGGCTTGCGAGGAGCCTCCGGTTGGGCTGCCTGTGGTGGAACCGCTGAAGGTACAGTTGCCGAATTTGTAGCCTGTGGTGGATTCGATTCGGTGTCCGACATGGGACACTCCTCTCATGGCGCCAACGCGCTCACGTGTGGAGACGGCTTTGGCAGGATCACTGAGTCCTGCGCTTAGCTGTCGTTCGTTTATATGAAGGTGGTTCAACCGGCTACGAGCGCAGGTTGATGGGTATGACAGGTCCACGGTCTTGATCGACTCGAACGTATGGTTCTCGTGATTTCTTAGATGCTGCGAAAAATGCACCATGTCTGACTTCAGAAATTCAACGCTCGAAGCAGTTGATGTAAGCGCCCCCGAGGAGTCGGGTTGGGCTTGGCTTCGCAGAACTCTTCCTAAGAATCCACGCACTGCTCTGAGCACAAGGTGAAACAGAGAGTCAAGGAAACTCTGAGGAAAGGGAGTGGTATCGACCGAATTCTTGGTGAATTCGACCTGAAGAGCGGACATGATGGTCTTAGTCTACTGCCACTCGAGCGCAATCGCCGTGCCAGTAGATCGGCGAATCTACAGCAGGGCAGTTCTGGGGCCGTTAGGCGTAGCGGTGCATGTGCACTGACTGCACTAGGCCCAAGGCAATACACGAGGCGACTACGGCGGATCCCCCCTGAGAGACCAGCGGTAGGGGGATTCCGGTGACAGGCATAATCCCCAGATTCATGCCCACGTTTTCGAAAATATGAAACAAAAACATCGACATCACACCAATACACAACAAGGTACCCATCGAGTCAGCAGCAAGTTGGGCCGCTCTCCAGATTCGCCAGATCATGATTGCAAAAAGAATCAGCAAGAGTCCTGATCCAACGAACCCGAATTCCTCGCCCGCCACAGTAAAGATGAAGTCCGTCTGCTGCGCAGGCACGTACCCCAGGCGAGTTGATGGCCCCTTCCCGAGTCCATAACCCGTCAAACCGCCCGACGAGATTGCAGTCTGCGCCTGATCGATGTTGTATCGGGCCTTGGCCGAGACGCCGTCTGGGTTAGCAAAGGCTGTCAGGCGATCTTTTTGGTACTGATCCAGAGCGCTGCTCTGCAAAATACCGAATACAGCAACTACGCCAAGAATGACCAAAATGGACAGGTGGCGCACGCGTACACCGCCCACGACCAGCATGCCGAGGCCGACTACGATGAACACCAAGGCAGAGCCCAAGTCTGGCTGCAGCATCGTGAGTGCCATCGGAACTCCCAGCAGGACTAGCGCTGTTCCAAGGCGTCGCAGATCAACCCGGTCTACTGAACCTAGGTACGAGGCAACCGCTAGGACAGTTGCAAGTTTGGCAATCTCGACGGGTTGAAACACGACGGGCCCAAAGGCGTACCAGCCCTTTGTTCCAAATGCGCCAAGCGATCCCAAAGGTGACAGCACTCCGGCTAACACCAACATCGCGACCCCGTAAATGATCTGCCACCAGTCAGCAATTCGGCGATAATCGATGAGGGATACGCCAAACATTGCAGCGATGCCTACAACAACAAACAATCCTTGCCGCAGCAGGATTCCAGCTCCCCCGGGGAACCTTCGCGTAGCGCTGTAGACCATCACCAGCCCAAACAGCAGAACTAGGCCGGTCGCCACGAGTAGCACGATGTCTACGTGCTTCCAACCAGAGGATACATCCCGCCCGCGAAACCCAGAGATCCTGCGGCGATCAACGCCAATCGATTGCATCAGTCTGCTGACCCTGATGTGACGTCATTTCCACTAGCTGCTGAAGCCGCCTCTGCCGCAGCCGCACATTCTGACTGATCGGCGCTTGGACATGCCGGCAACAAGGTTCCAAACGAGAGCGGCGCCATAATTCTGAAGGCTAATGGTGCTGCAACTTCGCCGCCGAAACCAGACTCTGGAATGACTACCGAAATGGCATACCGTGCGGGCTCGCCAGTGCCAGCCGGACCCCATGCCGCAAACAGCGATGTATCTGCCTTCTTTGAAACCTGAGCTGTTCCAGTCTTCCCTGCCATCGGCCACGCTGTTTTAGATGCCTGCCAAGAGGCAGAGGCCGTTCCGAACGCGCTTTGAGTCACGCCGAGCAGGCCATCGTAAATCTTGGCGTACTGATCGGGCTGAATCTGAATAGTGCCCTGAACCACAGGCTCAACTTGTCGGATGAGTGTGTAGTTCGCTGGGTCATTCGCTGGCAACGTCAGATCGCTTGGTCTTGTCACCTTTGTCACGATCTGCGGCTGATACCGAGTGCCGCCGTTGGCAAAGGTGGCGTAGCTGTTGACGAGCTGCAGAGGGGTTGCAAGAACGTCCCCTTGGCCAATGGAGGTATTGATGTTGTCTCCCGAGCGCCAGTCCCCTGTCATAAACAAGTCAGGCCGTGCCTCGAAGGCTGCCTTGCGGTTAGCCGGAGTGGGAAGACGACCAGGGTTCTCTCCTGAAAGAGGTACTCCCGTCTTTGCCCCGAGGCCAAACTGTGCCGCAGCATCCTGAATGGGAGTCTCCCCATATTGGTCCGTGAGATTCCAGAACTTGTCAGCGAGTTTGTAGAAATAAACATCCGAAGAAACGGTCAGAGCGGTAGCCATGTTGACTGTCCCGTGAGGGGTTGACCCTGCATTTCGGACCTCGCACTTTTCACCCTGGCAGTTCTCGATTGTGTACACACCAGGGTCATTGATCACTTCAGTGCCATTGCGAAGGTAGCCTGATTTGTAGCCAGCTAGGGCCGTGTACAGCTTAAAGGTGGACCCGGGAGCGTAGGTTCCTTGCAACGCCCAATTCACGAGCGGAAGGCCACTATTGGGATCATTAAAGGCCTCCCACTGCTCTTGAGAGATGCCATTGACTGTGACGCTCGGGTCGTAGTCGGGGTAAGAAGCCATGGCCAGAATCTGACCGTTTTGGGGATCTTCGATGACGACAGAGCCCTGCGGTGCGTTGAGACGGTTGTTCTCCTTGTCTCGTCGGCCTCGCAAGTCCTGAATCTTTGCAGCAAGCAGTCGCTCTGCATGGGCCTGCAGATCGATGTCAATGGTCAACCAAATATCGTCACCAACGACGGGCGACTCCAAAGAAAGCACATCAACAAGATCTCCCTTTGCGTTGACCTCGATTGTTCGTTCTCCGGGAACTGCTCGAAGGTCAGCCTCGTAGGACCGCTCAACCCCGCCCTTCCCAATCGAGTCACCGAGCCGGTAGTCAGTGAGTCTGCCGCCGGAGGCCCCTCCGGCGCCGTTTGCCAACGTTGTCGTTGTTGCTCCCGAGGAACTATCGGCGGGGCTTGTTGGTTGAGTCGTGGCCGGTCGAGTCGTGGTTGTAGAAGTAGTTGAGGCACTGCCAGAACCTGGGAGTTGGCCGCCGCGTTCAACGAGTTCCTTCTCATTGATTTCGCCCACATAGCCAAGTAAGTGGGCGGCGAGATTGCCGTATGGATAGGAACGGATTGCCTTGCGTTCCACAATGATTCCCGGGTAGCGATCGGCCCGCTCCATCAAGTAGATCTCTACGCTCGGGTCAACGTCATCAGCAATCGGAACGTACTCCTGCGGCGCATAGCGAAGATCTGCATACCGCTTCTCAATCAGGCTCAGCTTGGTGGGGACACCGAGTTGCTGCAGGGTGTCCGCCAGCGAGACAAATACTGCATTGCGTTCTGGCTGCTCCATCTTTCGCAGCGGTTCGCGATCCAGCGAAACCACTATCGAGGTCTCGCTGTCTACAAGAATCTTGCCGTTGCGATCGAGAATGCGCCCGCGAGGTCCCTCCTCATGAATGACCCGAACCCGATTCGATACCGAGGCTGCTTCGAAGGCCTGTCGGTCAATTCCCTGCAGGAACCAGAGTCGCATGAACAATGCCAAGAACAAAGAGACGGCAACGATTCCGATAGCACTCAAGCGGACGTGCGTTGAGTCAGTATCCATGAGGAACGTCCATGTTGTTCAGGAGAATGTTCATGAAAACAATCGCATCAGTACGCCCGCGAGTTCAGACCAAGACCTTCGGCCCAGCGGCACAATGGAAGTGCTGCTAAACACAACACCCCATTGATCCCTGAAACGATAGTGATGATCAGCCATAGTCGCGGGTCGGATAATGAGTGTGCTCCCAGCAACTGGCTGAGACATGCGTACATCAGCACGCCGACTGCGCTACCCACAGCAGCGATGGCCATTGAGATCAGACGCGTTGACCGAATCACGGAATCCTCGAGGACTCCTGCTGCAAAGCCAACAAGCGCAAAGCACAGTGCAGAGATTCCCAGGCTTCCGCTCAGAAGAAGATCATTGAGTAAGCCTGCGAAGAATCCAACAATCGCCCCACGAGAACTTCCTCCCAGAATGCCTGCACAGATTGCGAGCAACAGCATGATCTCGGGATGCACCCCTAGTGGTCGAAAATCCTGCAGGAAGCCAACCTGTATCAGGTAGGCCATCACGAGCAGCAGGCTCCACCGAAGGACGAGCGTGGACTCAGCGTTCACAAAGCGACCGCCCTTGCGCTCTTTGGGCTAGAAGCATCATCAGCTTGCCGGAACCCATTTGATGACCTGAACCACATCGAGTCGGCCAAACTGAACGGTGTAGTTGACCTGAAGCACCTGCACGCGGGCGGCTTCGTCCGGGGTGATTTTATCTACCGTTCCGATCGGGATAAACAGGTCAGGAGGCATGATGGAGTTCTCGATGCCCCCGGCAAACACGCTGTCCTTTGTCTGGACTTCATCAGTGAGGTCAATGCCCCGATCAACGATGAAAGTTCGGGTATTTCCTGTCCCATGACCGACCCCCTGATTCTGATCTGCCCCGACTGTTACGCCAACAGAAAAATCAGGATCTGTGATGAGTTGCACCACAGACCGCTTCGTAGTGACTCGCACAATCCTGCCCACCAGTCCACCCTTGGTGACCACGGGGTTTCCCACGGCTAGGCCAAGTTCGCTGCCCTTATCAATCTCAACTGTGTAATCAGAAAAGTTTGAAGAAGCGCCGCTAGTGACTCTGGCAATCTGGCTTTGGGTGCTACCCAAAAAGCTGATGTTGAGCTGCTCTTTCAACTTCGCGAGCTCTTCTTGGGCATTCCGCTCGCGCATGGCATTTGCCGTGTCTTGACCTAGCTCTGAGCGGAGCTTCTCATTCTCTTCTCGAAGTTCGTCGTAGCCAGTGATGCCATTCCAGGCGTTACGGAATGGAGTAGTTACCCAACGTGCTGCACTCCGAACGGGAGCAAGTGCGTCCCGCGAGCTGTCCCGAGCCGAGGAGATCATCGGAACCCCGCGAGCGTCGAGGGTAATGATGGTGATCGTGAGCAAGGTAATAACGAGCAGCACGTAACGCGAGCGCTGCCGGTTTTTGCCAGGCTGTGAAAGGGGACGCACGGACTTGAGTCCGGGACTCAGTCGCGACTTGAGGAGAAGAGAACACCGCGAAGGGCTTCAAACTCTTCGAGTGCCTGTCCTGCTCCAAGGGCAACTGCCTCGAGTGGTCGCGGAGCGATCTGAATGGGCATGCCCGTTTCTTGAGCAAGTCGCTCGGCAAGGCCCTTGAGGAGCGCTCCCCCGCCCGCCAGCATGATCCCTCGCTCCATAATGTCAGCGGCAAGTTCCGGAGGAGTTTTATCAAGAGTGACCTTGACTGCATCGACGATGCTCGACACGGGCTCTTCTATTGCCTCACGAATCTCGTTTGTGGAGGTGACGATTGTTTTGGGCAAGCCAGTCACTAGGTCACGCCCACGAATCTCCGCCTGAAGCTCTTGGCGCAGCGGCCATGCGGAGCCGAGTTCCATCTTGACAACTTCAGCCGTGCGTTCACCTAAGGCCAAGCTGTATTCCTTCTTGATGAACTGAATGATCGACTCGTCGAGTTCATCGCCGCCAACGCGGACAGACTGACTTGTCACCACTCCACCAAGCGAAATGACAGCAACCTCAGTAGTGCCCCCACCAATGTCGACAATCATGTTTCCGGTGGGTTCTTGCACTGGCAAACCAGAACCAATCGCAGCAGCCATTGGTTCTTCAATGATGTGGGCGGGTTTGCGGGCTCCGGCAAACTCAGCGGCATCTTGAACTGCTCGTTGCTCAACCCCGGTGACTCCTGATGGCACACAAATAATCATCCGGGGTTTCGAGAAACGACTGTTATGCACCCGCTGGATAAAATAACGGAGCATGATCTCGCAGACCTCGAAGTCGGAGATCACTCCATCTTTCAGGGGACGAATCGCAGCAATATGCGCTGGCGTGCGGCCAATCATTCGCTTGGCCTCGGTACCAACCGCAACGGCTTTGCCGTCTGCGACTCGAATCGCAACAACGGAAGGCTCCGATAACACGATTCCTTCACCACGGACATAGACCAAGGTGTTTGCCGTGCCGAGATCAACAGCCATGTCACGGCCTAGAAAGTTTGAATTCATCCGAGCCATAAGGGTCCTCACGCTAGCCCCTGCAACCTGCATGGAACAGGGGCAAAATGGGGCGCTGAGCAGACTCGGCTAGGTGATCAGAAAACGCACCCTACCAAGTTCGCAACACAACTGTAACAAATGGATCCGTAGCTGGCCAAGCGGTCAACCACGGGAAACCTCAGGATGGGAACCAGAGAGCAATCTCACGGGCCGCAGCCTCGTGACCATCGGACCCGTGCACCAGATTCTCATTCGTGGTTGTTGCGAAATCACCACGAATTGAACCCGGCTGCGCCTCGGCGACCTGGGTTTTGCCAATCAAGGTGCGCATCAAGTGAAAAGTCTGGTCCTCAGGGCCCTCGACCACGAGCGCCACTACTGGGCCGCGGGTCAGAAAGTCGACCAACTCTCCGTAAAACGGCTTGTCTGCATGCTCCTCGTAGTGAGCCTCTGCAAGCGGGCGGTCCGGGACTCGAAGATCCATTCGCAGGATCTTCAATCCCTTTCGTTCGATCCGAGTAACGATCTCGCCGACGAGTCCACGTTCTACTGCATCGGGTTTGCACATGATAAATGTCTGATTCACCCTCCTCACGCTACGCATCAACTGGACCTAAAGGCGAACTGAGGCACTCAGGCAGCGAGGATCCGCCGCGTTCTGGGTCTGCAGTCAGCGCTTGATAGTTCCGTGAGGCCGGCTAGTACCCCAAAGCTTGCTAGTTCCCCGAAGCTTGCTAGTTCTGTGAGTCAAACGAGAGAACCACTGTTTGCGCTGGCTCGAACATCCTGAACGATCCCGTTATCAACACCACATCTTCTTCTGCAGCTAGCGCGAGTGCCCGGGCCACGGCCGAGGCGGGGTCACCGACTGTCTCGTGAGCTATGCCTCGCTTGGCACAGGCAGCGGCCAAGACAGCCGCTGACACGCCTCGGCTTCCATCCAAGCTGCAGCACAAAATAAGATCAGGGCGAAGTTCTGATACTGCTGCGACGGAGCGGTCAGGGTCTCGACCCGCAAGCAAACCCAGCACAATGATCCGGGTACCAGCGGGCGCAAACTCATCTTCCAGAGTTCTTGCAGAAGCCCTCAATGCATCGGCGTTATGGGCCCCGTCTACCACGACCAATGGGCCATAGCGCAACACTTCGAAACGACCAGGAAGCTTGAGCGATGCAAACCCCTCGGCAACAACTTCTGCGTCGAGTGCAGTTCCAAAGAAGGACTCGACTGCAGCAACAGCAAGAGACGCGTTGGCAACCTGATGGGCACCATGCAGGGGAAGAAACAGTTGCTCATAACGGCCGAACACACCCTGCAGGTCAACAAGGTGTCCGCCGATGGCAACCTGATCGTCTACCGCAGCGAAATCAACTCCGAGCCGAACCAGGGATTCAGGGCCTTCAGCAACAAACACTTCAGCAAGGTCAGGGTCAACTTCTCCAATGACGGCAATGCTCTGCGCCTTGATGATCCCTGCCTTCTCTCCGGCCACAGCTAGTTCCCAGCCTGGCGCGAAATCTGTGTGATCCCCTTGGATTGAGGTCACTACAGCCACAGCAGCATCGGCCACATTCGTGGCATCCAAGCGACCCAAGAGCCCCACCTCGATGACTGCAACATCTACGGGGGCCTCGGCGAAGTAGCGAAACGCTGCAGCCGTGATCACTTCAAACCAGCTTGGCTGCACCGCGAGTAATGGCTCGACTGCGGCAATACCGGACAGGACTTCGGCTAAGTCAAGGTCAGAAATCTCGGAGCCATTTCTGCTGATTCGTTCGTTGACCCTGCGCAGGTGTGGACTCGTATACGTCCCCACTGTCAGACCGCTTGCCTGCAACAACGATGTCACCATGGCAGCAACGGTGCCTTTGCCGTTCGTTCCAGTGATGTGAATGACGGGGATGTCCTGCTGCGGATCCCCGAGGAGCGACATGAGTTCCCTCATGCCCACTAGCGACAACCCTGCGATTCTTCCAGCGGCAATCGAAGTAGTTGCAGTCTCATGATCGAGGCGGGAGTCGTGCCACCTCAGGGCTTCAGCGATGTCCACTACTGGCAGCTAGGTCAGGATGCTGCGCGCTTTGGACGAGCAGTACGCGGCTTGGCGGAACGGGCAATCAGCTGAGGCTCACTCTTTCGGGCTACCACGTCAGCATCGATAACTACACGGTGCACGTCGCTCCGCGAGGGCAGTTCATACATCACTCCGAGCAGCACTTCTTCAAGAATCGACCGCAGCCCGCGGGCTCCCGTGCCACGCACTAGTGCGAGTTCGGCAACTGCAACTAGGGCATCCTCGGTGAACTCAAGTTCGGCGTCTTCAAGCTCAAAGAACTTCTGATACTGCTTGACGAGTGCATTCTTTGGCTCCACCAGAATGCGGATCAGAGCATCACGATCCAAGCTGTCGACAACGCCGATGACGGGAAGCCGGCCAACGAACTCGGGAATTAAACCAAACTTGAGGAGGTCCTCGGGTAGCACCTTCGAGAAGAGATCGCTCTCGGAGCGCTCGCGTACCGAACGAATCTCGGCACCAAACCCAATCCCCTTGCGATTGCTGCGCTGCTCAATGATCTTGTCCAGACCAGCGAATGCGCCGCCGCAGATAAACAGAATATTGGTGGTGTCAATCTGAATGAATTCTTGATGAGGATGCTTGCGACCACCTTGAGGAGGAACCGAGGCAGTAGTTCCTTCCAGAATCTTGAGCAAGGCTTGCTGCACGCCTTCACCAGAAACGTCACGGGTGATGGAAGGGTTTTCGGACTTTCGGGCCACCTTGTCGATCTCGTCGATGTAGATGATGCCAGTCTCTGCCTTTTTCACATCGAAATCGGCTGCTTGAATCAACTTCAGCAGGATGTTCTCGACATCCTCTCCCACATATCCGGCTTCGGTGAGAGCAGTTGCATCAGCGATTGCGAACGGCACGTTCAACATCTTGGCCAAGGTCTGAGCCAGGAAGGTCTTTCCGCAACCCGTTGGCCCGATCATCATGATGTTGGATTTAGCCAACTCGATATCTTCAGACCCGGGACGGGCGCCATGCTGAACGCGCTTGTAGTGGTTGTAGACCGCTACAGCGAGAATCTTCTTTGCTTGGTCTTGACCGATAATGAAGTCTTCAAGGAACTCAAAAATTTCTACTGGCTTTGGAAGTTCATCCAGAGAGAGTTCGCTGGTTTCTGCAAGTTCCTCTTCGATGATCTCGTTGCACAAATCAATGCACTCGTCACAGATGTACACGCCCGGGCCTGCGATGAGTTTCTTGACCTGCTTCTGCGATTTCCCACAGAACGAGCATTTTAGGAGTTCTCCTCCATCACCAAACTTGGCCACGCTAAATCCTCAGTCCTCGGTCTGTCTCTGACGTATCGATGCACCGTCTGCCGATGAGCAAACACCACCGGTAGGACATTCTTGCCGATCTATCAGCTGACTGCGGTGATTGCTCCCGAGTTGTCAACAAGTGCCCGCTCCTCGATGACCTCATCGATGATGCCGTACTCCTTGGCTTCGGCGGCAGTCAGGACATAGTCGCGATCAGTGTCTTTTGCGATCTTCTCAATTGTCTGACCGGTATGACGCGAGAGCACGCGCTCCAAAGTTTCTTTCAGGCGAAGGATTTCATTCGCTGCAATCTCGAGGTCTGAAACCTGGGCGTAACCGCTTTGCGCATAGGGCTGGTGAATCAACACACGGGCATTTGGAAGTGCCATGCGCTTGCCGGGAGTTCCTGCTGCGAGGAGCACCGCCGCTGCTGACGCAGCTTGTCCGAAGCACAGGGTGGTGATCTCTGGACGGATGTACTGCATCGTGTCGTAGATCGCCATCAGGGCATTGATGTCTCCGCCCGGGCTATTGATGTAGATGCTGATGTCCTTATCTGGATTTTCTGACTCCAAGAACAACAGCTGAGCGCACACCAGATTTGCGATGGTGTCATCAATTGGAGTTCCCAAGAAGATGATGTTTTCTCTGAGCAACCGAGAAAACAAGTCGGAGTAGCGCTCGCCCCGACTGGTCTGTTCGATCACATTTGGAACCATGTAGTTCTGTGGGCTCAAGAGTGGCTGAAGATTTTGTGAACTCATCTGTGTTCTCCTCGACCGAGAGGTCAGTCGTGGTCGTGACCGGCGTGGTCATGATCATGGTCGTGGTCATGACCTTCGTGGTCGTGATCGTGGTCGGAATGCTCTTCTTCTGGGAGTGCAAGCAACTCGGGAGGCAAGACAACACCATCGGTGTCAACTACCTCGCTGCGCTCAACTAACCACTCCAACGCTTTGCGCTTTGCCAGATCAGATCGTACAGCCGAGAGCTGACCTCCGTTGCGCAGCTCCTCACGAGCTTCTTCCAAACTCAGTTCAGCTTCGCCAATCAGCGAAAGAATCTCTTCGTCCATCTCGTCTTCAGAGACTTCGATCCCCTCGGCAAGGACCACTGCCCGCAGCGCTAGATCGACTTTGACCGCCTCTTCTGAGGACTCCTTCAACTCTGCCGTAAAAGCTTCGGGATCGCGGCCAGTCATCTGCAGGTAATCCTCAATACGGATCCCACGCCCCTGCAATTGGTACGCAAGATTCTGCAGACGAGCCTGCACCTCGGAATTCACGAGCGAATCCGGCGCCTCGATGTCCACAAGCTTTGCGAGTTCCACACCGATATTGGTTCGAACAGCGATGCGTGCTTCTTGCTCTCTGGCGCCTGAAAGCCCCTCTTGGGTATCAGTGCGAAGTTCCTGAACCGACTCAAACTCAGTGGTTTCTGCTACCCACTCATCAGTGAGTTCGGGCAACACTCGCTCTTTGACGTTCTTGACCACCAAATGGAACTGGACTTTTTCTTCCTCTGGATCCGGGTGATCTGCATCAAAGTCGAGTTCATCTCCAGCCTGAGCTCCGACGAGATGCTCGTCGAACTCGGTCGCAACCATTCCCGAGCCCACGAGATAGAGATAATCCTCAACTGAAAGGCCTTCGACTTCTTCACCGTTCTGAGTTCCCGAGATGTCAATCGTGACGTAATCCGAATCTGCAGCCACGCGCTCGACTTCGGTCAACTCGCCATACTGCCCGCGCATCCGGTCGATCTGTTCGTCCACCTCTTCTTGGGTGGCAGAGGCCCGTGGCACCTCGACACGCAGTCCGTCATAGCCAGCTACTTGCACCAGTGGTCGAGTTTCGACCACTGCTTCGAAGGTGACGTCGCCCGACTCTTCGCCTTCAGTGATCTCGAGCTCGGGGGCCGCAATGACATCAACGTCCGCCTCGATGACTGCTTGGCTATAGAACTCTGGCACAGCCTGCTTGAGCGCTTCTGATCGGGCGTACTCGCTGCCAAACTGCTGCTCGAGCAGTTTGCGAGGCGCCTTGCCGGGACGAAAACCTGGCAAACGAACCTCTTTGGCAATCTCCCGCCAGGCTTTCGCTACTGAGGGTTCCAACTCCGCATCATCGATCTGGACTATGACTTTGACCTTGTTGCCCTCTGCGGGCTCGATTGTTGACTTCATCAGGGTGTGGATCGTAGTGCCTCCGCTGCACTGTTCTGACATCAGCCATGCACACAGGAATCTTTGGCCTCGCGCTCAAGCTGTAAGGTGAGGGGACGGGACGTGGCGCAGCTTGGTAGCGCACCTGCTTTGGGAGCAGGGGGTCGAGAGTTCAAATCTCTCCGTCCCGACCATATTTCTCATAGTCCAAGGCCGTGTCGGACTCGGATTTCTCGGCGAAACTCTCGCCCAATTCGACTCAGAGGCGTAGGCTGGGTTTTTAGGAATAGGAGGGCTAGATGGCACTCGAAACCGTGAACGTTCATGGACACGAAATTGCCTACCGCACTGGCGGAGAGGGTCCCGTGGTGCTGCTCATCCACGGTATGGCTGGCAGTTCCTCCATGTGGAAACCAATTCTTCCGCTGATCTCTGCAGAGGTCACCTATTTGGCTCCAGACCTGCCTGGCCACGGCAGATCAGCTAAACCCAGAGGCGATTACTCCCTCGGAGCGCAGGCGAGCATGTTGCGAGACCTGCTCAGCACCCTCGGTCATCAACGTGTGACCATCGTGGGTCAATCCCTTGGCGGCGGAATAGCGCTGCAGTTTTGTTACCAGTACCCCGAGCGCTGCGAGCGCCTTGCTCTGGTCTGCGCTGGCGGACTCGGCGAAGAGGTCATGCCCTTGCTTCGCGGTCTCACGCTTCCCGGGGTCGATCTGCTGCTCCCTCTAGCCTTTCAACCAATCTACCGAGATGCCGTGAACGCAGCAGTGGGCATCTTCGGCAAGTTCGGGTTGACCCCTGCGCCATCTGCGCTCGAGATGTGGCGAAGTTACTGCTCCCTCATTGACCCAGACGCCAGAAGCGCCTTTTTGCACACTCTCAAATCAGTGGTGGATCACAAAGGCCAACGCGTGAGCGCTGCCGACAAGCTCTACCTTGCCTCTAGGTTGCCCACTTTGATCGTCTGGGGAGACAAGGACCCAATAATTCCCGTCTCGCATGCGTACGACACGCACAAAGCAATCCCGGGCAGTCGGCTAGAGATCTTTGAGGGTTCAGGACATTTCCCTCAGGATGAAGAACCCGCGCATTTTGCGGAGGTCCTACTCGACT
>CAFAAQ010000007.1_pt1 | contig 22409 bp, 18 predicted proteins | sample 7267631 | NCBI WGS metagenome assembly CAFAAQ01 (sample SAMEA6813990, study PRJEB35770) | uncultured Actinomycetes bacterium | biome: Freshwater; feature: Freshwater reservoir; material: water | place: Czech Republic | collected 2017-08-18 | depth 30m m | reverse complement strand
ATTCAACGCAACATCGTCGGAGAGAAGGTGCTCGGGCTTCCGCGTGAGCCAAAGGTTGAGACGAAGTCCAGCTAAAGCCTCTCTCAATCCCTCAGGGGACTCCTCAAAGCTGAGGAACCTGCCTGCTCGGGCCGAGGGTCTCACCAAAGTGGTGTTCACAGCTACTAAACTGTGATTGACAAATTCCCTTACAATTCCTAGCAAATTCTGCGGGAATTGCCTCGCTAACGTTTGCTGCGATTCTCCTTGTGACTCCTCCCCCGATGAACCCTGATTCCGAAGACACCGGTGAGTATCGGGTAGTTCGACGGACCCCCAAAGGCTCTCCAGGATGGTCCACACCGAAGAGAATTGCCGCTGCTGGCCTAGCTGGACTCTTGTTCATAGGGGTTGTACTTGGCGCTGGTGCGGCTTGGGGGCTGTGGAGTTTCTCGAAGATCCAGCGAGTTGATCTCAACCTGGCCGAAGTCAATAGCCCTACCGAACCAATGAACGTGCTCATCGTGGGTTCTGACAGCCGTGCCGATATTGAAGAAGGTGACCCCGGGGCCGGCGGCATGCTGGGGAAGGATGCTCCTACAGGTCAGCGTGCAGACAGTCTGCTCATCGCTCGGATCGACCCCGGTAGCGATCGCATTGACCTGCTGTCGGTACCGCGTGATCTGTGGGTCCCGATCTCAGGCAAAGACTCCAAGCAGAGAATCAATTCGGCCTATGCGCAGTCAACCCAAGCAGTCGTCGACACCGTTCAGGAATCTCTGGGGATACCAATCAATCACTTTGTAGAGGTGGACTTTTCGGGATTTCAGTCCCTAGTAGAAGCCATCGGCGGAGTGCCGATGTATTTCGATCACCCTGTCCGGGACGGCAATTCTGGGCTCGAAATTGGCGTCAAGGGCTGTCATGTTCTTGACGGCCAGAATGGACTGGCATTCGCTCGTTCACGGCATCTTGAGTGGAATAACGGCGTGAAGTGGGTGTCTGACCCAACAGGGGATCTTGGACGAATGACTCGGCAGCAGTTGCTCACCCGGGCAGCTCTAGCCAAGGCCCAGACTCTGGGTCTGAACAACGTGGGCACGTTGAAGTCACTAGTCGATGCTGGTCTTGGTTCAGTCAAACTTGATGATTCGCTTGGCACGGGCGATCTCGTTGCTCTCGGAAAGAGATTCTCGAGCTTCGATCCCGAACGCCTGCAGACCCACAGCCTGCCCGTGGTTCCGTTTCGCACGGATGGCGGCGCTGCAGTGGTATTGGTTGATGACGCAGCAGCGCAGCCTGTACTGGACCTGTTTCGCGGCACAGCAGTAGCAGCGGCAGTAACGACGACAACCGCTCCGCCGCCCTCGGTAGACGAGGTGACGGTGACAGTTGTGAACGCCTCTGGCAAGGAAGGCCAAGCTCGACGGGTGAGCTTTGTTCTGATCACGGGCGGTTTCATTGAGGGTGCGGTGGAACCCTCGGACAAAACGGTGCCTCATACGGTGATTGCTTACCCCAAGGGTCAGCGGCGAATGGCAGAACTGGTGGCTCCTTGGATCTCGGCAGCGCCAGAGTTGAAAGAAGATAAGAAGTTGGCCTCGGGCAGTGTGCAGGTCACCCTTGGAGCTGACTTTTTGCGGGTGTCAGAACCTGACAAATCTGCAACACCTCCAGCGGTTGCCCCGGCTGCTCCTGCCGCAGGAGGAACTCCTGAGGCAGCAGCTACGCCTACAACAACCGAGCCTGGCTGGAAGCCAGGCGTGCCACCAGAAGGCACCTCCTGCCCCTAACTCCTGTTCCTACCAGGTTCGAGGAATTGCAGGTGCAGTGCTAGCTGCTCGCAGGCTTGCGAACGCGTTGATAACTGCTCCGCCCGGTTGATGGATCTCGAAGTGCAGATGCGCAACGGTTTGTTCGGCATTGCCGGAATCCCCAAGAAACCCAACCAACTCGCCTGCAGCCACTCGCTTATTGAGTGTCAGTCCTGGTGCGAATGCGTACTCGAACCTGTTTGCCGAGTCGTCTGTGCCCGGGGAGTCGTTGTTGAGATGAATGTAGACATAACTCCACCCATCATCTGCAGTAATCGTTAGTGAGTTTCCAGAGAGTCCGCTGAGGTCATGGCGTAGCCGGGTGATCCGTCCGCTGACAGCAGCAAGCAGGGGCGTGCCCTTGGCGCTCACGAGATCTTGTCCCTCATGGGAGCGGCCACCTGAGCGTGGAGCACCGAAGGTGTCGCTATAGCTCGCACCGGCAGAAACAGGAAAGGTAATCGGCCGAACAAGTGACGGAGTCCCTGTCTCTGTCCCAACAGGTGGTGTGGTCGTGGCCGAACCGGTACCCGCCGAAATCCTGCTTCTCGGAGCGGCAGCACAACTCATTGCAACAAAGCTGATGACAAATACGGCAAGTAGAGCGGTGGCGCTCGATCGGACAGGCCGTTGAGCGGTTCTTGCTGTGCGCTGTGGGGAGTGCATCACAGATAGATCGGGCATCAAGAAGGAAATCTTGAGGATCAATCCTGCTGCAGATATTTGTGCCCTCGGCAGGATTCGAACCTGCGCACACGCCTCCGGAGGGCGATGCTCTATCCCCTGAGCTACGAGGGCCTTGCGAGTAGGCCACCTAGGTGGTCCACAATGAGTTACGAGAACTCAGGGACCGGACGTTACCATTCGCTAGCAGCCACCCCACCGCTGGCTCGAGTAACCACCCGTTCAGACAACCAACGTAACCAAGGTAACCATGCGCATTGTGATCACTTCTGCTCTTGCCTCTGCCCTTGCAGAGCTTGGAATCGACTCACCTGACGAGATTCATTTGGAGCAACCAGCGCGCCGCGACCATGGGGATTTCTCTTCAAATATTGCTCTTACTTCTGCAAAGAAAGCGGGTACCCCGCCACGAGAACTCGCTCAGCAGTTGGTTGATTCTCTGAACCAGAACCTGCCTCCGCATGTGACTTCGGTCGAGATTGCTGGCCCCGGATTCGTGAACTTTCGATTAGATGAGGCGTGGCTGCAGGAACTGATTCCACAAGTCCTCGCTGCTGGTGATTCCTACGGCCGTTCCCAAACCGGGCACGGGCAGAAGGTCCTGATTGAGTTTGTCTCCTCGAATCCGACTGGACCTGTTCACGCAGGGCATGCCCGCGGTGCAGTGTTTGGTGACAGTTTGGGTCGCCTGCTGAGCTACACCGGCTATCAGGTGGAGCGCGAGTTCTACATCAATGACCGTGGAGTTCAGATGCGCACTTTTGCCGCCTCGCTTACTGCTCGCAAGCTTGGCAGCGAACTTCCCGAGGGTGGCTACAACGGGCAATACATCAGGGATTGGGCAGAGCAGATGCCTAAAGACGCTGATCCGCTCGAATGGGGTGAACGCCGCGCACTCGATGACGCCCGCACCGTTCTTGAACGCCTGAACGTCCACTTTGATACCTGGTTTTCTGAGCGATCAATGGTAGATCGGGGTGCAATCCCAACCACGCTCGGCGACCTGCGCCAGCGCGGGGTAGTTGATGACTCAGAAGGCGCGATCTGGCTTCGCTCAACTGACTACGGCGATGACAAAGACCGCGTCCTCGTCAAGAGTGACGGGGAGTTCACCTATTTGCTTCCCGATATTGCTTATCACCGAGACAAGTTTGATCGAGGGTTCGATCTGCTTATCAACGTGTGGGGAGCGGATCACCATGGCTACGTTGCCCGCATGAAAGCTGCAGTGCAGTCACTTGGCCATGACCCGGCGGACTTGGAAGTGATCATCTCGCAGCTGGTACGGCTTGAAAAAGATGGCGAGGAAGTCAAGATTTCGAAGCGTTCCGGCAACCTCATCACACTTGAGGATCTCCTCGATGATGTGGGAGTTGATGCCGTGCGCTTGACCTACCTGCTGCAGTCAGTTGACTCGCCTCAGACAGTGGACTTAGACCTGATCGTCGCGCAGTCGAACGAGAACCCAGTCTTTTACGTGCAAATGGCGAACGCTCGGATTCATTCGATCAGCCGTGTCGCAGCGGAGCGCAAAATCCAGCGGAGAGCTGCACAAGATGTGGACCTCAGCCTTCTGGTGCATGAGCGCGAACTAGAGATTCTGCGTGCGCTGTACCTGCTGCCAGAGGTAGTGGAACTTGCAGCACGAGACCGGGCCCCGCACAAGATCACAACCTGGGTGCGTGAGTTGGCCGCTGCTGTGCATGGCTTCTATCACGACTGCCCCGTTTTGTCCGAGGAGACTCCAGATGGGCTTCGCCAGGCAAGGTGGCTCTTGGCCGATGCGGCAGGTAGCGGACTCAGAGTTGGACTAGACCTCTTGGGCGTCACCGCCCCCGAGCAGATGTGAGCCTGTGACATGACAGAACCAGTGACTACCCAATCTGATCATCGAAACTCCGCGTTACCCATTAACTTGTTGTCCGACACCGCCTCTGTTGCAGGTGACGGCGCACTTTCAATCGGTGGAGTTGACCTTGCCGGCCTTGCAGACCGCTTTGGTACGCCCTTGTTTGTGTATGACGAGGCGCAACTTCGTAATCGTTGCCGAGAGGCAATCTCGGTGTTCGGCCCCGGTGGTGCGATCTATGCCACCAAGGCATTTCTATGTCGAGCAATGGCGCGTCTTGCATATGAAGAGGGCATGCGTCTTGACGTTGCGACCAGCGGCGAGATGCATGTGGCTCTGCAAGCTGGAGTTCCGGCAGATGCGTTGGAAATGCATGGCAACAATAAGTCCGCTGAAGAGCTCGAACAGGCGCTGCAAGCGGGGGTGGGCCGGATTGTGGTCGATTCCTTTGATGAGATGACTCGCATCGAATCACTAGTGGCTGATGGCTGCGCGGCTCCCAAGGTGCTGTTGCGAATCAACCCGGGAATTGAAGTGCATACGCACGAACACGTGCAGACGGGGAATCTTGATTCCAAGTTCGGGTTCCCCCTGTCCACCGGTCAAGCAGAGGAGGCCGTGGAGCGTGCTGCAGCCAGCATTGCCATGGACCTGGTGGGCATTCACCTACACATCGGCAGCCAAGTGTTCAGCGTTCAGAACTTCCTGCAGGGGCTGAGCACGGTAGCCCCCTTCGTAGTGGAGTGTGGTCTGCCAGAGCTCGTAGTGGGCGGCGGACTCGGTGTGGCATATGTGCAGGGCGATGATGCTCCCTCGATCACCGAGTGGGGTACTGCAATTCTGAGCAGCTGTCGCGAGCAGGGCATCACAGCTCAGATCAGCGTGGAGCCAGGTCGTGCGATTACGGCATCTGCAGCCCTCACCCTGTACACCGTCGGCACCATCAAATTTATCCCTGGAGTGCGGACCTATGTCTCGGTGGATGGCGGTATGAGTGACAACCCGCGACCAGTTCTATATGGCAGCGGCTATGAGACCTTTCTGCCGCGGGCTGCGAACGCCCGCAGGGAGATGCCAATTCGACTAGTCGGAAAGCATTGTGAGTCTGGTGATCTGCTGGTTCGTGAAGGCCGCGTCCCGGCAGACCTAGCTGTTGGTGATCTCATCGCAACGCCAGTTACTGGTGCATATGGGCATTCAATGGGGTCGAACTACAACAAGGTTCTGCGGCCGGCTGTGGTTTTTGTGGCTGAGGGCCAGGCTCGTCTTGTGGTGCGCCGAGAGACGCTCGAGGATCTGCTCCTGACAGACGTTGGCTAGGGCTGGCTCCGTTGAAACCGAGGCCACACACTCAGGGGCGAGGGAGCACGCACTTGCAAGGCCGGAGTGAGTAGTTCGGGTGAGTCCTGCTGTTGCCGGTAGCCTCAGCACGTGGCAAAAACGGTGAACATCGGAGTGCTTGGTTGCGGCAACGTAGGTGCGGCATTAGTCGAACTTCTGAGGCTGCGCGGACCTGAGATCGAACAACGCACCGGCTTGCGGTTGCGGGTTACAAAAGTCGCAGTTCGGTCAACCTCAAAAGAGCGTGCAGTTCTGCTTGATCCGGGTGTTCTTACCTTGGATGCTCACAGCGTGGTGGCAGACCCAGAAATCAACCTGATAGTTGAGGTGATCGGTGGAATCGAGCCAGCACGAGAATTGATCTCGCTAGCTCTGGCATCTGGAAAGGCAGTGGTCACTGCCAACAAAGAACTGCTGGCCAACATCGGAACCGAATTGTTCGCCGAGGCTGACAAGGCCGGGGTAGACCTACTCTTTGAAGCCGCTGTAGCCGGGGGAGTACCAATTGTCCGCCCACTACGTGAGTCACTAGTGGGCGAGGACATCACGCGAGTGATGGGAATCGTCAACGGCACCACGAACTACATCCTCACCAAGATGACTGATGAAGGATGGGCTTACTCCGCTGCGTTGGCCGAGGCTCAGGGCTTGGGGTATGCGGAGCGCGACCCCACAGCCGATGTCGAAGGGTTTGATGCCGGAGCGAAAGCAGCAATCATTGCGACCATTGCCTTTGGTGTGCGCGTTGTTGCTGGTGACGTCTACCACGAAGGGATCTCAGGTGTTACGCAGACGGACATCGAGTTTGCTCGCCGGTTGGGCTACGTAGTCAAACTGCTCGCTATTGCTGAACGCTTTAGCGACGGCACTGTGGCTGTTCGCGTGCACCCCGCAATGGTTCCGAACGAGCACCCGCTGGCCTCGGTTCGAGACAGCTTCAACGCAGTCTTTGTGCAGGGAGCGGCTGTTGGTGACTTGATGTTCTACGGCCGAGGAGCAGGCGGAAACCCAACTGCTTCTGCAGTACTCGGAGATGTTGTCGACGCTGCTGCAAACCTGCTGAAGGGCACCCACGCGAGTAATGGCAGCTTTGCAAAGGCGAATCTTCGTCCGGTAGATGAACTGGTCTCACCCTTTTACGTCAACCTTGAAGTGAGCGACGAACCGGGCGTTCTAGCTGCTGTTGCGGGCGTATTCGGAGACCATCGGGTCTCGATCCATTCCATGGAGCAAGAAGTCCTAGAAGAAGGCGCCCAAGAGCAACAGCCCAACAGAGGTGCAGCCCGACTGATCTTTATTACCCATGCGGCACGAGAAGCAGACGTGCGAGCTACCTTGCACGAGCTCAGCGCTTTGGATTCGGTGACCTCTGTAGGGTCCGTGCTGCGAGTTATCGGTACCGACTAGGAGACTTGTAATGAAGTACGTATCGACAAGGGGATCTGCACCCGAACTGGGATTTGCTGATGCCTTGCTGGCAGGCCTTGCTCTCGATGGCGGGTTGTACCTGCCCGAATTCTGGCCAGCGCTTCCAGCCCTCGAGCAGCTCCGAGGACGCAGCTATTCAGAAATTGCCGTTGAAGTCATGTGGCCATTTGTTCAGGGTGATATTCCCCGAGACGTCTTTGAAAGCATTGTCCATGACAGCTATGCGGGTTTTGCAGCCGAGCAGGTCTGCCCCCTCGTACCTCTTGGCACTACTGCATCAGGCGCTGATCTGTTCTTGTTGGAGCTCTTCCATGGCCCGACGTTGGCATTTAAAGATGTTGCATTGCAGCTCGTCGGCCGACTCTTTGATTACGTATTAACCCAACGAGACGAGCGCATCTGCATTCTTGGTGCAACCTCGGGCGACACTGGCTCTGCTGCAATTGACGCAGTTCGAGATCGAGAGCGGATCGATATCTGCATACTCTTTCCTGAGGGGCGAGTCTCTGATGTTCAGCGGCGTCAGATGACCACGGTGACAGCAAGCAACGTTCACGCAGTCGCTGTAGAGGGCACATTCGATGATTGCCAAGACTTAGTCAAGGCAGCCTTCGGCGACACAACGTTTCGTGACGAAGTGCATCTTGGTGCAGTGAACTCAATCAATTGGGCGCGAGTCATGGCACAAATTGTCTATTACGTAGTTGCCTACCTTGAAGCTACTGACAGCAGTGAGGCTGGCGATGAATCTCTGGGGGCAAAGAGCGTTGCTCAAGCCGGAGAAGTGACCTTCTGTGTGCCGACCGGAAACTTTGGCAACATTCTTGCTGGGTGGGCTGCCAAGCAGATGGGCCTTCCAATTGACCGTCTTGTTGTGGCCTCAAATCGCAACGACATTCTCACGCGATTTTTTACGACGGGACAGATGGAGATCCAAGGAGTGGTGCCAACCTCGAGCCCCTCGATGGATATTCAAGTGAGTTCAAATTTAGAGCGCTTGCTGTTCGAGGTGCTCGACCGTGACGGGCAGGCAGTAGCTGAATTCATGGCCGCATTTCGTGCCGATGGATCGGTATCGGTTCCGGCTGAGATCTTGGACAAGCTCCGTGCGGAATTCGATGCAGGGAGCGTTGATGACGAATCTGCTGCAACGACTATTCAATCAGTGCATCAACGCACTGCTTTGGTGCTCGATCCGCACTCAGCAGTTGCAGTAGCGCTAGCGGAGCAACTCGGTGGAGAAGAGTCGGTTCCCGTGGTTGCGCTAGCAACGGCGCACCCAGCGAAATTTCCTGACGCTGTGCAGGCCGCACTCGGGTTCCGCCCGGAACTACCCGCTCATCTCACTGACTTGTTTGATCGCGTCGAACGAATCGAACATGTGCAGAACACGCTCGAGGCAGTGGAAGCACTCGTGCGATCGCAGCTCACATCAAGCCAGCGCCCATAAACCCGCACTCGTGAGCGAGTCTCACGCACAACAAGGCAAGATTTTGGGGTCCGTGGCAGGGGGCGACCGGCGCAGAGGTTTTGCTTGCTTCTGTGGTGAGCAAGAATGCATGCATGAAGTATGTGATTTGCGTGCCTGATGGTTGTGCCGATGAACCGCACCCTGATTTGGGTGGGCGAACCCCCCTTGAGGTTGCCAAGATGCCCGTGTTGAGCGCGCTGGCTGCTCGAGGAACGGTAGGGCGTGCTGCTGTGATTCCCGAGGGGATGCCGCCGGGCAGCGATGTCGGCAACCTGTCCTTGTTGGGCTACGACCCAGCGGTGCATCACACAGGTCGCGCACCCATCGAGGCTGCATCCCTCGGCATTAGAATCCGACCCGACCAAGTTGCGTTTCGCTGCAACCTGTCGACCGTGGTGACTGACGCTGATCACCCTGATGGGGTCATGGCTGACTTTGCTGGCGGTCATCCCAACACCGAGGAAGCCGCCGAGGTCATCAAGGCATTGGACGAGCAACTGGGCTCTGGAGTCGGCGCCGAGGTGAGCTTCCACCCTGGGGTTCAGTACCGCCACATCATGGTTGCACCCGAGTCTTGGGCGGCAGCGGATTGCATCCCCCCTCACGACCTGACCGACGGCCCTGCTCAATGGCCAACCGGGCCTGCCGGGCAACAGTTGAGTGAACTCATGAAGGCCAGCCGATCGGTCCTGGAGCAGTTCCCACAAGTATCGGCCAACCAAATCTGGCTCTGGGGACAAGGGCATCAGCCAGAACTTCCCTCCTTTCAGGAGACCTACGGCATCTCTGCGGCCATGGTGACTGCCGTCGACCTAGTTCGAGGCCTTGGAGTTCTCACCGGCATGGACGTGGTTCAAGTCGAGGGCGCCACTGGTTGGTATGACACCAACTACGAGGCCAAGCGTGACGCAGCGATTGCTTCGTTGCAGGGTGACACTGATCTGTTTGTCATTCACATCGAAGCCACTGACGAGGCCGGCCACGCAGGAAATCTGGCAGAGAAAGTTCGGGCTCTAGAGAATTGGGATGCGCGGGTTCTTGCTGGGCTGATCCCAGCTTTGGACGACATGGGGGACTGGCGACTCCTGATGTCGCCAGATCATGCGACACCGTTGCTCCTGAAAACTCACACATCGACCACCGTTCCCTACCTGCTCGTGGACTCCAAGGTCGACGGTTCCGGTGGCGAATACAGCGAATCAGGAACGGAGCAGGCCGAGGTCGTCCCGGGCCACGAACTGATGTCGCTGCTGCTTCAACGGACCTGACAGAGGTAAGTTTGCGGGTGCAACAGTCTGTTACTAGATTGGGGATTTCTTCGGCAAAGGCTGCAGGGGGATTTTGGGGTTCACCGGCCATCAGGTCGGGTTCTGAATTCTGAAACCGTACGACACTTCACTGAATTCACTGGTCAACGAACACCGTGACACGGCGTCTGATGAAGTGTTGAGCGAACTCCCCGAGTTCTGTATGCGCGTGTTGAATATTAGGAATCGATCCCGTCCTCGCCACATTGGCGGGAGGGCAGGACCCAAACCGCAGCAGGCGACTCGTGCCTGATGCCTCAACGAAAAGTGAGTCTGAAGCAGTGAGTGCTGATTCGATTGATCTTGATGGACTAGAGCGAAAAGATCGTTCCGAGCTTGCTGTGATTGCCCAGGCTCTGGGCGGCAAGCCAACAAGCAGGGTAAAGAAAGCCGACATCATCACCATGATTTTGGAGTTGGCTGGGGTTACACCTGATGCCGATGCTGATTCTGGGGCCGATACAACCCCTGCTTCAGGTGACGAGTCCGCAGGTGCACAAGATGCCCCTGATACTTCCGAGACCGGCGATTCGACTGCCGAGGCTGCGCAGGACAACAGGGGCGAATCTGGCCGCCAAGAGCAAGCAGAGGCATCTGAGTCGTCTCAGCAGGGTCAGCGAGAGCAGAACGGCACGGGTCAAGCTTCTGACTCCGGTGGTGAATCTGCTCGTCAACCTCGACGAGAGGCTGGATCTCGCGGCCAAGCCTCCGCCGGGAATGAGTCTGCCCCAGCTGGGAGTGATTCTGCCCCCGGCGGGAATGAGCCTTCAAACGCTTCTTCGAACGAAGCCTCTTCTCCGGGGTATTCCAGCAGCACTTCGACCGAGGAGGACCCACAGAACCCCGATGGGGATCCGCGTAGGCGGCGTCGCCGTCGTGGCCGCGACCGCCAAGAAGAAGGCGCAGAAGGTTCGCAACCTTGGGAGGGCGAACTTGTTGATGTTGCTGGCGTGCTTGATCTGCGGGACGAGGGCTACGGCTTCTTGCGAGTCAACGGCTTGTTGCCAAGCCGAGAAGACGTTTACGTGTCGGTTAAACAAACCCGCCAGCTTGGTCTGCGTCGCGGAGATTGGCTGACAGGCGCCAGCCGACCAGCTAATCGTGGTGAGAAGAATCCCGCACTCCTGCGCATCGATGCAGTCAATGGGGTCGACCCGGAGTTGGCTCGTGATCGAGTCAACTTTGATGAACTCACCCCGGTGTTCCCCTCGGAGCAACTTCGGTTGGAGCGAGAGGACCACCCATATGACATGACCTCTCGAATTATCGATCTGATTTCCCCGATCGGCAAAGGGCAGCGAGGGCTCATTGTTGCACCCCCCAAGGCTGGAAAGACCACGGTTTTGCAGACGGTGGCGCAAGCGATTGAGCAGAACCATCCCGAGGTTGAACTCATGGTTCTCCTACTCGATGAGCGTCCTGAAGAGGTCACCGATATGCGGCGATCTATCGAGGGCGAAGTGATTGCCTCCACATTTGATCGACCCGCTGAAGAACACACGCAGGTTGCCGAGTTAGCAATTGAGTGCGCTAAGCGTCGCGTTGAGCAGGGGCAAGACGTTGTGATTCTGTTAGACGGAATCACTCGCCTAGCCCGCGCCTACAACCTGGCTGCTCCCAATGGTGGCCGCATCATGAGTGGTGGCCTCGACACTGGTGCCCTGTACCCACCCAAGCGCTTCTTTGGAGCAGCCCGGAATATTGAAGAGGGTGGCTCGCTGACGATTTTGGCAACTGCTCTCGTCGACACCAATTCCAAAATGGACGAGGTCATCTTCGAGGAGTTCAAGGGGACCGGAAATATGGAACTTCGACTCGATCGTGCTGCCGCAGAGCGTCGGATCTACCCTGCGATTGATGTTGACGGTTCGTCCACCCGGCATGAGGAACTGTTGATCCCGGCCGAGAAACTGGCTCAGGTTTGGAAGCTTCGCCGGCTGCTATCAGGGTTGGCAGCAAGTGGTGAACCGGCGGCTGGCCTGGAATTAGTCGTCGATCGGATGCGAAAATTCCCGACCAATGATGTGTTTCTGGCAGAAATCGCCAAGTCAGCACATATCAACTAGCTAAAAATAATAGCCATTGATCGCTCGGGTTCGCCCAGAGGGGTCGAGACAAGCCATACTTATCAGTCTTATCTGGGCCCCGCACGGAAACCGGGGCCTCAACGGAGCGAAGCATGAAACCAGGAATCCATCCCACCTATCGTTATGTCGTCTTTCAAGACACCTCGTCTGGCGACACCATGTTGACGAAGTCGACCATTGAGGCGACCGAGACCACAACTTGGACTGACGGTCAGGAATACCCGCTCGCCAAGGTAGAAATCTCGGCCTTCACACATCCGTTCTTTACCGGTCAGATGAAGATTGTCGATACTGCCGGTCGAGTCGAGCGCTTCGAGCGTCGCTACGGTCGTCGCAAGAGCGTCGAGGGCGAAGGCGATGCATCTGCGGATGAGTCAACAGCGCCTGACACCGATGCTGTTGATACTGATGCGGTTGACACCGATGCTGCAGGTCCTGAAACAGCCGAGACTGCTTCCGCTGAGTGATCACTCCGACTCCGGTCGGCGTTATCCAAGAGCACTGCGGGATCTCTGATGACCCTGGATCCAAAACAGAGGGCACGCTTGCAAAAGGCCAAGCTGCTAGCTGTGACGCGCCAGTATCTAGAGGCACCTCCTAGCTCCCGTGCTACGGAAAGTCTGGAAGGCGAGCCGGCCTCAGCTCCGATTGAGATATCAGACGTCTTAGAAGCGGGATCGCTGTACGCGTTGAACTTGACGGGGCATGGCTTTGTCTTGCTTTCCGAGAGTTCGGCCCGCTCGCTCAGTGCAGCGTTAATCTGGGCAGCGCAACAGCCAGTGCAGCGACTCACGGTGTTTGCCGACGCAGTAGGGGTCACCGATGCTCCATCGGCAACTGCTGCTCGACCAGAAGACCTTGCCCGTTGGGCGCAGTACTTCTTGGTCGCAGACCAGCCCATCGAGGTCCGCCTGATCGAGGGCACGGGGTCAACCGGGATTCAACCTGGCCCGGTGCCACCGGCTTCTGTACCACCTGAGCGAGATTCTGTTCTTGAGCAGCACCTCATTGATGAGGGCCTAGAGGTTGTGCATGAGCACGGCGTGACTCGCGGCGAACTGCTCGGACTCGAGGTTGCTCGCCTAGTCGTGTGGCCACAGGAATCGGGCGGCGACAACGCACTGCACCTAGAGGTGGGAGTTGGCCGCTTTGACCGAGATGCTCATGCGGCTGTTCGCCCTGATGAGTCACCGATTGATGACCTAGCGAAGACGGTTTCGATTTTGCGAGATCATCGCTTTCCTGGAGCCCCAACGCATGCTGTGCAAAGGCTCTCGCGTGAACGCTGGCTGCGTGCGCTGCTACTCGATCAGCCGAGTCTGGTCGGTGCGCACAGCCTGACTGCTCTTGGGATGACGACCGAGCCTTCGGGATTGCGGGATGCATTTCCTGCGGCGGCGATCGGGAGTACAGAAGACGGAACCCCTTTGGTCGTGGTCTGCTCCTGTGGAGTTGACCTTGCACTTCTGCCGCTAGCCGCTGACCTTCGGGAACAGGTCAACTCAGAAGCAGTGCTTCTGCTAGCAGTGCCCGAGCAGGACCATCATGTGGCAACCAAGTGGTTGGCCTCGATGTTGCGCCAGCCAGCTGAACTCATTGCCATCGCCGTTGGGTGGGGTTGAGCATGGCTGCGCACGACCTCTCTGTCCGCCTGAACGGTTTGCAGCGCGAGTTTGAAGAGGTTGAAGCTCGTCTTGCTGACCCGGCAGTGATAGCGGACCAGACCCGCTATGTGGAACTCTCACGCCGGTATAGCGAACTGCAACCCATTGTTGAGCGGACGGCACAGCTCATTGAAGCCGAGGGAGATCTCGAAGCTGCAAAGGAGCTGATCTCGCTCGGTTCGGGCGAGGAGCGTGACGCCTTGCGAGCCGATGCTGCTGAGTCCGAATCCGCAGTAGATCGACTCGTTGAGGAACTGAAACTTCTTCTGCTTCCCAAAGACCCCAACGATGACCGCAACGTGATTGTCGAGATCCGCGGCGCAGAAGGTGGGGAAGAGGCAAACCTGTTTGCTCGTAATCTCTTCGAGCTCTATCGGGCCTACTCCAGCCGAGTCGGATGGAGTTTCGAGACCATGTCATCCTCTCCTACAGAGATGGGTGGCCTCTCGGACGTGACTTTTCGCTTGGCCGGGCCCGGCGTGTGGTCCCGCATGCGTTTCGAAGCTGGTGTGCACCGGGTGCAGCGGGTTCCGGTCACTGAATCCCAAGGCCGGATCCATACTTCCTCGGCCACGGTCGCAGTGCTGCCCGAGGCAGATGAAGTCGAGGTCCGCATCGATGCGAACGACCTCACCATTGACGTGTATCGCTCCTCCGGGCCGGGCGGTCAGTCAGTCAATACAACCGACTCAGCCGTTCGGATTACTCACCTTCCAACTGGCCTAGTTGTTGCAATGCAGGACGAAAAGAGCCAACTTCAGAATCGGGCGAAGGCGTTGCAGGTCTTGCGTGCTCGGCTGTTAAAGCTTGAACAGGACCGCCAAGCAGGTGAGGCATCGGGGCAACGCAAAGCGCAGATTGGTGGCGGCGGTCGCAGCGAAAAGATTCGCACCTACAACTTCAAAGAGAATCGCGTTTCTGACCATCGGATTGGTCTGACGGTGTACAACCTTGACCGGGTCCTCTCGGGTGAACTTGATGAGATTAGCGACGCGCTTGTAGCCGATGACCGCGCCAAGCAGCTGTCGGATTCGGAGTTATGAGTTCCTCGGATCAGACCGTGAGCTGGAGGGATCTGCTCATCGAAGCAACGCTGGCGTTTCGGGCTGCAGGTCTTGAGCAAGCTGCGATCGATGCTCGCCGAGTAGTTGAACAGGCTTCGGGTGCAGACCCTTCAGAGCTGATTCTGGTACTAGATGATCCCGTTACGGAACGATCGATGAGTTCCTTTGAGCTGATGGTGCGGCGCAGATCTGCCGGCGAACCACTGCAGTATGTCCTTGGGTCATGGTCATTTCGATCATTGGATCTCATGGTGGATTCGCGGGTGCTCATTCCGCGGCCAGAGACCGAAGCCGTAGTTGAGGTTGCTCTGGCAGAGTTGGACCGGCTTGGGGCGCGGGATCGAACCTGCCAGGTTGTGGACCTTGGAACGGGCTCGGGTGCAATCGGGTTGTCAATCGCTGTGGAGCGCGTGCGGACTCAGGTGATGTTGACGGACCATTCTCCCGAGGCTTTGCAAGTAGCGCGAGCTAACATCGCTGGCTTGGGAAGGCCCGGGGCCCGCATCTCTACAGGTCACGGGTCTTGGTTTGATGCGCTCCCGCAGGACTTGATGCACAAAGTCGATCTGCTCATCTCGAATCCTCCCTATGTGCCCGCTGACCTGCTGATTCCGCCAGAGGTAGCTGACTGGGAGCCCGTGGGTGCTCTTCGTTCTGGCCCCGACGGGACTGACGACTTGCGAGTATTGATTCTTCAGGCGGGGGAGTGGCTTCAAGAAGGCGGCGTGTTGATTTGCGAGCTGTCCCCCGAACAAGCAGCAGACATGCAGGCCCTAGCCACGACGGTATTTACCCACACACGGATCGAGCCCGATCTAACTGGGCGTGATCGGGCGCTCGTTGCCACAGGTCCCAAATAGGCGCACTCTGTCCCACGCTGCAGCAGTGGATCCCCCCGCCACCTGAATCATTGGCGCCGGTAAGCTACGGATTCCGTCGCTTACCGGCGCCAATGCGGGTGATCGGGGTTTCGTTCGGTGTGACCAAAATCTTGGCTTGCGAGTCTGGGTCGCCTAGCGCAGTAAACGCATCGGCAACTCCATCAAGGGGCACCGTTGCTGTGATCATCTGACTAACTGGGTATTCCCCTTCCGAAATCCGGTGCAGGGTGTCTGCAAACTCCCCGGGGTCATAACCAAAGACAAACTGCAGATTGAGTTCCTTGCCGACCGCAATCATGGGGCGAAAACTGTCGGCAACCATGCAGACCCCGACCACCAGAATCTGTGCGGCGCGAGGTGCTTCGAGTATGGCGGATTCCAACATGCCAGGAACTCCGACTGCTTCGAAAATCACGAGTGGTTTGCGGCCGTCGATACGTCGCCAGATTGCAATCGGTGACTCCACAGCGGGGTCAGTCACTTCACTCGCACCGAACACGCTAGCTAGGGCTCGTCGGCTAGCTGAATAATCAGAAGCGAGGATCGTCTCGACTCCTGCACTGCGGAGTGCGGCGATCACTGCAAGCCCAACCGGCCCACAGCCCAGCACTACCGCAGCGTGTTTCGGTGTGATGACGCTCTTATGCACTGCATGCGCGCCCACCGACATCGGTTCGGTGAGAGCTGCGAGGTGGGGGTCGAGGCCATTGGGGACTTTGCTGCACAGAACCTCTGAGAGCGCAATCTGCTGCGCGAAGCCTCCCGGATAGGTGTTGTCATAACCCAAAGCGTGAAGCCCACCTGAATCCATAACGATCGGCAGCGAGACCACAAGATCGCCCACCGCGAGGTTGTTTACATTCGGGCCTACCTCAAGGACCCGAGCAGAGAACTCGTGACCCATGACAACATCTCGTGAAGCATCCATCGCTGCCGGAGCAAATGGTCCTGCCTCTGCAGACATCACCTGGGCCATCTCGACTAGTTGATCTGCATGCTGAAGCGCATGGAGGTCCGAGCCACAGATGCCACAGGCGATGACCTCAGCTATGACCTGCCCTGGTTGTGCGGAGAGCTCTTCTACGTCATCAACGAGCAGCTGCCCACCCCGCATGACTGCTGCCTTCATCTGTTCCCCCAACGTAATCCCGTGAGCGGTGAGTCCACGACCCTCTTTGAGGTTACTCTTTGTGGTGTTGCGTTAGTTGAGCAGAAGGCAGTTGCTGTCTGACCCGGCGGCATTGCAGATCGGGGAATCCTATGAGTTTGTGCCGTAAACCCGCTGAGCGTGCTGAGATGTTGACCGAGGTACCTTTCTTTGACGGTTTTGGCGCCGATGAGATTCTGCGAGTGGTGGAACTCACTGATGAGGTTCTCATTCCGGCCGGAAGCGTTGTCGTAGATCAGGGTGACCCTGGCACGGACTGCTACGTCATTCTCGATGGCACTGCGAGTGTCTACGTGCGAGGAGATCATGTTGCTTCTTCGGGACCCGGTTCCATGGTTGGCGAGATGGCGCTCGTTGATCATCGACCCCGTACAGCAACCGTTGTGGCAGATACTGACCTAGACATGCTGCGATTTAATTCTGAAGCGTTTCGTAAGTTGCTCGAGGAAATGCCAAAGGCATCCGAGCGCATTATGACTGCACTGCACGCCCGACTGAATCGACTCGGCACGATCTAGTCGGCCTGCTTGCCGAGCGGTCACAAAAACTGAAGTTCGCCCTCGGCCGCAATCTGGACTGCCCTTCCCAAGAGCGCCTCGCTTGTCATCGCTGCCATGAGCTCAGGCTGCGAGGTCACTGCCCAAGCGCGCTCGCCTTGGGGTGTCAAACATGCCGCATGTCCTCGGGTCGCAAGACCCTCGCGGTCATGCATCACGGTCCAAGTTTCGATTGAAGCCTCGCCGAGATAGTCGCCCGCAGCAGGTCTTCCGGCAACCGCGTCCACCGCGGCCTGTGGACGTTCCCAGCGGTAGCCAGCTTTGGGCGGATTGGTTGAGTACAGACCGAAAGCATGTTTGTCCACGTGGCCGCCGTTTGCTGTAACTAGGCCCATCGAACCCGCATCCTCACGCAGCACCTGCACCATCGAACACAGTGCGTGGCCAACCGGGTTATTCCAAGGACCACCAGCAAATGACAAGCCCCCGTAGACAGTGAGTTGGCGGTCGGCTGAAATCGAAAGTTCACGCAGAGCTAGTTGAACAGCCGAGGGGTAACAGGAGTACAAATCGACATGTTCGACCTGATCAATATCTACCTGAGCAAGTTCTAAAGCCCGGTTGCCGGCAATGCGCATGGCAGCAGAGGAGTGAAAATCAAGGCGCTCCGAAAGGCTGCGATCTTTCGCATCGGTGCCCGCATGCACAAAGACCCAACGGTCTGCTGGTACCCCAAGTGCGCGGGCCCGCTCCACGGAGCACAAGATGATTCCAGAGGCCATGTCCACATCTGGGTTGGCTACCATTCGCTTGGTATAGGGGTACCCGATCATCCGATTCTGTGAGGTTGGGGTAGTGATCTCCTCTGCGGTGAATGAGGTGCGGTTCCATGCGTATGGATTCTGCTCGGCAACTCGAGAGAACCCGGACCAAATCTCGCCGACGTAATCCAGATGTTCGGCCATCGTCCGAGTCGAGTCCTGCCAGAGTGCATTTTCGAAAAGCGGATACACCTGAAGCGGCATCAGGATTCCGCGTGCGGCCTCGGACGAGTGTCCCATAAAGAAGGGGGACTCATCCATCCAATCGGGAGTTTCGTCAGATGCTTGACTCGTCCAGTCGAGCTCAAGCCCCAACTTCTTTGCAGCAGAACGTGACTTGCCCGACTCGCCGCCACAGAGCAGGGCTAGGTCGAATTCTCCAGTGCTGATTGCAGCCGCTAGGCGATTCACCATGGACTGTGGAGTGTTCCCGCCAACGGTGGCATACCAGGTTTTGGCGTCTACGCATCCAAGCTGTTCACGAACCAGAGCGCCTGGGTTTGAGTAGCGCCACGAGATGGTGGGGACTGCCGCTACAACCTGCGCAGAAGCCAAAGCCGTTTCGGCCCCGGAATCTGCCTGAGCCGCAAGCAAAGCCTGCGTCATAAGTGTTGCGGGCTCATACGGAATGGCGCCTTGATCTACGCGATTAAGGATTTGACCAACACCGATAATCACTGGCGTTCGTGGGTTAAGAGAAGAGCTCGCTTCAGACATGTCTGCAGACTAAGGGCGAGGGGGCTGATGATCGAACTCCTAGCAGCGGTAACTCCTGCTTGGTGAACCTTCAGTAGCCGTACTCACGTGGCCGGTGCGGGGTGCGCAGTGTTACACGTGCGGTGAGTTCACTAGAGTGAGGGGGGTGAATAACCCTTCCGTGCAGGACGTGAGCGAACTTCCTATCAGAGTTGTCCTTGGATCGGACCATGGCGGCCTGAGTCTAAAAAATGAGTTGGCGCAGTATTTGAGCAGTCAAGCCATATTGGTCACCGACCTTGGAACACATACTGCAGACTCGGTCGACTACCCCGAGTTTGGAGCAGCCGTCGGAAGAGCCGTAGCAGCGGGCGATGCTGATTTTGGCGTTGCAGTGTGCGGGTCGGGGCTTGGGATCTGCATCGCAGCCAACAAGATCGACGGAGTTCGTGCGGTCACGATTCACGATGTCACCTCGGCTCGGTTGAGCCGAGCGCACAATGACGCAAACGTTATCTGCCTAGGTGAACGCCTTATTGGTCGAGAGGTAGCCAAAGAAGCTCTCGATGTTTTTCTCGCCACACAGTTTGAGGGTGGCCGCCACGCAAAGCGCGTCAACAGCCTTGACGCACTCATTACCCAACAGATGTAACCAACGCACTCGGTTCTGAGTGCCTACCGAAGGAAGTATCAGCCATGCCATGGCCGACTGATCGTGACAACGAAGTATTTGCAGCCATCGACCGAGAGGTTGACCGACAAAACACCGGCATCCAACTCATCGCATCCGAGAATTTCACCTCGCCTGCCGTGATGGAGGCAGTGGGCTCGGCGCTGACGAACAAATATTCTGAGGGTTACCCGGGCAAGCGTTACTACGGAGGAAACGAGGTCGTCGACGAGATTGAGCAGATGGCCATTGAGCGGGTCAAGTCTCTGTTCGGAGCCGAGGCCGCAAACGTGCAGCCGCACTCCGGAGCGAATGCAAACCTCGGCGTGTACTTGGCTCTGCTCGAGGCTGGAGACACAGTGCTTGGCCTGAGTTTGGACCACGGTGGTCACCTGACCCACGGGTCTCCCGTAAACATTTCGGGACGGTTCTACAACTTCATCTCCTACGGGGTACGACCCGAAGATGAGCGAATTGATTACGATCAAATGCGCTCACTTGCTTTGGAACATCGACCAAAAATGATTGTGGCGGGAGCCACGGCGTACCCCAGAATTATTGACCCCGAAATCGTTCGCGAGATCTGCGATGAAGTCGGCGCTCTCTTTATGTTCGACGCAGCGCATATCGCCGGCTTAATCGCCGGTGGGGTGCACCCCAACCCAACCCCGTTCGCAGACGTGGTCACCTTCACCACACACAAGACCCTGCGCGGGCCTCGAGGCGGATGCATTCTGTCCAAAGAAGAATTTGGCGCTCGCATCAACAAGGCGATCTTCCCCGGCCTTCAGGGTGGACCCTTGGAACATGTGATTGCCGGCAAGGCAGTTGCATTTCGCGAGGCCGCAGATCCGAGCTTTGCCGGGTACGCCCAGCAGATTGTTAAGAATTCACAAGCACTTGCAGAGTCGCTGATTTCTCAGGGGTTCCGCTTGGTTTCGGGCGGGTCTGATAATCACCTGCTCCTGATGGACCTTCGCTCGTTCGACGCAGAACTTACGGGCAAGGAAGCTCAGATTGCTCTTGACCTCGCAGGGATAACGCTGAACAAGAACACGGTTCCTGATGACCAGCGTTCACCCTTTGTTACATCTGGACTCAGAATTGGAACTCCCTCGGTGACAACTCAAGGAATGGCCGAACCCGAGATGACTCAGATTGCTGAACTGATCACACGCGTCCTGGCAGCACCGAGCGATGAGTCAGTGATCGCTGAAGTGCGAGGCGATGTTGAATTGCTCTGCTCCAAGTTCACCCCGTACCCGCTCTGAGACCGCTCATGCGAGGCGTCAACCTTTGCTGCGTGGCCGCATGCTGTCTGAACACGGCCTACTAACCTGTTGTCTGTGGGTCCCTTGCCGTATTTGTTTGTGATGGCAGTAGCCGTTATTGCCACGGCAATCTCGGTGCCGCCCTTGCGGATTCTGTCTCGAAAAATCGGTGCCATGGCCCAGCCAGGTGACCGAACCGTGCACGCAAAGCCAACCCCAATTCTTGGTGGGACCGCCTTGTTCATTGGCCTGCTCGTTGCTCTTGCAGTGGCTTGGCGATTGCCCGAGTTTGGACCGGTATTCGACGCCCCTGGAAACGTTCTAGGTGTGATTGCGGCGGCCACGGTGATCTGGCTGACGGGCCTGATCGACGACCTACGAGATGTCTCCGCCCCAGCCAAGGTGGCAGGCATGGTTCTTGCAGGCTCGATTTTGACCCTGGTTGGCCTGACCATCATCTATTTCAGAGTGCCGTTCTTGGGTTTCACGTTGCTACCGCCAGACATGTCGGCGCTGATTACTGTGCTCTGGGTTGTTGGCATGGCCAACGCCGTGAATCTGATTGATGGACTCGACGGCCTAGCAGCAGGAATCGTTGCGATCGGTGCCGGGTCGTTTTTCTTGTACGGGTGGCGGCTCCTCGAGGTTGGTGTCATCGACCCCGGCAATTTGGGGCCTCTGATTGCGATCATCACTGCCGGGGTCTGCCTCGGCTTCTTACCCTTTAACTTCAACCCGGCAAGCATCTTCATGGGTGACTCTGGGGCACTGCTGCTCGGGCTGCTTCTAGCTGCATCAACGATTGCCGTTGGTGGACAGTCGGATGATCCATTCTCGGGACAATCTTGGTTTTTCTTTGCGCCGCTCGTGATTCCGCTGGTGATCCTGGGTGTTCCGCTGTTTGATCTGGTCTTCGCTGTAGTGCGTCGGGCGAGGAATCGAACAGGCGTTGCGACTGCAGATAAACAGCACCTGCATCACAGGTTGATGGACCTTGGCCACGGCCAACGTCGCACTGTTGTCATTCTGTGGGGTTGGACAGCGGTGCTGTCTTGCTTTGTGCTCATCCCAGCGTTAACGAGTCGTGGTAACGGCATCGTGCCCATTGGCTTGCTGGCCCTCGCCCTGCTGTTGTTTACGCTCTTCGCCCCACGGTTCGGCCGATACAGCGACCTGGGCGATAACTCCGACGCAGCTGAACCACCTGAAGAGCCAGCCCAGGCAGGCCCCCCGAATGAGGCAGAGGGAGAGGCAGATACCGGATCTGGGTCAGAGCCGGAATTGCCCAAGCTCAGTTCCTGACCCGGCGGGGTTGCAAGCTCCGCAGTAGTGGGGGCGAATCAGAACTTGCTAGTTGAGCGCCACAGTGTCGGTGTCGACACCGGAGCGAATGATTGAACCGGGTAGCTCTCCTGTTGCTTCGCTATTGCGGACGACTTCGACGCCACTCACAAACACGTGGTTCACGCCGACTGATCCGGCGTAGAGGCGACTGGTCCCGCCCGGAAGGTCGTCCACCATTGTCAGCATCTCGGATTCGATCAGCAGCGGATCGAACAGCACCATGTCGGCGTGAGCACCCTCGGAGAGTGTGCCGCGATCGCGCAAGCCGAAGAGTTCAGCTGGTACCTGGGTCAACAGATGCACCCCGTGCTCCAGCGTGGTGAGCTTTCGGCCGCGAATGCAATCTGCCAAGAACCTGGTGGGGTAGTTCGCT
>CAFAAQ010000005.1_pt1 | contig 24304 bp, 19 predicted proteins | sample 7267631 | NCBI WGS metagenome assembly CAFAAQ01 (sample SAMEA6813990, study PRJEB35770) | uncultured Actinomycetes bacterium | biome: Freshwater; feature: Freshwater reservoir; material: water | place: Czech Republic | collected 2017-08-18 | depth 30m m | reverse complement strand
GCTACGAACTCGACGAAGCCACGCTGGCTGATGGGTCGATCCTTGATGACCACTTCAGCGCTATGGGTGGCTGGATTGCCTCAACATTGGTGCGGCTCGGTGACCTGAACTTTGAGTTCTTGCCGCCGCTCGAGAAAGACGAAGCCTGAGCCGAAGGGCAGCCTAAGCCGCAGGGCATCAGGGCAGCCTAAGCCGCAGAGCGGCAGAGCAGAGATCAGAGCGTGACCGCAGCCGCTAAGTCATCTTTGAAACTCGACTGATCGAATCTCGACCAAGCTGCAGAGCAGTTCTGCAAATCTTTGAGAGCTTCACGGCGGAGGTGTTCTGAGATTGACCCTGCTAGCAGCGCTGTGCGGCCACCCGCATCGACTCCCGCTAACCCAACCAACTCGATCTGCACTGCGTGATCTTGTTGCCGGCCAAGAACGTTCTGCAGTTTTCGAAGCCGAGTAACTAGCTCTGACACGGCGGGTTCGCTCAGGAGCGGCGCATAAGCAGCAAGCCCATACCGCAAGGCTTTGGCGCGCTTGCGAAGCCTGTGCCAATCACTGACCTCGTTTGATTTCCTCGCAGCGCGGCCAGCTGATCGGACCTTTCCGAACTGCCTCAGGATGGTTGCCTGGGCAACCACTACTGATGGTCGAAGGGCGTCTTTGCCGGGGTCATCTCCGCCGATCCGGTGCACTGACCCCACCACCTGCCACAAGCGCAGCATTGCCTGATATTTGGCAGCTTCTCCCCCCGCTGGGTCGATGCGACCTGCCAAATCGGCAAATGCACCCGACCTGTTGCGCAGCAGAGCAGCTCGCAACTCCTGGGACTCAAAGGATTGCTGCCCGTCATCAACTACAACGCCAACAGCCCGACACAGCCGGGGCAACTCCTCAAGCAGAACGTCAAGATCTCGAACCCGAGAGGTCACTCTTCCGAACTCTGCGAGTTGCACGAGCAATTCCTTGCGCTGCGCACCCGGAAACACTGACCTGCCAGAACTCAGCAGCGACCGGGCTCGTCGTAGAGATACTCGGTAGTCATGCAGTTGCTCAGTATCAAGGTCGCTCAAGACGCCGGCTTCAAAGCTGCGAAACTGCTGCAGATTGTCTGCTAGCAACAGCGCCAGAACCCTGGCAGCGGGCTGCTGACGATCCTCGACTCCCAACGACCAACGGACACCTTGTCCCGACAACGCTTCCGCTGCGGGACCGACGCCAAAAACTGGATCGCTTAACTCAGGTTCTAGCGAAACGTCCATCTAGAGAGTCTCGCAGTTAGCGACAAGCGCTGCTAGCAAATCAGGGACAAGCGCTGCTAGCAAATCAGGTGAGATTGGCAGCAGGCACCGCATCAACCTCATCATCGCCAAATGATGTGGCTTGCTTCTTGGAGTAGACGATGCTGGCAACCACGATGACCACAGCAACTGCAGCAATCAAGAAGCGGGCGTTGTTATTTTCCATGGCGATAATCGCCGGGAGGATGAGCAGGGCAACCAAGTTCATCACCTTGATGAGCGGGTTGATAGCAGGGCCGGCGGTGTCTTTGAACGGATCACCGACAGTGTCACCAATGACTACTGCAGTGTGGACATCTGAACCCTTACCACCAAGGTTGCCCTCTTCGATGTACTTCTTGCCGTTATCCCAGGCGCCACCAGCGTTGGACAAGAAGTTCGCCATGAGTGCACCAACAACGATGGTCGCAGCTAGGTAACCACCAAGCGCAAAGGCGCCAAGCCCGAAGCCGATTGCGACGGGCATCAACACAGCAAGCAGTGCCGGTGTGGTGAGTTCACGAAGCGCAGCACCGGTACAGATATCAATGACGGGGCCATAATCAGGCTTTTCGGTGTAGTCCATGATTCCTGGCTTCTCGCGGAACTGCCTGCGCACTTCCTGCACCACGGTTCCAGCCGTGCGGCTCACTGCCAAGATGGCCAGCGAGGAGAACATGAATACAACGGTTCCGCCAACAAGAGCGCCAGCAAAGACCTTGGGGTCTGCAATGTTAATTGCCACTGCATTGAATGCGGCCTCAACGTTCTCGGCTCGCAGAACTGCACCAATCTTGGTATCGGCCGAGGCTGCGATGGTCTCACGGAATGAGGCAAAGAGTGCCACAGCCGCAATCACTGCGGACCCAATGGCGAAGCCCTTGGTGACTGCTTTCGTGGTGTTACCCACGGTGTCAAGGCCATCAAGGATGGTCTCGGTCTCACCGTGGAACTCGCCTGCCATCTCGGCGATGCCCTGAGCGTTATCAGCAATCGGGCCGAAGGTGTCTTCTGCCACCACGATTGCAGTTGTAGCCAACATGCCAATGCCCGTGAGCGCAACTAGGTAGAAGGCAAACAGTGTGCTTCCTCCGCCAAGTCCGAGTGCAACCAGAATCGCTGCGGCAATTGCCACTACTGCCCACACTGCAGATTCCATACCACTCGAGATACCAGACAGCACCACGGTGGCTGGTCCCGTCCGGCCAGATTCCGCAATGTCACGAACAGGCTTGAACTGACTCGAGGTGTAGTACTGCGTAATGCGACTCGCAACCTGACCGAGCACCACGCCACCGAGGATTGCAACGAACATCCTCAGACCGACATGGTCGACAGAGGAACCTCGTGGGTCACCCACATACAGGAATGCCAGAGCGGCCGCACCAAAGAGTGAGAGCACTGAGGCCACGTTCAGGCCGCGGTTGATTGGCTTGAGGGCATCCGTCTCACCATCGCGTGCCTTGACCATAAAGATCGAGATGAGAGAGGCCAAGAGTCCAACTGCCATCATCGCAAGAGGAAAGATCAGCCCCTTCGCAGCGTTGTTACCGTTAATGCCAATGGCCCTGAATGCCGTGACACCCAGAATGATGTTTGCAACGAGTACTACGCCGAAGGACTCAAAGAGGTCCGAAGCCATGCCGGCGCAGTCGCCCACGTTGTCGCCCACGTTGTCAGCAATAGTTGCTGGGTTACGCGGGTCATCCTCGGGAATCCCTGCTTCGATCTTTCCAACCAAGTCAGCACCGACATCGGCAGCCTTGGTAAAGATGCCGCCTCCGACTCGAAGGAACAGCGCCAGAAGCGAACCGCCGAATCCAAAGCCAATCAAGATTGACGAAGCGGTGTTCTGAAAGATCATGACGATCAGCGTTGCGCCGAGGAGACCAAGTCCAGCAGTAAACAGCCCGACTGTTCCACCGGCACGGAAGGCAACCTGAAGGGCGTCATCCATGCGGCCGGTCTTTGCTGCTGCTGCGGTGCGCACATTGGCGCGGGTGGCGAGCCACATTCCCAAGAAGCCAATAAACCCAGACGCCAGCGCACCAGTAAGAAACGCCAGGGTGCGGAACAGTCCGGCGTTGATTCGATCAAGGCCCTCGTTGGTTGATTCATTGATGATCTCGGTAGAGGTCACAAAGATCACCGCGGCCAGCGGAACCACCATCAACAGAATCGTCTTGAACTGCCGCTTGATGTAGGCCATCGCACCCTCTTGGATGGCCTCGCCGATCTCGCCCATCTTTTCGGTTCCTGGGTCCTTGGCCAGCACGCTGCGCATCATGAACCATCCTGCGATCAGGGCGATGAACGATACAACCACGCAGAAAATCAGCAAGTACCACTCTTGGCTGCCGAGTGTGAACACCTGAAAGGTGCCTTCTGTCCTCATGGCAAGAACTTGTGGAAGTGTCGATTGAAGCGGCATGAAAAGAACCCCCAGGGGTCAAAGAACGGATGATGACAGCTGAGTAGAAAAGGGTTTCTACTCAGAAACTCAGAGAAGTCCACCGGAGAATGAGCTCCGCGTCAAAAGAAGGACTTCGAGATACTAGAAGCAGTTGCGGCGTGTAGCGACTTCTTAGACCTCAACAGAGGTTTTGCTCTTGCGCTTTGATCGAACAACCTCGATCAGAATTGGCAGAATCGAGATGCCAACAACCATCAATAAAGCTATTTCTATGTGATCTGCGACTAGCGGAATGTTGCCAAGGAAGAATCCGAGCAGAGTCACTCCGACACCCCACAAGAGACCGCCAATCAGGTTGTACCGAAGAAACACCCGGTACTCCATCTTGCCGGCACCAGCGACGATCGGGCAGAAGGTGCGGATCACCGGGACGAAACGTGCCAGCACAATCGCTCTGGGTCCGTGGACATCGAAGAAGTTCTGAGCCTTCTCAAGATGCTCATGCTTAAAGAACCGTGAGTCGGGACGCTTAAAGAGAGCAGGCCCTGTCTTGTTGCCGAAGGCATACCCAACCTGATCTCCTGCAACAGCGGCAATGAACACACCAATCAGGACCACCCAGATGTTGAGGTGAACTGCATCCGCCCCCGCTTGGTGGACCAGCGTGCCCGCAGAAGCCATGCCAGCAATAAACAACAGGGAGTCGCCGGGCAGAAAGAAACCGATCAACAGCCCTGATTCGGCAAAGATGATTCCAAAAAGCAGAATGTACCCGCCACTTCGAAGGAGCTTTTCTGGGTCAAGCGCTTCCAGTAGTGCAGTTACAACTGCCAAGGTGTTCACGACTTATGAGGATACAACCTTGCCTAGGGCTTGGCTGTAGCTCCCTCGGCAACGAGTTTGGCCGAGGCCTGCGAAATAAGCACTCGTGCCTCTGCAACTAGGGCTGCATAGCCAGCTAGGTCCGAAGCCTTGAGTCGCTCATCTGCTTCGGTGAACTTCTGATCAGCCTGTGCAATCAGTTCGGTTGCAGAGAGTTCCTCGCCGGAAGGAACCGTGGTAGTGCTGCTTCCAGGATCGGAGTTGGTTGATGGCACTGTTACCGACGGAATAACAGCAGCCCCGTCAGGCTTCGAATCAACAAGGTCTGCTAGCGCCTGCTCCACGCTGTCTCCAAAGCCCACCGAATCGCCAGAGACCATCACGACCTTCTTGACAGTGAACCGGGTGCTCTCCTCTTGTGCTACGTAAATTGGTCTCATATAGACCAGTGAGTCACCCTGCGGCAGGATCAAAATGTTGCCATAGCGCATAGTGGAACCAATCTGACCAGTCAGGGTTTGGTACTCGGTCACGGGCCCGTACGTAACCATCTTGCGATTTGCCTGAACTGGTCCATCGACGCTGTTGTTGCGCTCGGTCTTGCCATCTGCAGAGGCAACCATCACGATTTCTTCAAGCTTGCCGTAGTTATCGGGGTCATTTCGAGCGATCATCACCGAGGTGAGGTTTCGGCCTGTTCCATCTCCCGAAGAGAGCACAAACGGGCGGGTCAGCACGAACTGAGCAGTCTCTGCTGAGCCGATTTTTAGCTCCTGGTAATAGGGGTCAATCGCTGTTTGAGCCTCGGCAGACGCACCGGAACTGGTATCTGCCTGCACTGCTCCAGCACCTCTATCAGAGGGCTGCTGTGCCACCACCCACCGGTCGCTGTTGTTAAAGAATGTCGAGGGGTCCGTCTGGTGGTAGCGCCCCCAAGCAACAGTCTGAGTCTTGAACATGAACTCCGGATAGCGGAAGTGCTGCTTGACTGAATCGGGAATTTTGGAGGTAAAGAGGCCTGGGAAGGCTTGAGCGTAGGCCTGAATAATGGGATCCGTCTGGCCTCCGTACAACTCATCAGTCAGGTAAAGCGTTACGGAACCATCGTAGGAATCAACAAGTGCCTTGGCCGAATTGCGGATGTAGTTGAAGGTGCCCGAGGTACCCGCTGACACTTCAGCGGCATTGACGCTTTGAGCGTAGGGATAATGGCTCGTCGTCGTGTAAGCATCGACGATGTACTGCACACGTCCATCTCTCAGAATCGGATACGGGTCTTGGTCCAGCTCCAAGAACGGCGCAATCTCTCGGACTCGATCTACGACATCGCGGTTGTACACGATCTTCGAAGAGTCAGTGACGCTGTCAGAAATCAGCGGTTCAATCTCTCCAAACCGAAGGGCAAATGCGGCCTTACGAATGGTGGAATCAACTGGTACGCCATCTTTCCCGCTGTATTCCGTCGTGACGTTGTCCGAACTCAGCTCGGTCTGCTTCGTACCTGTGATGGCATAGCCAGACATCCCCTCACCCACATAGATCTCTGGTTGATCCAACTCTGGAGCGTCGGTTGACTCAGGCGGAATTCCTTTGACTAAGAACACGGGCTCGCCGCGATCGTTGGCCTCGTTTGCCGGGGCCAGGGCGGCGGCATAGCCGTGGGTGAATACAAGGTGGAGTTTCTCCCAAGTCGGATTGGTTACGCCGTCAAGGTTTAACTCTCTCGACGTGATGACCACCGGGGTGCGCTTGCCAGCTATGTCATAGCGATCAACGTCAACATCTAAGAAGCGGTAGTACTCACGCTCCACCTGCAAGTCTTGAATCGTGGGGAGCACAATCGTCGGATCCAAGAGGCGCGCATTCGCCATGTTGGTTTGCTCAGACTTTGCCGCCTCTGCAGTCAACTTCGGCTCGTAGTTGAAATCCACCTTACCGACAGCGCTCAGGTCGAGTGCTGTTCGTGTTGCGCTGATATTTCGCTCGATATATGGCTTCTCTTTGGCAAGTTCTGCAGGCTCAACCTGAAAGCGCTGAACAAATGCGGGATAGATGCCACCGGCAACAATTGCAATCAAAGCCCAAAGGCCCAAGATGATGACCGGTAGGGCCCATCCCTTGCGCCTGATGTTCACCAGCAACATCAATCCAGCAAAAATCGAAATCAGAATCATCAACTGGATAGCGGGAAGGGCAGCCGAAATATCGGAGTAGCCAGCACCATCGAAGGATGACCCAGATGAAGTCAGTAGTTCGAAGCGTTGCAACCAATAATCCAGCGCCTTCGTGAACGCAGCAAGGGCGAGCAGCACAGAGAGCTGAGCCTTGGCAGGCTGAGTAACGCGCTCGCCCATGGGGTGAACTCGAATCGCCCCGTTTAGGTAGTGGACGACTGCAACGACCACAGCGGTGACAATGAGGAATCCAAACATCCAGTCCACGACCGAAGACAAGAACGGCAGCTTGAACACGTAAAACCCAATATCGACACCAAATTCTGGGTCGTTCTGCGGGAATGATCCGCCAAACCTGAACAGCAGCCACTCCTGCCATTGTGCTGAGGCTCCGAATCCCGGAATCACAGCAATAAAAAATGCGACGACCAGCCACAACACACGCTGGCGTCCAGCCACAAGCTCACGATACCGAACGAGCAACTCGTCCTCGGGGCCAGGGATCGCCTGATACTTGGGGGCCAATCGATCCGCAAGCAGCAAGTTGCCCCAGAGCAAGACAAAAAAGACCAAAGTTGTGGCCGCACCTAACGTGACTTTGGCTGAGAGCAGTCTCCTCCACACACTGGACAAATCAAGTTGGTCAAACCACAGAAAATCAGTCCAAAAAGTTGCGATCGCTCGCATTGACAGCGCCAAGATAACAACGAGGACAAGCGAGACTGCTAACACGGTACGACCGCGATTAGAGTTTCCCCGTTGTTTCGTTTGTCCTAGATCGCCACTTGGTTGATCAGGCATGTCACTCGGAATGCGCACCGTTACAATCTACAGATGCGCCGGTAGAAGGATGCATCGGCAGCCGGGGTGTGCAGGCGGGGTGATATCGCCAGTCGGGAACGGGTCTCCACATGCAATTGCCCCTTCAAGCGCGTTGTCCTCGCCGTCAGCACAGGGCAAGCCACCGTGGTCCACTGCCCAACACCACTGAGTTCCCGGCCCGGCTGCGAGTCGCTCGCCTTGGGCAAAACCAGCAGTTGCAAGATCTCCAGCAAGCTCGTTCAGCGAGCCGGACCGCCAATCTCGATAGGTGGCTCGAATGCGCTCAGCTCGCTCACTGTTCTCAAGGCCCTGCTCGTCACCGTCTCTGAAGTTGCGCTCCAGATGAGCCCGATGAGTCTCCAAGAACTGCTCCAGGTTTGATCGAAGGCATTCCTCGATTTGGTCATCTTCACTAAAGAGGGAATCAGCAGAAACACCCGAAACCGTCGCCCAAAATTCGGATCCAGCTGCAACGGCTTGCGTGAAGTCGTCAATGAGAGCATCGGCGAACTTGGTCAGCACCCGCTCAGGGGTATCTAGCACCTTGGCAAAATCCGGACGCGAGGTCTTGATACGGCGGAGGTAATCCAGAGCATCGTTTTGTTCATCTGAGGCAAGGCGGCGGAGGGCCTTTGACAGCTGCTTCTCGACGGGCAGGAGCAACCTGTCTCGCTCGTCCATAGAGGCATCACGCTGAACCTCTGGCTGATCCTCTGGCTGATCCTCTGGCTGATCCTCAATCAGGCCTTGGGAGCGAATTCGAGCGAACAGGTCATGCACCGTGGCGCCGTTTTCGGCCGCTTCCTCTGCAAGGGGTTCATTCTCGCTCGGAGGATCCTCAACGAGCTCAAGTGTTTCGACAATCTCGACTGTCTCCACAACCTCAACTGTCTCCACAACCTCAATCGTCTCAACTATCTCCAGGCTTTCAACAACCTCGAATTCATCATCTGAATCCGCAACCTCGAGCGTCTCGAGGATTTCAACTGTTTCAATTGTTTCAACTGTTTCAACAATCACTAGCGACTCGACGGCCTTCGCTGTATCAACTGTCTCAACCGTCTCAACAGTCTCAATTGCTGGAAGAGGCTCAACCAGGCTCAGAGCAGGCTCCGGGTTCGACTCTGGCTGTTCTACCGGGCTCGGCTCTTCCGAGCTCGGCTGCAACTCTGCGAGGACGACATCAATATCATCCTCGATCTGATTTGCTGCGTCGAGTCCCGCTGCTTGCACCTCTACATCTGAGTCTTCTAGTCCTTCGATCGTGCTTGCGACATCAGTGACTGCGGCACGAAGCAGCTCCAGGATCCGATCCCGGCCACCTCGAGAGGCCTCGATCTGGCGTCGGGCAGTGGTGCGACGCGCAGCTAGGTCTTCAAACATGCGCTCCTTGATTGCCTTGGCTTCGGCAACCATTGCGCGACCTTCCTCGCGGGCTTGTTCCTTGCTCGCCGCAGCAGCTTCCTCTGCATCTAAGCGAATAACACTCGCCTCAGAATTCGCTGCAGCAACCTCAGCAAGCGCCGCAACTCGAATGGCATCGGCGGCTAGTTCCGCCTCGTTGGTCCTCAGCTCAAGGACCGACTCAGCCTGTTCAATCAATTCGTCATGTCGTTGCAACGCAGCAGCGCTCAAGGCATCGGCAGCCGCTGTTGACTCTGCGCTCATGCGTTCAGCTTCTGCTGTTGCTTCCAACCGAAGTCGGTTGGCTTCATTGCGTTCTTCCGTTGACTCGCTGATCAGTAGCTCGGCAGCAGCTGTGGACGAGGCTTCGGTTTCTCGTAGAAGTCGTTCTGCTTGTTCTTCTGCCTTGGTTCGAATTGCTGTCGCGGCCTCTTTTGCAGCGGTAACGATCTTGGCAGTCTCCTCACCGAGCACCGAAACCATTCGCGACTCATCAAGGTTCTGGGACTCAACAACTTGCTCCTCTAAGGCTGTCACCTTCTGCCGAAGCTGGCGGTCCCGAAGTTCCCAAATTCGCAGCGCATCTGCTGCCCTTCCGAGGGTTGCTTGCACCGAAACGGGGTCGAGACCCTTTCGAACTTTCTCGAAGTGAGTGCCCGCCAAGACCGCTGGATCAATCTCGGGCGGGTCGGGCAACGTGTCAGTCATGAGGGCAATGCTAGAAGTCCTAGGGCCGCGTGTGGCGGAACCTAACAAAGCTCACCCCGGCAACTGAATCCCCTTGGGTGAAAGAGCCTGAACTGCCTGATCCAGATTCTCAACAGGGCGGAGCTCAACTTGCTTTCCAGCCAAGGCTCGCATTTCCTTCTGCTCCTCTGGCGGGGTAGCTGCAGGATAAATAAACATCTTCACGCCGGCCCGCTTCACAGCCGAGACCTTCTGAAGAATTCCTCCAATCGGCCCGACAGTTCCATCATCGAGGATCTCACCAGTCACAGCGACGGTTCGACCCCGAGTCAGGGATCCAGGGGTCAGGCGATCCAAAATCGCCAAGGTCCAAGCAAGTCCCGCCGAGGGTCCAGATACCGTGCCAGAGTCAACGGTGATGTTCACGTCCGAATCAATCGAAGGTGCATCCGGTTCCGCCTCGATACCTAAGATCGGGCGCCCAGTCTCATCGCCCGCAGCGCCGAGGGTCACCTCGAGTTCCTGGCGAACTTGCTGGCCATCTGGCGACGGCCTGCGAACCACTACCTGCACCTGGTCGCCCGGAGCACGATCTGCAAGTTCAGGAGCGATATCAGAGGGCAGTGCAATTTCCGCGCCATCTACTGCAACGATGACATCCCCTGGCAACAACACACCGGCTGATGGCGCTTCTGCCTGAACTGCAAGCACGCGGGTGCCATCAGCGTCGTAGTTTGCCTCGATCCCGAGGTACTGCAAGGCCACGCGAGTCGCAGTGAGCTTCGACAGATCCATCCGCACTTGGTTCTGTTCCTGACTAGCCTTGCGATCACCGTCCGGGTACATCTCGTCACGAGTCCGGATCTCGACTGCATCATCAAGCCAGCCCCGCAGCATCAGCGCTGGCGTTGCCTGATCGACAAATACTGTGGTGAACAAAATGTCACCCTTATTCTCAAAGCTCTTGGCGCCCGAGATATCAATGCGTTGTTCTGCAGGTCGAACTGACCCTGGTTGCACCAGATAGAACGGCAGACGAATCAAGAACATCGCTGCAACGAGTGCTGCACCGAAAGCTCCAAACAGGCCAAGCGCCACCCAGCGCGTTCTTGGTTGAGGACCCTTTTTGAGTTCCGTGCTGGACTCATCCTCGACACCTACATCGAGACTTGCAGCAATCGATGCACTGCCAAGGTCCGCTGCAGAATCCGCGTTTGAACTAACTGTCGAGGAACCTTTCCCGGTTGGTAGTGTCTCGTCTGTCATGTTCACGCTGTTCGTTGGAATCCTGATAGTGGTGCTGAGCGCCCTTGGCTTTGGATACGCCCTGTTTGGACGTCGTCCGCTCCCTCAGCCTGCCACGGGATTGACTCAAGGAGTTGCGTCAGGTGAATTTACTGAGGCAATCCCCAGCAGGTTTGGTTCAGTCCAAGAAGAAGACCTTGACGAATCTGATTCCGAAGGGGGGCCAATCCGGGGTCGGAGAGCACGAGATGTAACCATTACCCCGGCCGTTCGCGCACGATCAACCTTGCTCCTAGCGCTAACTGTGATTGGTATCGCCGCAATCATTGGCGTGGTACTGAGCGTGGTGCTCGTTGGCGTTGTTTTTCTAGTCACCTAGTCACTCCCCTAACTGAGTCACGAAGTAGTCCCAGACGAGCATGTCATCAGACGCGCAAGTGCCCGGGCAGAACCCGGGCACAGCGACCATAAGACTTGAGTGAGTTCCGAGTGGCTAAGCAACTCGGCTCCTCAGCTGTTTATCGACCAAACAATCCACGGCGGGTGGGCTGGCTCTCTTCAGCCGGCTGATCCGCTGGCGGAACTGGTGCGGCTGCTGGGGCAGGTGCAGGTGCCGGTGCAGCCGCTGGTGCAGGTGCTGGCGCAGGTGCTGGCGCAGACGGCGAAGCAAAAGGACTAAACGCCGGGTCCGGAGTTGGCGCGGGTGCCGGTGCAGCAGCTGGCGCTGGCGCTGGTGCCGGAGCGGGTGCAGGTGCCGGAGCGGGTGCGGGTGCGGGTGCGGGAGCCGGGGCAGCAGCTGGCGCTGGAGCCGGAGCGGGTGCCGGTGCAGCCGCTGGGGCCGGTGCTGGTGCCTGCGCAGGTGCAGAACCCGTGGTCAAAGCCTGCAGCTTGACCTTGTAATACGGCTTGAGTTCAAACTTAACCTCGTTCAACTCAAAGATTCGGACGCTGTCCACTCCTTGATCATTACGGATCTTTTCAACGAAGCTCACAGCCTCATCGATTGACTCGAACTGGTTGTAGCCAGGATCGCCATCTGGATTTTGAAAGATAACCATGTGCTGCGACACGAACCGCTCCTCTTGATAGGTATGCGACTTACAGTGTAGGGGTCTCGGAGGTTGTTTGGGGCGCCCAAACACCAAAATTACTCAACCGTGTTCCGCGCTGAGTCTCTTGTGGAAAGCCGAGGAACAGAAAGCTCATGACACTCAACTCAGATGACGACTCTGCATCTCGCCGTCGCAGCGTTGTGACTGCAGGCCACTTGGGCCAGCTCTCGGTGGCCCAAGCAGGATTGTTAGACACAGATGCAGAGGTTCGCGCATCTGCTCTCGCCGCGATGCAACGGATGGGCAGGCTCAGCAGCGAAGATCTCATAGCAGGCCTGACCGATCCTGCAGCAGTCACGCGCCGGCGAGCAGCTGTCATTGCTGCTTCGTATGACTCGGCCCAGATGGAACTCCGACAGCTCCTGAGTGATTCAGATGATTCGGTTGTAGAAGTCGCCGCCTTTGCCTGCGGCGAACGAACCGACGCAGACCTTGAGACTGTGCAAGTTCTCTGCCAACTAGCGGGCGCTCATGAAGATGCACTGTGTCGTGAAGCTGCAGTTGCAGCCCTAGGGTCAATTGGCAACCCAGCCGGTTTGCCTGCCGTCATTGCAGGATGTTCTGATCGGGCCACCGTGCGCAGGCGAGCAGTACTTTCACTCGCTGCTTTCGAGGGTCCACAGGTAACGGCCATGCTCAGAAAACTGACCCAAGACCGAGACTTGCAGGTGCGCCAGGCAGCAGAAGAGCTGCTCGCCATCGAACTCGGCGAGCAGCTCTAAAGCAACAATTCAGTTAGCTACACAGATGACGAATTACTGACCGGCGAAGCTATTCGACTTGCCCTCTTCGTTGGTCACAGGCGCCTTCTCAACCCATGCACCGTTCTCACGCTGAACGATTCTGAATCCTTCAATGGCCCACGGGTCTTTGGCGCCATCAGTGTTCACAGTGACCTCGTCACGGATGAGACCAAAGGTGGTGTCCTTGAGCGAATACAAGGCATTCATGACCGCAGCGCGATCAACAGTGGTTGCGTTCTTGAGTCCCAGAGCAAACATGGATCCAAAGCCCCAACCAACTGACGCAATGCCACCCTGAATCTGTGCCTCATCTAGGCCAGCGGCCGCACCCTGAGTCGCGAATTCCACCACCTTCGGGTTGGTCTGATCAGCAGGGTCAGCAGGGTCAAGCGTGGGCTGAGCCATGTACACGCCCTCATCCTTGCCTCCTGCTAGGGCCAGAGCTGTCTTCGAAGCGCAGGTGACTGAAATCATGGTCATGGGAGTCCAAGTTGTGGGCACAAAGGACAGCGTCAGCGGACAGGCAGTTCCGCCGACACCCACGATGAAGGTATCTGCGCCCGACTGCGACAGCTTCGCGACCGAGGCCTCTGTGGTACTACCTGCGAGCGGGTTGAATCCCTCTTCCCCAACCAAGGTGATCTTGGTTCCTTCGATTGCCTTCTCGATGGCGGCCTTATAGCTCTGGCCAAAATCGTCATCCTGGTACAGCAACGCAATCTTGGCTGTTGGGTTGACCTCTTCGAGATAGCTAATCCAAGCGTTCGCCTCTGTTGCATACGAGGGCAGACCCGAGATGTACCACGGGTATGCATTCGCGTCTCCCCACTGAGTAGAGCCCGTAGCAAGGGCAATGTTGGGAACGCAGTTCTCATTGAGGTAATCGCGAACGGACTTGTTGGTCTCGGTGCCGATGTTGCCGACTAGAGCAAACACGCCATCTTCTTCGACAAGTTGCTTGACCAAGGCCGGAGTCTTGGCTGGGTCGTACTCGTCATTCTTTTTGATGAGTTCAACCTGGTACTTCTTGCCGTCTGCTGCAGGAAGCCCACCAGCGGCGTTGGCCGACTTGAAGTAGGCCTCGAGGCCCTTGGTGACATTGTCGTAAATGGCATATGAGCCAGACTCGGGTCGGACAGTACCGATCTTGATGGTGTCCCCCGTAACGCCTTGCGTGCCCTTGTAATCAGTGCAATCCGCAGCCGGGTCAATAAATGCGGCTTCTGTTGAGTCGCTAGCTGTGGTCTCAGTTGACTCACTCGAGGAGGAATCATCGCGCCCTCCGCAAGCTCCACCGATCAGGGCGAAACCGAGCAGCAGTGCTGCGCTGACTTGTACCGAGGTTTTTTTCATCTCTACTCCTATTGGGGTGGGGAACTTGATGCTAGATGTGGGTAAGGGTTGTGGGCGGTCTGAGTTCTACTGCTACAGGCTGTTACACAATCGGGTCTGGACCTGAGTTGAGGGCAGAACTTCTTCGGGCCGACCACTTGGCCTGCAGCGTCCGAAACCCCCCAACTATCCCACCCGGTGCGAGCAGCATTAACAAGATCAACAAAACTCCAAGGATAACTGCCCGAGCGGGCTGAATCCGATCAGGCATCTGTTGAACAATCACGTCCGAGAACAGGCCATAAAAAACTGCTCCAATTGCAGGGCCGATAATGCTTGCCGCCCCACCCACTACAACCGCCACAAGGATGTAGATAGACAAGACGATGGTGAACGAACTCGGGTAGAGCTGCCCCTGATCGAGGGCAAACAACGATCCACCGATTCCAGCAATTGCGGCGCTCAAACCGAACGTCACTATTTTCACTTGCGATACCGGGATTCCCGAGGATTCAGCAGCAACTTCATTGTCGCGAACTGCAACCAACGATCGCCCCACCCTGCTCTTAATCAAGTTGCGAGACAAGATGAAGATCACAACGGTGATACCTAGGAACACGAAGTACTTCCACTGGTCATTTTCTAGCCCGGCAACAGGGGACTCCAAGCGAATTGGCCGCTCTCGCATCTCCCCCCGATAGAGCTGCGGGCTTGTAATCTGCAGTCCACCGCTGCCGCCCGTGATCGCGCTGAACTGCTCCAAAAGAAGTGGGAACAGGGTGGCCACTGCCAAGGTGACGAGGGCCAAGTAGAGCCCCTTTATACGCAGTGCTGGCAATCCAATCAGTATCCCTGTGGCGAAACACAGCACGGCTGATGCCACGGTTGCGCCGAACAAGGGAACTCCAAATTCGGTGATCAATATTCCTGTGGTGTACGCACCAATCCCGAACAAAGCCCCGTGGCCCACCGAGATTTGGCCGTTATACCCCGTCAGTAGATTCAGTCCGCAAGCAGCGATCGCCAAGGTCATCCAGAAACAAAATTGCTCTACCCGGAAAGACGGAAACTGAAACGGCACAATCGCAAGAATCACAAACAGGACAACCCAAGGAGCAACCTTGAGTGCCCAGTCGCCAGGGCTACGGTGAGCAGAAGCACCGGTGGTAGCGGTGGCGCTCATACGCGGGTCACCTGCTTCTTGCCAAAGAGGCCCTCTGGCCTGAACAGCAACACTGCCAGAATCAAAATAAACGCTGGGGCTAGCGGCATCTTTTCAAAAATCGTGATGTATCGAGGCATCACCGAAGAGAGCGCTCCCACCACAAAGCCGCCAACCACTGCACCAACAAGGGAATCAAAACCGCCAAGAGTGATCGCCGCAAAACCGAAGATCAAGGTGAGCTGCATCAGGTTTGTTCCGAGGCCAAGGTTTGGAGCGATAAAGACTCCAGCCACAGTTCCCACTGCAGCAGCGAGTCCCCATCCGAGCATCAATAAACGTGGAACCGGGATGCCAACGAGTGAGGCAGACTCCGAATTGGAAGCCACAGCACGCATGGCCAAACCAAGCTTGGTGTGCTGAAACAACAGATAAAAGAGCAGCACCATCACGCCGAGCACGATGACTGCACCGATTTTCTGCCAAGCAACCGCTACCCCAAAGACTGTGACCTGACCGCGGCCAAACAGCGGAGGCATACTGCGATCAAGAGTTCCCCAAATAAGCTGAGCTGCGCCGTTCAGGCCTAGAAAAAGTCCGATGGTAACAATCACCACTGCGAGCGGCTTTTCATGCGGATCGCCTACGGGCCGAACCGCAACCTGATGCACCAAAGCACCAACGCAGAAACCTCCGGCCATTCCGCCCAGAATGGCCAACCACATCGGCAATCCCAGACTCCACATAGTCCAAACGATGAACGTCGAGAACATTGCCATCTCACCCTGGGCAAAGTTCAATAATCCAGTAGAGCGGTAGATCACCACGAGCCCAAGGCCCAGCATCGCGTACACCGCACCGTCGCCGATTCCCACAAGAAGAATCTGAAGAAAGTCCCTCATGAATCCAACCAATCATGCAGAACTACGTCCGCTCTCAAAATTGCCTCGACTACCTGCATGCCCTCAGACACCGAGATACGCCTTCTGGATTGCCGCGTCGCCCTGAAGGTCTGCGGAATTACCCGAGAGAACAATCCGACCGGCCTCAAGCACATACGCCCGAGCAGCGAACTCCAGAGCAAGGTTTGCGTTCTGCTCAACCAACAACACTGCAGTTCCAGTCGAAGCCGAAATCTCACGGAGGCGATCAAAGACCTCATGAGTGACCAAAGGCGCAAGGCCTAGGGAGGGCTCGTCAAGTAACAACAACTTGGGCCGAGACATCAACGCACGAGCAATGGCCAGCATCTGCTGCTCACCACCAGACATCGAACCCGCAAGTTGATCCTTTCGCTCACCGAGACGAGGAAACGCCTCAAACCACTGCTGAATATCGGACTCAATCTGATCGTCTGAACGCACATAAGCACCGATGCGCAGATTCTCCTCCACAGTGAGCGCCGTGACTGTGCCGCGCCCCTGAGGCACATGGGCGATACCGCGCTTCGCTAGCTGGTCCGGCCGACGACCCAACACCGATTCCCCCAAAAACTTCACCTGACCTGTCGCGGCGATCATGCCTGAAATCGCTCGCAAGGTGGTGGTCTTGCCAGCACCGTTCGCTCCGAGCACCACGACAACCTCACCTGGATCGACCACCAAGTCGACCCCAAAGAGCACCTCTACAATTCCGTAGCCGGCACCTAGGGTCTTGACTTCAAGCAGATGCCCTGCCGAGCTCACGCCATCACCTGCCGAGCTCACGCCATCACCTGCCGAGCTCACGCCATCACCTGCCGAGCTCACGCCATCACCTGCCGAGCTCACGCCGGGGCCCCTAAATACGCTGCGATCACCCGTGGGTCCTGAGCAACCTCTGCAGGCGTGCCTTCGGCAATCTTTCGGCCTAGGTCCATCACAACGACCTTTTGCGAGATTGCCATCACCATCGACATGTGATGCTCAACCAATAACACCGTGAGCGAGAACTCATCACGAATCTGCTGAATCAGCAGCCCAAGCTCATCGACTTCACCATGTGTCAGACCGCTCGCTGGCTCGTCGAGCATGAGCAACTTGGGCTCGGACGCAAGCGCGCGAGCAAACTCGATGCGCTTGAGCGTGCCATACGGCAGCCCCGCGCATGGCCGTGAAGCAACTTCAGACAGTCCTAGGCGATCCAATATTTCCAGCGAGCGAGACGTGACTCGACGTTCCTCCGCACGAACAGGTGGCAGCCGCAAGGTCGACGCCCAGATACCGCCTCGACTCCGTCCATAGGCGCCGATCATGACGTTCTGCAGCACTGTCAGACCTGGGACAAGCGCCAAATTCTGAAACGTTCGAGCAACACCAAAATCCATGATTTTGTGCGCAGGAGCGGCAAGCAAGTCATGCCCGTCAAAGCGAACTTGTCCCTGTGAGGGCTCGTAAATCCGAGAGATCACGTTGAACAAGGTGGTCTTTCCAGCCCCGTTCGGGCCGATGAGAGCGCAGATCTGTTCTGCTTCAAGAGAGAAAGACAGACTCTCTAATGCAAGGACTCCGCCAAAGCGCACCCCTACCTCTTGCACTTCAAGTAATGACATTTCCCTCCATTCATTGCATCTCGACCGGGCAACTTATCTACGCGCGCCCATAAACATGTCTCTCAACTCTTCGTAGGATTCAACGACGCGCCCCGCACCTAGCACCACCGACTCGAGTGGCTGTCGAACCAACTGCACGGGAACCTCGCTCTCTTTAGCGATACGCAGGTCGAGGCCCTTCAGGAGCGATCCGCCACCTACCAAATGAATGCCATGCTCAATAAGGTCTTGGGCTAGTTCGGGTGGTGCCTCGGAGAGACAAGCGAGCACAGAGTCGACCATGGCATTGACCGGGTCAGAAATCGCTACTCGAACCTCGGCTGCAGACAAGATGATGGTGCGAGGAAGCCCCGACATCAGTTCTCTGCCACGTACCTCGGCCCTGCCCTCCTCGGGAGTTGGGTGAGCCGATCCGATCAGAATCTTTATCTCTTCAGCAGTCTGTTCGCCGATGGCAATCCCGTATTCGCGGCGAATATAGGTGATGATCGCTGCATCAATATCAAAGGAACCGATTCGCACTGCTTGCAGCGCAACCACTCCCCCTAACGAGATCAAAGCTGTCTCTGATGTGCCGCCGCCGATATCAACCACCATGTTTGCCATTGGCTCATTGATGGGCAATCCCGCCCCAATCGCTGCTGCCATTGGCTGCTCGATCAACTGAGCTTCTGTTGCGCCAGCCTTTCGAGCTGCTTCTGTTACGGCACGTTTCTCTACTGCAGTAATTGCCGAGGGAACGCAAATCACCACTCGGGGGCGATTGAACCGATTTACTCCTACGCGCTTGAGGAGCAGCCGAATCATTTCTTGAGTGACCTCAAAATCGGTGATGGCACCTTTGCGCAGTGGCCGCACAGCCACGATGTAGCTAGGTGTGCGTCCGATCATCTTCCACGCATCTCGTCCCATGGCGAGGACTTCATTGGTCCGGCTGTTGAGCGCGATAACGGAAGGCTCGTTCAAGACGATGCCCTCTCCTCTGGCGTAAACCAACGTGTTGGCAGTACCCAGATCGATCGCTAGGTCGCGTGCCAGATCAACTTCCCCGGTTCGGACTCGAGGTGCCCTGATCCGATGAAGCAGCCGAAGAGCGGCCCGTTTCGGACTCAGGCGGAGCTAGGGCCTGCATCTTGTCTTGAAACTGATCTACCGAAGACCCAGGAGAAATTGGATCCCTGTTTTTTGCCCACAGCAGCAGCATGCCTACACAGCTGAGTGCAACAACGAGGACCAAGTACACAACATTGTTCACAGCAGGTGCCCTGGACTCACAGAAAAGAGAAACAGGTTGACCTGCATGGGGTTCTTCATAAGTTTGTTCAACATCTGACCGCTCAACACTGTCTTCATCCTAGGAAAGATCCTATTCATGGTCCCACATCGTCGAGGTAATCAGTAGGTGAGCTAGAGATTTTTTACTCCTCGCAACTATCACCTTGATGCTAGGCCGCGACCTAGTTACGAGAACACCTCACTAACCTTCGCTCGATGACCGAGATCGAACCAGAAGAACTCGGCCCCGAGATCAGGCAGCACCAAATGGCCGAGCGAGCCTGGCAACACCCAAGCGAGGTGGGGCTTGAATCTCGCTGCCGGGTTGACCAGCGGCGCGCCGTATGGATTGCAGGGTCAGTGTTGCTCGCGGTTGTGGCCCTTCTGGGAACGGGATTCGCACTAGGCGCAACTCGACCAATGGAGATGTCTCAGCAGCGGCAACTTTCCACCCAACAGGCCTCACAAATGTCAGCAGACCTTGCGGTGAACCAACGAGCCTCGCTGCAGTCGGAGTACGTAGCCAAGGTCACCATCGTCAGCGTGGCGGAATCTACGGTGGCAACGGCGCTTCGTTTCGACCCTCAAGGCCATCTACTTCTGCCAGCACATCTGCTCTCGCCTGAGGATGAAGTCTGGGCGGCTTGCGCCGACGGCAGCCAAGAAAAGTTCGAGATCATCGCTACAGATCCCGCGTCCGACCTGGCCGTTCTGCGCCCCATTGAGCCAAGTGCGGGAACCTCTGGAACGGCTATGACCACAGCAGAGTTACCGAAAACATCACAGCAGGTCACTGTGTTCTACGCCGACCCGATTCTTGGGGTCACGGCCCGTGTCGGACACCTAGCTGCTGGAGATTCGGCACTAGCTGCAGGCCCAGAGATGTTGTCGGGAGGACTTGTTTTCAGCCCCGATGGAGCGTTCATGGGAATCACGACTCTCACTGAATCACGCCCAACTGGTTCTGCGACCACTGGGGCGGTTGAGATACTTGTTGCAGGCACAGCTCTGGACGTAGCTGACCGACTTCTTAGGACCTGAGCCTCATTGGTGTCAGCGGACACCTAGCATGAGGGAGTGAGTTTTTCTGACCCCTTCGGTTCCGATCCCTCCGGGGATGACAACCCGTTCGAATCCATGAACTTTTTCCTTCAGGATTTGTCGAAAATGTTTGCCGGTGGGCCCGCAGGTAGTTGGGACACTGCCCTTCAGCTCGCTGGCGCAATCGCCACCGAAGGTCAGCCAGAACCAAACGTTGACCCAGCTGATCGTCTAGCAATCGAGCAACTCGCTCGAGTTGCCGAACTTCACGTGGGCGAGGTGACGGGTAGATCAGTTGAGGAACCCGTCCGCATTGAAGCGCTCAACCGCACGCAGTGGGCAAAGCGATTCCTGGATGAAGAGCGACCGCTACTCGAAGAACTGTCCGGCTCTATTGGTGCGGCTTTGCAATCCCAACTTGGTGACCTTGGATCCGAGGACTTCACCGAGATTGACTTGCAGCAGCCCACACTTCCTGGGATGCCGCCAGAGGCGCTCATCAAACAACTGATGGGCATGATGGGGCCGATGCTGCTTGGAATGATGGCGGGAAGCACAGCCGGCCACCTTGCGACCCGCGCACTCGGCCATTACGAGTTACCGCTCCCCCGGCCTGCACATGAACCCCTCACCCTTGTGCTTCGCAACGTAGACGAGTTCGCCGATGATTGGACCTTGCCGCGAGAGGCGATTCGTCTATGGGTCTGCCTGTCAGACGTTGCGCATCAACATGTTCTGAATCTTGACCACGTTCGGGCTCACCTCGATGGTCTTTTGGGAGAATACGTCTCGGCTTTTAGCCAAGATCCCGCAGAGATTGAACGCCGCATGAGAGGCCTTGGAATCGACGAGGATCTAGGCGGATCAGAGCCCGAGCTCGAAGCGCTTCAGCGGCTTGCCGGCGACCCCGACGTACTCCTGAGCGCAATGCAGTCAGAGGCGCAGTTGCTCCTCATGCCAAGAATCGCTGCAGTGGTTGCCACTGTTGAGGGCTACGTGGATTGGGTGCTCGATACCCTGGGGGGTCGCCTCATCCCTGAATACGACCGCGTAACAGAGGCACTGCGCCGGCGCCGTGCCGAGGCAGGCCCGGCAAGCCGATTTGTTGAGCGACTCTTTGGCCTCGAGCTCTCTCAGAGCACCTTCGACCGAGGCTCTCAGTTTGTGGATGGCATCGTGGAGCGAAGCGGAACACAGGCACTGAGTCAACTGTGGACGGATGAGGCGCACTTGCCGACGCCAGCGGAACTCGACGCTCCAGGGCTTTGGTTAGCTCGAGTCGGGATCGAGTCCCATGACCTCGACTTGGATGACCTTCCCGAATTTGAGATTCCTGACTTTCCAGATATGGATAGCTGAGCAGCCCAGCTGGCCCTAAGTCGGATTCTTTGGTTTTCGAGCCTGGCGAACGGTCTTCGTTATCCCCTTGGCAGTAGGCAGTCGCGGTGGCACTCTCCCCTTGCGCATTGCACTCAAAGAAGAGGAAAAGAACGCAGCCGACCCGGCGGCAACAACCATGACGATGGCCCCGCCAAGGCGAGTGGGCATAGCTATGAGAACAGGAACTGCCGCACCGAGCACCCAAATCACTTGGAAGCGAGACTCAAACCTGGCAAAAGAGCGGCCTCGATTTGCATCGGGTGCGTCTCGCTGCACAACTGCATCAAAGGCTTGCTTGCCAGAGGCCGCCGCCATGGCCACAGATCCGGCAAGCAATGCTTGACCCACAAGGCCAGGAAAAATGAACCCTGCAACTCCGCCGCAAACGGCAAGGCCGAGCGCCCCTAACAGCAAGAGTTCCTCGCGAAGATGCCGGCGGATAATGGGAGCTACGGCCGCACCGAGCAACCCTCCAATCCCCGTTAGCGCAATGATCACGCCAAAGTGCCAAACCGGCGGGACTCCAGGTGCACTCACTGCCGATGTTTCCAGTGTGCCGTCCGGATTCTGCAGGAGGTGCCCCGTGGCCATTCCTAGACCTGTTTCCGAGGATGCTCCCCGCAGTGCAAAGGCCAAGAGGAACGTTACAAACCCAACAACCCAACGCAGTGTCCCCATTGCAGATGCAGCCGACAAAACTCCTGCGCTACGAAGCTCTGCTTTTTCTTGCTCATCCTCTTCCTCGGCAGCGACCACCGTCACCGGGACACGCAGCGAGGCGAACGAGGCCGCCAGAAATACCAGTGCACTCAGGCCTGCCACTGCACCCGGGCCTCCAACCCACAACACCAGCGCGCCGGGGATGCCCGCACCGAATGCGGCCAACCCAGCTAGTAGTTGCAACTTGGAATTTGCCTCGACGAGTTCTGCATCGCTGTGCACAACAGTGGGCACAATTGCGGCCTTCGCCACTGAGTAGGACTTTGCAAAAACCAACATAAAGAAGGCTTCAGGGAACAGCAGCAGACTGTTCGAACCGGCGCTAAAAATCATGGCGCACGCAACGACTGCTCTCCCTACTGTGGACCCAACCAACATCCATCGGCGTCCACCTTTGGCACGATCCATGGCAGGCCCGATGAGTGGCCCCACAATGGCAAACGGCGCCATTGTGAACAGCAGATAGAGCGCGATTCTCCACCGGGCACCCGAGGGATCAACAGAGAAGAAGAGCGAGCCAGCTAGAACCAGGGCAACGAGTGCGTCTCCGCCGGTTGCGAGTACATGAGTGAGCGCCAGACCACTAAAGGGGATCGCCGGGTCCACTCCAAACCGAGAGCCTGATCTCGAGGTTGAAGAAGGCTCGGCCATAGCCACCATGGTAGGAGCAGAGCCCGATGGCTCGCTACGGGATACTCAGCGATTATTTGCGTACTTGTAACCCAACCCACGAATGGTAACGATCCGGGTGGGGCGTGCTGGGTCATCTTCAATTTTGGAACGCACTCGCTTGACGTGCACATCCAGAGTCTTGGTATCGCCCACGTAGTCGCTTCCCCAGACTCGATCAATCAAGGTTGACCTTGGCAAGACTCGACCTGCGTTCTCCATGAGCAGAGACAGCAACTCAAACTCTTTGAGCGGCAGGTTGACCACTTCGCCACGCACGCGCACCTCATGGCTATCAGTATCGAGCTCAACTCCATCTAGGGCGAGAACCTCGCGACTGTCACCCTCAACGCCTGCTGCATCGGATCCGGTCGCTGCACCATGGCGCCGCAACACTGCGCGCATCCGGGCAACTAATTCTCGCAATCGGTACGGCTTCGTGACGTAGTCATCGGCGCCCACCTCGAGCCCTACCACTGTGTCAATCTCAGCTCCCTTTGCAGTCACCATGATGATGGGCGTATCGCTACTGCGGCGAATCTCTCGACATACATCGAGTCCAGAAATGTTTGGCAGCATGACGTCAAGCAGCACGAGGTCGGGCTTGACTAAGGCGAAGCGCTCAAGGGCCTCGGCCCCATCTCTAGCCACCTCCACGATGAACCCCTCGCGCCCCAACCCAACAGTCAGTGCGTCCACGAAAGCCTCCTCGTCCTCTACGAGCAACACTGTGATCGGCGCAGACCCCGCAGCCGAAGAAGTGGGATTGTTGGCACGAGTCGTTGTGTTCATGAGTTCTCCTGTAGGGGTTGAATTGCTGCAAGTGAGAGCGTGAAGGTGGTTCCCACACCTTCGATGGAGTCCACTGACACATTGCCTTGATGATTACTCACCACATGTCGAACAATGGCGAGTCCCAGACCTGTTCCGCCAGTAGCTCGAGACCGGGCACGATCAACCCGGTAAAAGCGTTCAAAAACGCGATCAAGATCTTTTCTAGGGATGCCAATTCCGGCATCCGCCACAGAGAGTCTGACTATGTCGCCGGTTGACAAACCGCTGGGACCAAGGCCGAGTGGTAGTTCTTGGGGATCGCTCTCGGCCGACTCAACAACGGCAGTCACTAAAATTTCTGACCCTTCGGGGGAATACTTGACAGCGTTGTCCAACAAGTTGAACACGGCCGATACAAGCTGCCGCCGATCGCCAAGTACCTGAATCTGCGGCGAGAGATCAACGACCACCTCAATCCCCGAATGCCCGGCCGCAGCAGCAATACGAGCCGTAGCTTCACTCACAACGGACTGCACCGAGATCTGGTCGAACTCAGTTTCATCCCCAAACTCAATTCGACTGAGTTCTAAGAGATCGTCAATTGTGTGGGCCGCCCGATCGGCCTCCACGATCATTCGTTCGGCTAGGCGGGCAACAACTTCACTCTCGGGTTCATCACGAATCGTCTCTGCCAATAAGCCGAGAGCACCAATCGGAGTTTTCAGTTCG
>CAFAAQ010000002.1_pt1 | contig 33181 bp, 32 predicted proteins | sample 7267631 | NCBI WGS metagenome assembly CAFAAQ01 (sample SAMEA6813990, study PRJEB35770) | uncultured Actinomycetes bacterium | biome: Freshwater; feature: Freshwater reservoir; material: water | place: Czech Republic | collected 2017-08-18 | depth 30m m | reverse complement strand
TCTCAGCCTCTGCGGTGATTCGCTCGGGCGCCTCTCGTTCCGCCACCTGAGCGCGCAGAGCATGGTTGGTGTCCTGCTGGGCGCTGATCTCGGCTGATAGCAGATCAATCTGGCGTTGGCCCGAGATGCGCTGGCTCTGAATCGCAACCGCTCCGAACAAAAATCCAAAGAACAACAAGACGGCCATAAGCACGGCGAGGCGGAGCGACACAACCCTGCGAGGAAATATTCGGAGCTGTGGTCCGGCCGCCTTCTGGGGGAGCGGCCGGACCACAGCTCGCGACTTTGTGCTGCTAGCTGCAGCGCTAGTGCGGCGCGTAGTTGACTTGGGTTGAATTACTGCGGGTGATCTCCGAGCGGATCGGCTACGAACAGCTGTCACGAGGCCTGCTCCTCGAGTCGCTCAACGGCCCTCAGACGGACACTCTCTGCCCGTCGATTCACAGCGATCTCTTCTGGAGCGGCTTTCCAAGCGCCGCGCTTCAGAAGTCGAACGGTTGGCTCCGCCCCACACGCACAGGGCAGCCCCGAGGGACAGACACAGCCGCCAGTTTCAGCCTGCCGAAACGCAGACTTGACCATTCGGTCTTCAAGCGAATGGTACGAGAGCACTGCAAGTCGCCCACCTGGGGCCAAGACCGATAACGCACCGTCTAGCGCATCAGAGAGTTGTTCGAGCTCAGAATTGACTTCGATTCGGATTGCCTGGAACGTCCGCTTAGCAGGGTGACCTCCAGTACGCCGTGCTGCTGCAGGAATGGCATTACGAATGATTTCAGCCAGTTCTGCTGTGTCCGTAACGGGGCGGGCTTCGACGATCGCTCGGGCGACTCGAGAGGCAAACCGCTCTTCCCCATAGGTCCGAATCACACGCGCAAGCTCGGGGTAGGTGTATTCGTTCACCACTTGCATTGCGCTCTTTGGTTCGCGGCGATCCATCCGCATGTCCAACGGGGCTGCTGATCGATACGAAAACCCTCGCTCGGCCTGATCAAGCTGAGGAGAAGAAACTCCAAGATCTAGTAGCACAGCACTCGCTCCTTGATGGGTTCGGTCTCGTACAAGATGTTCCAATTGATCGAAACCGGTTCGGACAAGTTCGAACCGGTCCGGCATGTCTGCCAAATTCCGCATCGCCGCTGAGAGGGCGACTTCATCTCGGTCAAGGCCGAGTAAGTGCAACCCCGGATTGGCTTGCAGCACCGCACGCGCATGGCCTGCTCCCCCAAGGGTCGCATCCACGTAGAGTCCAGCGGGAACTTCGCTGAACAAGTCCACGATGCGATCGAGCAGGACTGGCTTGTGTACGAAGTCATCGGACACAACTGCTCCGGCCTTGCTGGAGGACAGCCTCCCGATCACGCGACGACTGCCGGGATGTCTCCCCGGTCAGTCCGAATCGGCGCGGGCGGAGTTCAAGGCCAACCCTCACGTTGACCGGGAAGCTGCCCACCGGCATGGCCGGCGGATAGATGGTGCTTGATCTTTCGTTGCAGTTGGCGCTGGAGTCGCTGCGGCTCATAAGAACGTCAATTCGTTGAATTTGTCGGCCAAGGTCTGTCCTTGTTCATCTCTCGACAAGGTTTCGCTCTGTCGTGCAGCCCAGACTGATCGGTCATAGATCGCAGCGAAACTGCCCGAACCCACAATCGTGACTTCACGTTGCAGGCCCAGAATCTCTCTCAGCTGTGAACTGACCGTGACGCGATGCTGGGAGTCAGGCGTGGCAGGGCTCACTAGTGACAAAAGCACTTGCATGTCTTGGCGCTCGAATTTTCCGCTCAGTTCAATTTTTCTGCGGTAGCGATCCCACCCGTCCGGGGTGAACAACGCCGCTGAACTACCGAGAAACGCAAGATACGCACCGTCGACAAATTCGGAGCGGTACGCAGAAGGGAGGACCATGCGGCCCTTATCGTCGATCGTGTGTTCAAACTGACCGAAGAATTCCATACCCTCACTCGCTCAAGCCGCTCGGCGGCTGGTTGGCTCACTAGATCGCTTGCTGCTGCTAATCGTTATTGCTGGCCGGTTTTGCTGGCCGGTACTGCTGGTCCCGAATGGAGCGAACCAAGAACCTTGGGCAATTCCCCCTAAAGCTTCCCTTTTGCTCCACTTTCCGCCATCCTAACCCTATTTCCTCCACGATCAAGCATTTCTTTGGAATTGGTCAGAAAAAATCACACTTTCCGCGCGTGCTCTCGCGCTCATAGTGGACCCCCCTCATCGATTGGCGCCGGTAAGCTACGGAATCCGTCGCTTTCCGGCGCCAATCCAGGGGGAGTTTCGAGTTGGCTAGCGCGGAGGGCTAGCGCGGAAGGCTTGCTAGCAGTGCGTTGAGGATCTGCCGCTCTGCAGTAACCCCCGAGGGCGCTGGGGCTACCTGTTCTGCTGGGGCTACCTGCACTGCTAGTACTCCACTATTCAATGCATCGCCGAGTGCATGACCAAACTCGGTTCCCGCAGCAGTCTGCGGGTAACAAGACTGCAGAACTTCCAACAAGGGCTTGGGGTCCCAGTGCGTGTAGACAACGCACTGAAATCGCGCCCCAAGTCGAGACCTGCGCTGAGAAATACCCACAATCTTCTTCTGATCAACTGTGACCTCGCCTGGCCCCAGTCCAGCAAAACAAGCCACCTCTGCAAGATCACGATGCAGCAGGGGGCCCCGGTGAACCACTGGCTGCGCGGCTAGCTGACTCGTTTCAGCCAAGGCCTCTGCCCAACACTCCCCCAGCCACCACGAGGACTGACCCACGTCGGAGCGCCACAACGGATCACCCGCTGGCAACCAGATATCAACCCAGCATTGATCACCGGGCGAGAGCCACACTGCGCCTCCCCCCGAACGTCTCACGGCAAGGTCACAACCGAATTGCTCCAGCACTTCGGCAGCAACAACCGCCAACTTCTCGGAGGATCCAAGTCTTGACCCTGCGACTTGAGCGCTTCCCAAGACCACCGCAGGTCGGGTGAGGGAATGCAGTCGGACACACCTCTGCGCAGGTGGCATCTCGGATTGATGCAATTCATGAGCGTTCCCGCTCAAGAACTCAGTGATCCAGGGACTTTGTCCTGGCGCGGCACTAGTCATTGCATGGGATTCTCCCCCATCTCAGAGCACTCCGAACGCAGTCCTGCCAAAAAACTAAGTCTTGCTCAGGAGTAACCTGCACAGGATGGAGAACGGCGAGTTGCCAAATGGGTTTGGTGCTTCACCCGGGTCACGGCGGCGCGCAGCGCGAGTTGTTGTCCTTGACCCACTCGACAGAATTCTTCTTATCAATGCGAGCGACCCGCTTCATCGCAATGGCCCCGGCTGGTGGGAGATCCCAGGTGGTGGTATCGACCACGGCGAAAGCACCGAAGAGGCTGCTCGACGCGAACTCTGGGAGGAAGCGGGCATAGCCGAGGCAGAGATCGGACCATGCGTGTGGTTCCAACGTGTGCAGTTCTCTTTTGGTGGCTGGCATTTTGATCAGGATGAGTGGGTACACATCGCCCGCTGCGAGGGTGTATCGGAGGGACCCCAGGGCCTCGAGGCACTCGAAGTGCTTGCTTTCGGCGAGCAGCGATGGTGGACCCTCGAGGACCTGCTTGAGCACCAACCCCGCACTATTCCATACCGGATGGCGGAGTTTCTTCCCCATGTCATCGGCGGTCAATTCGCTGGCGATCCGATCGATATCACGCCGGATGAACACCATGTTGCCAGGTGGCATGAGCAGGCCTCCCCTCCTAAGGGCTAAGCAGCCAGACCGACTCGAGCCAGAACTAGTTGAGCACGAACTCTTCCACGCAGAACTGCTGCAACTGCTCTTCCCGCGGTACTCGGCCGATCCCCGGCCCCGTCGGCAAGATCAGTTCGCCAGCAGGGTTCACGTTGATCGGATCACAGATATCGCTGTCCACGTACTGCTGACTCGGCCCCAGATCCGTAGGCAGATTGCAACCAGGCAGAGCCGCCACGGCTGTTGCACCCGCACGCCCGATCCCAAGTTCCAGCATGCCTCCAACAAAAACGCCGAGGCCTGCAGAAGATGCAGTTTCCACTGCCAAGGCAGCGGCTCTCATGCCGCCAAGTCGAGCAGGCTTGACCGAGACCACATCAACAGCTCCCGCTAGCACGGCACACTTCACCGCATCGATCGAGGACAGTGATTCATCTAAGGCCAGCGGTGTGAGCATCGAGGAGCGAAGCCCAGCAAGCTCCTCCCAAGGCAATCCTGCAGGGAACGGCTGTTCCAGAAAAACCAACCCCAAGGCATCTACTGCCAGAATCTCACTCAGGCCGGCGTAACTCCCGTTTGCATCGGCTGCTAGCGGTAGGTCGCCAATGGCCGCACGAACCGCTAGGAGCTCCTCGACGTCGTGACCGGGGGCAATCTTGATTTTCACCATCGCAGCACCGCCTTCAGCGGCTTCGCTCGCAAGCTCGGCGAGTTTCGTTGGTGATGCGCCGAGGTCAGCAATGACCGCACAGCGCGAAAGTGCCTGCTTGGCAATCGGCCGCTCACCTGTTGGTGGGCTGCCGCTCAGACTGAGCAACTCCTCGAGCAGGGATCTTCCTTCCGAGCGGAGCCGGGCATCGAGCGATGCATCCGCTAGCGCCGCAGCAGAAGCGATCAGTCCCCCAGACACAGCAGACCCAACCGACCCAGCAGACCCAGCAGACCCAATAGACAGAGCAGAGCTCGTAGCAGCAGCTAAGCCACTGCGCAGGACAGCGGGTCCTAGCTGAGTGGTCAGGCCAACCCATGCCCTTTCCGTGGACTCAGTTACATACCCATCAGATGACAGCGTGGGGCACTCGCCCCACCCAACGGTGCCATCGGAAAGTTGCCAACTCACTAGAATCACATCGCGGATCTGTTCCGTTCCGTGAGCAGCAGAATGGTGGTGCAGCAGCGGAAGGTTGACTCGCAGAAATCGAATCTCTGCGGGGGCGCCCCCGCTCACGAGCGGGATGTCGCTGCCGGCCAAGCCCGACACCAGCGCAGATACGTCAGCAAGTCATCCGGTTGAGCCACAGCAGTTCCATCACCACCGTAGGCAGTTACCATCCGAAAGCGTAGGTACGCAGCATCGGGCAGCGGCAGGAACGGGGCTCGTCGCCACCAACCTGATGGTGCAAGAAGAAACATCTGCCGAATGGCTGTGGGCCACAGCGATGGATGGCCCAGCACGACCCGAATCATCGGCCAGGTGATTTGGGTTGAAGATCGGGTCACAGGCGTAGCTGCTCTCTGAAGTTTCTCAAGGTCTTACCCCAAGAGTAGCGGGACTGCATCTTGGCGGACCGTAAGGTCAGCGCACTGCTAGCAGGGACGCTCTTCAACTCTGCGCAGCCAATCCAGCTCGGCCCACAGCCGCTGCCCCCAGCAATGGTCCACGATCTTCACAACCGGATGGAACAATCCGTAGCCCAGAAGAGAAAGCTAGACGGGCGCTGCGATCAGCCTCTTGTTGAGCAGCCTGAAAGAAATCTTGCCCAAAGCCCAGAGCAACCGAGCCAGCAACAACTGCAAGTCGCAAGTCCAGCAGGTTTGCTACCGAGGACACTGCTCGGCCGACGAGAAGTCCAGATCTGCGCCGGATTTCGGTGGATGCATACATGGCCGGCTCGCCAGTGAATGCTGCGATGGCCGCTCCCGAGACTTCGGCTTCTAGGCACCCCTGCGCCCCGCACACACAGTCACGGCCCAGAGGTTCAACAATGACGTGACCGATGTGACCAGCGTTACCACAGCCCCCATCGAGAAGCGTTCCGTTCAGAACGATGCCACCACCAACCCCGGTGGAAACCACCATCGCCATGTAGTCGGACTCTCCGCGGGCAGCTCCTAGCCAACCCTCTGCTAGTGCGAACGCCTTGGCATCATTGTCGATATAGATGGGGATCGGATAGGTCTGCTGCAGACGCTCAAGCAGGGGAAAATCCCGCCATTGTGGAATGTTGAGCGGCGATACGGTCTGCCCGTGCAGCGTCATTGGTCCGCCGCAGCCAACACCAATCACATCGGGCGCCAGACAAGCTTCGGCTACGACAGAATCCATCAACGCCGTCAGCCGGTCGAAGAGGTCAACACCAGTACCGTCCTGAGTCGCTATCTGCGAACGGGCTAGCAGCTGTCCCTGAGTATCGAGGATTGCAGCAGCAATCTTGGTTCCACCAATGTCTACGGCCAGTACTACCGAGTCTTGGGCAGGTGACTCCGGAGTTTTCTGCTGACCCATAAGAAGAAAACTACCAGTTACAGCACCTCTCAGCCGAGGAAGCTCTGACAGACTGAACTCATTCGAACCTTGAAGGGACCACGGTGAGCAGTACCCCGAGCAGTGCACAAGGCTCAACAACTTTTGCGGAACACTTTGACTCAATCTGCGCCAATATCGGACTCGCGGTTCGGGGAAAGGAGCAGGTTGTCCGCCTGACCGTTACCAGCCTGGTTGCTCACGGCCACCTCCTGTTGGAGGACGTACCAGGTGTCGGAAAGACCTCGCTTGCAAAAGCAGTTGCTCGATCCGTGGATGGCGAGTTTGCCCGGGTGCAGTGCACCCCCGATCTGCTCCCCTCAGATCTCGTCGGAACCTCGGTCTGGAATCAACAGGACGGCAGCTTTGCATTTCGCAGAGGACCTGTTTTTGCCAACCTGCTACTAGCCGATGAGATCAATCGGGCATCGCCAAAGACTCAGTCCGCATTGCTCGAATCCATGGCGGAAGAACAAGTCACCGCAGATGGGACGACGTATCACCTCCCGAAACCATTCATGGTGATCGCCACCGAGAACCCGCTCGAGCATCACGGGACTTTTCCGCTACCCGAAAGTCAGCTCGACAGATTCATGATGAAGCTGTCCATTGGGTATCCAGGCAAAGAGGCAGAGCGGGCTTTGCTTCGCGAGCCGGACCACGACGCAGTCCTAAGTTCCTTAGCTGCAGTTGCAACCTCTGCGGAGATCCTCGCTATGGGTGCTGCCGCCCAACAGTTGTACGTTGCCGACTCGCTGACGCAGTACCTAGTTGAGCTAGCCGATCAGTCTCGTAACAGCGCGCTGTTTGAACTTGGAATTTCGCCACGAGCAACACTTGGTCTGCTGCGCGCGGCGCGAGTCTGGGCGGCTGCCGAGGGCCGCAACTTTGTGACACCAGACGATTTCAAAAATCTTGCTGTGCCCGTGCTAGCGCACCGAGTCATCCTGAGTTCCGAAGCCCGCCACAAAGGACTCAGTCCGGCCAGTGCCATTGAGGAATTGATCCGTTCAACCCCGATCACGCACTGAGATGCGCCTCACGCAGCGCGGTGCGGCTGTGCTCGCAACATCACCGGTCCTAGGGCTTGCAGCATGGCTGCTCGGATTGCCAGAGGCTGCGGTGCTCTCGGCTTGCGCTGCGCTCCTCGTACTCGTCGCTGCAGTCTGGACCAAAGCCCGTGCAGCAGTTGTAGACGTTCAGCGTTCGATCCTGCCAACTCGACCACGGGTAGGAGAACCTTGCCGAGTTCAACTCCAGATCCTCAATACCGGTAGCCGATCCACCGCTCCGCTCCTTCTGACCGAGCGCATAGAAGCTGTTGACTCGCTTCGCATACAAATCGCTCCCGTTCCATCTGGCGAGCAGAGCATGACCAGCTACATCTTCCCCACTCATGTTCGAGGACGCCAAGTCGTTCTCCCAACGACGGTTCAGGTTGAAGACCCATTCGGCCTGCTGCGCTCGACCCGCCCCGCAGGGACTGAGACCCGGGTTCTGGTCCTGCCCAAACTCTGGCCACTCTCACCGCTTCTGGCAGTCCTCGGTCAAGAGAACATGACACCATCGCACGCAGCAGCTTTCATCTCGAGGCCTGCAGAGGAGTTCGCTGGCCTACGCGAGTACTTACCCGGTGATGACTTGAGGCGAATCCATTGGCCAACCACGGCACGGACTGGCCGGCCAGTGATGCGACAGTTTGAACTGCCGCTACAACACCGAACCACAGTGCTGCTTGACCTGATGAGTTCGGCGTCCTTCGAGCGCAGCGTGTCGGCGGCAGCGAGTGTGGTTGCCCTTGAGGCAGAACAAGGTGGTCTCATTCGCTTGGTGACCACGGCAGCTCAATCGGTTGCACTTAGCGGAATCGAGTTCGTCAATGCTGCGGATCAGTTCGATCAACTTCAGGACCGCCTAGCTCAGGTGGCGCAGTCCCCCAAAGCTGTTTCTATCCAGAGTCTGCTGCAACTTCTTGACGCTCAAGATGGTGGCCGCCTAGTCATCTGTGCGGGCTCCATGACTTCGACCGACCTAGACGTGATCCAGAGAGGTAGCCGTCAGTTTTCTTCGCGAGTACTGCTCACCTCGAGCGGATCGGAGCAGAAACAAAGCACAAGTGATCAGTCCCCTCAGCAGCAGGGTTGGTTGCATATCGATTGGCCTGATGGCTCGGCGCTGAATCGAGTCTGGGATCAAGCGACTCGCTCTGCCGCCGGAGCGAAACAGTGAGTCCGCAGTCCTCACCGGGTGCGCCCGCAGCACAAGAGGACGGTTCTAGTCGCAGGCCCGATTCCGTTCCAGCCTTTGCCGCTGAACTCGGACTCTTGGCCTTGGCTGTGGGCACAGCAGCCAGCTTTCTACGTCTGTTTGACACTTGGAGCTTTGTATCGGAGCTTGCCATTGCGCTTGTTGCTCCATGGCTGCTTGCTCTGACCCTACGCAGATTACGGGTGGGCTTAGCTGCCGCTTTGGCTGCACAACTGCTTGCGGCGGTGGTACTTCTCACGGCGCTTTTCGCTCCCGGAAGCAGCAGATTTTTGCTTCCCACTCCCGCAACGGCGCGCCTATTGAGCAGCAGTATCTCGACCTCGTTCACCGAATTCTCCCAGCTCGTGGCTCCCGTGCCTGCAACCAAAGGCTTCATGATCGTCATTGCTGTCGGGTTCTGGCTGTTCATTAGTTTTGCCGATGCTGCTGCATTTCGATTCGCAGGTCCCGCTCAGGCAGCTACCCCATTCCTAACGACCTTTCTGGCCGTTGGCCTCCTCTCGAGAGACTCTGCGCGCATCAGTTCAACAGCGTGTTTCTTGGCGGGTCTTTTAGTCTTTACGGTCACGCAGCTCACATTGAGAGCGGCTAGAACTCGCTGGGATGGGTTACCGCACAGAAGCGCAACTGCTGGGGTGGCGCGCTCGGCCGTCCTTGTAGGCAGCCTCGCAGTCATTGGGGGACTACTTCTTGGACCTGCCGTAGCAGGGGCCACAGACCCGGTAGTCAACCTGCGACAGCTTGGTCGCAGTCCCGAACCTCGAACTGTTGTGAGTCCGTTTGTTGGAATCGGGTCGCTGCTCGGAGAGCGCAGCAATACAGAATTATTCACAGTCCGAGCAGATGCTCCGGCTTATTGGAGACTGACCGCACTAGAGGAATTTGATCCGGATCGCAACATCTGGATCTCTCGTGGCACCTATCAACGCAGCGATGGTGAACTTCCATCCAACCTTGGCCCAACGGTTTCGGGAACCACCCTTCGTCAAGAGATTCAGATTTCGGAACTGACGGGCCTATGGCTTCCGGGTGCCTACCAGCCAGCGCAGATCACAACAGACACTGAGGTCAGCTTTGACCGAGAATCCTCCTCGATCATCTTGGTTTCACCTGATTCCAAACTCACACCGAAATATCAGTTGGACTCGCTCATCCCAGACTTTGCTGCCGCAGCCCAAGCTCAAGCGGGCACCAAGCAGGAGCTCGACCCGATCTACTTTGAGAAGAGCCAAAGTCCTGCGATTACTCCAGAGTTGCTGGCGCAGATTACGGCAAACACGACAACACCCTTTGAACAAGCCATTGCCCTTCAGAATTGGTTCCGCAGCCAGTTCCGTTATGACGACACTGTCGACTTCAGCCAATCCGCCGACCCGCTGGCCGAGTTCTTGCAGACTGCTGCAGGTTTTTGCCAGCAGTTCTCCTCTGCCTTTGCGCTCTTTGCGCGAGCGCTAGGACTTGGGAGTCGCGTCGCAGTTGGGTTCACCCCAGGAGACCCCGTCGGGGTTGCGAACCAGCCAGAGCAGTCAGGTGCAGGTACCCGTGAGTACCGGGTACGAGGCCGGCATGCCCACGCATGGCCCGAGATTTATTTCGCCGATCTCGGATGGGTTCCCTTTGAGCCAACTCCGGGCCGAGGTGACCCTCAGACTGCGCCCTACACAGGGGTTGGTGCTGCACAAGCCACCCCTCCCGCCACAACTGCTGGCGGTTCCACTGAGACCGATAACAACGGAGTCACCAACAATGGAGATGCCGTTACTTCGGTTCCGACAACCTCAACTGAGGACAGTTCCGCTCTGCCTGCCCCGAAGCCAAGCCCAGAGGCAGATACCAGCTCCTCAACCCCGAACAACAGCGGCACTGCTCTCAAACGTTTCGCCTTCAGTCTGCTGTTGCTCATCTTGGGCATAGGAATCTTGTCTGGGTTGATGATCTGGGCTGCACGCCTACTCAAACAGCAAAAACGCCGTCAAGGGTTGCAGGACTTACAAGAGGCATCAGAGGAAGAACAGTCCTTGCTCGATGCGCTCTTCGTTGAGGACGCTTGGAAGCGAGCTCTGCTGTGGCTGTCCCTCGTAGACATTCGTCCTACTACCTTCGAAACGCCAGCGGAGTTTGCAAGCCGAGCCTCAAACTTGCTTCCTACCACCGAGGGCAACCCACAGGCCACGGTGCTAGGTAGAACATCATTGCGCACTCTGGCCAACTCAGAGACTGCTCGCCGGTACGGCCAGATTGGCGAGTCTTCACATCTGGGAATCAAGGCGCAACAAGCAGCCGACTCAGTAGAAGAGCTGATCCGCTATTCGTCCTCGGGACGACGCAGTCGGTCTTTTGCCTTTGTGCTGGCATCGTTGAAGTAGTCCTTCAGACTTCCGCTGCCGTTATTACGCAGGGCCTGGGTGGCCTCGTTCATGCCGGCGCGCCCAAGTTGACGGGCATGAGACTCAATAAAGATGGCCAGTGCAAAGACGACAAGAAAGCCAGCGAAGGCAGCCAAATAGCTGACTGCTAGCAAGAGCACCGAAGCGATGAGCGCCAGAACAAAACCAAACACGCCCCACTTGAGACGCCGCATGGACTCGGTATACACAGTTGTAGAACCGACCTGCCGAGCAAGGTCTGGGTCGCTGGCGCGCAAATTTTGTTCAATCTCGCCCAGGATTCGCTGTTCGTCCTCAGAGAGCGGCATGTCTGATCACCCGATTGTCATGATAAGTGTGCTGCGTTTGTTCTGTGCTGCTTTTGTTCAAAGATACTTCCTTCAACTCCCTAAAGATACTGCCAATTTCACCCGTTCGTGGGGTCGGGCAGTTTTTGATCCTTCAGGAAGTCTCAGCCGGCGGCGGCACACCCGACTTGCTCGCCGTATCCACATCATGTTCCGCAGCGGGTCCCCATTGCTGGCCGTGAGCCTGTTTGGCTTGACCAGCAAGACGAGCAGGACCAATCAGTTCCGCACCAAATTTGTTCCGAATAGCATCCACGGCAGAGTTCGTGGCATCCCACTCGGAGTCAGATGCGTCAAGGGCTGCTCGGCTTGGGTTGCGTCGCCCCGGGTCGTCCCGCAGGCCAGCAAGAGCGTCATCGAAGGAGAGTTGCTGTTGCAACTCGCCACGCAGGAGATTCGCCACTCCCACTCCAAGCAATCTCACGCCTCGTTCAACTGGCAACCGCAACAAAAGCGACCAAGCAGTTCGCACCAGGTCAGTGCCGCGATCGGTTGGAGCCTCGAGGGTCTGCGAACGAGTGACCGTAGTGAAATCTCGATACCGAACCTTGAGTTGCACGGTTCTGCCTCGGTACCCGTGATGACGCAGGCGGCTCGCAACTGCTTCGCTCTGACGAACGAGCTCTGATCGGAGCGCATCCATCGAGGAAATGTCTTGAGCGAAGGTCTGTTCCTGGCTCATGGACTTGGGTTCGGAGTTCGCCACGACAGGACGGTTATCGCGGCCCAGAGACAGTTGATGAAGATGCGCCCCAGCACCAGGGCCAAGAACAACCACTAGCAGCTCCTGCGGAACCTCTGACAAGTCCCCAATGGTGACTACGCCAAGGGGTGCGAGCTTTGCCAACGTGGCGGGGCCTACGCCCCAGAGCCGCCCCACTGGCAGCGGGTGCAGAAACTCAAGCTCCTCACCCGGCGACACCACAGCCACCCCTGGGCCTTCAATGGGGCCACCGCGGGAGGCAGTTGGTTTGGCCGAGGTGGTTGCGAGCTTCGCCAGAAACTTATTCGGCGCTATGCCCAACGAGCAGGACAGACCTGTCTCTTCTTTGACGCTGCACCGCAGCCGCTGAGCCACATCCAAAGGCTCCCCAAGTAGGCGACGAGACCCTGAGATATCGAGGAAGGCTTCATCAAGGCTGAGCGGTTCAACCAGCGGAGTTAGGGTCCGAAATATTTCCATGATGACGGCCGAGGTGCGGCTGTAGTGAGCATGGTCGCCCTGCAAGAACACTGCGTCGGGACACAGGCGTCGCGCTTGGACCGAGGACATTGCCGAGTAGACACCGTAGGAACGGGCCTCATACGAGGCGGCCGCGACTACGCCTCGATCGCCGGTGCCGCCAACCACAACGGGCAACCCTCGAAGCTCTGGGTGGCGGAGGAGTTCCACCGATGCAAAGAATGCATCCATGTCCACATGAAGAATTACCCGAGCCGAATCTTGGCTCACTTGCGAGTTACCGAGACATCATGCGGGGCATCTCCGTGCAACTCATAAACAAATTCTCGTGGAGACTCGAATCTCTCTGTCATCCACTCCATCAACGGCTCGCGAACCCAAGGCTGTGCATGCTGCAACCGCTCAGCACAGACCTGCGGTGACACCCAGTCAGATGAAATCACGATGCCGTCCGGGTCATGGCCGAGCGTCACCTCTCCATGCACCTCGAGAGCAAGGTGCACCTCGACACGGAGCCGCCAGTTCAGCCCAGGAGCCTCTACAAGAATCTCGTAGAGCAAACCCGACCAACGCATCACGTTCAGACCAGTCTCTTCGCGAACCTCTCGCGTCAGTCCGCTCAGCAGAGTCTCGCCAGGATCGATGACACCGCCGGGAGTTGTCCAGTCCGACTTGCCGTTCTGTCGGAGGTTCTCTACGAGCAGCACGCCGGAGGGTGCCTGCCCTGCATCCCCTGCCTGCCCTGCATCCTGAAGAGAGGCCGGACTTGAACCGGCAGAGTTGTTGGCCGCGAGGGATCCAGCTTGGATCACCGCTCCACCCACGAACCAGTCGCGCATGTCGTTAGTTTGCCAGCAACTAGCGGCCTCAAGAAACAGCAGTCCAATAATGCGTCACTCCTCGCAAGCTGTGGGGCATGATTAGACCTTGTCGTGTACCTACGCGACCTCAAAGGGGATGAAATGCGCAAGGCAACTTTCAAGCTCATGTTGGCATTTTTGGCCACACTTGCACTATTCGCTACAGCTTGCAGCGGGTCTGACAGCGAATCGGGAGGAGACTCAAATAACGCTGATTCAGGTTCAGATTCGGCCATGACTATTGCGGTTCCTGCTGACCAGCCCACCATCCAAGATGCCGTTGATGCGGCAAAGCCGGGCGCCCTCATCCTGATTAGCCCGGGGGTCTACAACGAAGATGTTGATGTCACGACGGACGACCTGACGCTGCGGGGACTTGACCGCAATACGGTGATCCTCGATGGACAGTTCAAGCTTGAAAACGGTGTTCGCATACTCGAAGCCAACGGCGTAGTGGTCGAAAACATGACGGCCCGCAACTTTACTTCCAATGGCTTTTATTGGACTGGCGTAGAGGGATACCGCGGCTCTTACCTGACGGCCTACCGCAACGGAGATTACGGGATCTATGCATTCGACGCAGTGAACGGACAACTCGACAATTCACTCGGATCGGGTAGCCCCGACGCCGGCTTTTATATTGGCGAGTGCTATCCCTGCAATGCGCTCATCGACAACGTGATTTCGGAGAACAACGGCTTGGGTTACTCCGGCACGAACTCTGGCGGTGATTTGTACATTGTGAACTCAACATTCAGGAACAACCGTGCCGGTGTCGTACCGAACAGTGGCAGTTACGAACTCTGCTACCCAGAACGTGACACCACGGTGGTGGGCAATCTGGTCTACGAAAACAACAACGAAGTAGCCCCAGCCATCGAGGTTGCTTTGCTTGCCCAGGGCAACGGGATTTTGCTGCCCGGTGGCGTACGAAACCTGGTACAGCGGAACCAAGTGTTCAATCACAAGCGAACCGGAATTGGCCTTGTGCCCTACCCAGAAGAGGACGCAAGCGACCTAGCGCCCGAGGCTGCCGAGTGGGACACCCCTTGTTCAGAAACCCATGACGTAGAGGTCCCTCCCATTCCCGCTGCTGACTGCAAAGCAGTTGATGGTCTACTCAAGGGCTGCGTCGTATTTTGGAACCCGTATGAGAATCGGATTTTGGATAACACCATCTCCGGTTCGGGTGCAGCAGATCTAGCTGTTGGAACTGTCGACCTGCTGGGACTTGGAGTCACAACCGACATGCTGCGCAACTGCTTTAGCGGTAACACCTTTGCCACGAGCGCCCCGAATGACCTTCAGGCACTCGCCCCTTGCGATGCTGAGGGCAATGGCGGCAGCTGGGATGCGGGGGCACTCGACTTGCTGGGCTTGTTGGGATCACCGGCAGCAGCACCGCCCGAGGGTACGTACAAGACAACCCCCGAGCCTGCAGCTCAACCCAACATGCCAAATGCGGCAAAGGCACCGGTGACCCCAGCGCCGACCGGTCCGCCAAAAGTGGATATCGACGCAATTGCTCTGCCCGCTCGCCCCGCAGGTACATGACCTCGCTGTTCAGTAGGCCTCGAGCACAGGGTGCAGCTGCCATCGCCTTGATGAGCAGTGCAGCACTCTTGCTCGGGGCCTGCTCAATATCAGAGGCTGCAGGCAACTCGGGGCAGCCCCCTAGAGCGCAGGTGAGCCCCCTCTCCCCTGCCCGCCACACTGGCCCACAGGGATTAGCCGGACAGTTCGTGACGGACTGCGGTTATAGCCACTCTGCGCCGGATGACCCGATCGTGTTTCCTGGCGAACCCGGCATGTCTCATGAGCACGACTTTTTTGGCAACAGCAGCACGAACGCAGACTCCTCTACGGCCTCGCTACTCAAGGGCGCTACAACTTGTCAGAAGCAGCGAGACACTGCTGCGTATTGGGCCCCGCAACTCAGAGATAACGGCCAAGTCGTCACCCCGGTGAAGTCAGTTGCCTATTACCGAGCAGCACCGGGGGTGAACCCGAAAGATGTGGTGACCTTCCCAGAAGGGCTTCACATCATTGCCGGTGACATGACTGCAACCGAACCCCTCTCCCCCGACCTTGCAGGCTGGGCCTGCGGCGTGTCCTCCGCCCATGACGCATCGCCCCCGCAGTGTCCGGCTTCGGCGCCACTTCGAGCCGTCATAACATTTCCTGATTGTTGGGATGGCGTAAACACAGACAGCAAGAATCACCGCAGCCATATGGTCAATAGCTCGCAAGGCCTGTGCCCCAAGACTCACCCCGTTCACGTTCCGCAGTTGACCTTTGCAGTGGCCTACCCAATCTCTGGGGCTGGTCACGACCTAACGCTGGCATCGGGCTCGACCTATGGAATCCATGCCGACTTCATCAATTCCTGGGACCAAGAAGGATTAGAGAACGAGGTCAAGCTCTGCCTGAACCGCGATGTGGTCTGTGGACTCTCTTCGAACCGAGATGAAGACCCACTTTTTGGTCCTAAGTAGACAGCCCCTCCGGCCAGAAGCACTCGTCGTAGTTCCTAGCTCTCTGCTACTTGAACCCGACCGTTCATTCCGGCTTTAGGAGTTCCGTGTAGCGAGCAGTAGTAGGGATACATGCCCGGTTCGTCGAAAATCACCTGAGCCTGCTCATCAGGCTGCAGGTCATCAGTAGCGATCTGCTCGAATGCGCCTTTCTGCACAGGAATCACATTGTGAGGGTTCCGGCCCTGATTGTTAAACACAACTTTGGTTCCAGGCGAGACCGTGATGTACTGCGGGGAGTACACGTTGTCCTTGACAATGACGGTCACCTCGGGAAGCGATGTCTTGTCTACAAATTTGCTTTGCGGCACTTCAGGTAGACCCTGAGTTGCTTGATCACCAGGTGAAGCAGATGGATCTGGAGAACCCGCAGAGTTAGAACCGGCGCAACTCACGGCTAGAACGAAGCAGCTAGCTAGGACAAAGAATCCAGCAGATCGAAGTCGAATCATGCAGGGGACCCTAGTTTGCAGAGGGCCCTAGTTTGCAGAGGGCCCTAGTTTGCTGAGGGCCCTAGCTTGCAGGAGTCAGGCCCCAGCAGTTCAGAACTCAGTCTCGGGTCAGGACCGGTCCTGGGGATCCGTCAGGCAACCGCTCCTGAACTACTGCATCACCAATCTCGGTAGGGACCGCCGAACCCACTGATGGGTTGACAGACTCAGAAGCTGCGGCAGCGGGCTGAACCCCAGACTGCACTGCGTCGGTGGCGCCACTTTCTTCGCTGACTAGCAGCAGCATGCCAACGGCCGTAACGGCCACAACTATGCCGAGCGCTGGGATCAGCACGCGATTTCGCAACCTCGAACCGCGAGTTCGAACCGACTCTGTGCTGAGCAGCATCATCTCAATGAGTTCCTGCTCAATTTGCTCTGCGGATCGCCCAAGTGCCTCTGCGAGCACCTTCATGTCGGGCTTGCGGAGCGGAATGATCTCACCTGGTTCAATGCCACGCATCGAATACAGCGCAGCAAGATAGCGGGTCAGCACTTCCCCAGCCTCGGCACTCTCAGCTTCATCGCCGGGGCCACCTGCACCACCTACAAAGTGGACCGTTAGGTTGCCTCGATCTTGGATTCGATCGTCGATCTCGAGTACTAGGTGAGAACGCGAGGGGATCAGCGCTGCAGTGTCGATCTTGTACATCTCGGTCAGAATCAGCAGGTCCTGATCTGGAATTGTTCGGTAGCCAGTTTCGATCTCGAGCAGGGTCAGAGCTGACCAGTCGGGCCCGAGTTCGTTAGCAGCGGCATCCAAACTGAGCCCTTGGTGCAAGCGAGCCTCGCACAGGAGTTCGCCAAGACGATGTGGTGGAACAAGTGGTTCTTCGGGGTTACGTCGTGAGTGCATAGTCTTTGTCTCCCTAGCTGCCAGCACTGTGTGCCTGGCCGAATTGACTTCGTCGAAATTTTCCTGCCGCTCAATAAATCGGCAGCCGGAGAGCCTGCCTTAACCTTTTATTCGGCCCGGCCGTAAACTCGCTACTCATGGCTCGAGTCGAACCTTCACGCCCAGACCCCCAACCCAGCGATCCAGACACGGCGCTGCCCTCTGTCTTGGCCCGGGCACTGGCATTCGGATCGATCTTTATTGGTGCCGCTGCGGGAGGATTGATTGGCTATGCCTTCGCAGAACTCGGCCGCTTTGGCGGCGCATATTTGGGGTTCATCACGTTTATCTCCATGCTGCTCGGGGCTGGCGGTGTTGCCGTGGTTGCGGTTCTGACGCTGCGGGCCTTTGGCGAATGGGACACAATTCAGCAACGGGAACAGCAATCAGAGAGCAACTAGCCGTGACCCACACCACTGACCATTCGGAGCTCTACCAAGATCTACTCCACATTGCATCCGTGGCTGCACAAGGTGCAGTCGAACTCATCTACACCAACCGACCAAGTTCATTTCAGATTGAACAAAAAAGCTCTGCCACGGATCATGTCACCGAGATGGACCTTGCTTCGGAGGATCTCATCAAACGGGTGATAGCCGCTCACCGGCCTGAAGATGTTGTGATTGGCGAAGAAACCCAAGCTGGCCTTACCCACAATCGAGAATCTGCCTCGGAGGTGGTGTGGTTCGTAGATCCTATCGACGGCACGACCAATTATGTCTACAACCTTCCGGGTTATGCAGTCTCAATCGCGGCACAGATTGACGGCCAAACTGTTGCTGGCCTTGTTGCGGACCCCACTCACAGCCGCACCTTCACCGCGACTCTGGGCGGGGGTGCATTTTGCAACTTAGAGCAGCTTCAGCTCAACCGCCCGACTGATCGCAGCAGCGAGGAATTCCTCGCCACAGCGCTCGTTGCAACAGGATTCTCCTACTCAGCCGAGCGCAGAGCACGCCAAGGCAAGGTCATTGCAGAACTCTTGCCAAAGATTCGGGACATCCGGCGACTCGGATCGGCAGCGGTTGACTTGTGCTCGGTTGCGGGTGGAAGAGTGGATGCGTATTTCGAGGTTGGCCTCTCCGCTTGGGACTTTGCGGCCGGCGCTCTGATCGCAACCGAAGCCGGAGCCCAGGTAGGGAGTCTTGACCCAGGCTCGACCGAAACCGAAGGCATTCTTGCTGCTAGCCCACTGCTCTTTGGCCCGCTCCAAGAACTCCTCTGCATGCTTGGTGCTGCCCGAGTCTGAGTCCTCGCTCCGAGGAGTGAGCATCTGCACCCTGAGATGAGGGAGACTAGAGCAGTGGGTACACGAATTCTCTACGTCGAGGACGATCATCGCATCCGTGGTTCAGTCAAGCTTGCACTCGAGGACGAGGGCTGGCAGGTTGACGAATCCGAAACTGGCGAGGATGCAATCATCTCATTTGGTCGGTCCCCCACTGATGTCGTCCTAATCGACATCATGCTGCCAGGGATTGATGGGTTTGAGGTCTGCCGAACGATACGGCGTAGAAGTGACGTGCCGATCATCATGGTGACGGCACGTGCAGATACCCACGATGTGGTGGCTGGCCTTGAAGCAGGCGCAGATGACTACATGACCAAACCCCTACAGCCCAAAGAACTCTCTGCGCGAATTCGGGCGATGCTGCGACGTGCACGACCTGCTCAGCCGGGAAACCCCCACCTTCAGTTCGGCGACTTAGAGATCGTTCCCCAAGAGGGAGTAGTCAGCCGAGACGGCGTACAGATCCACCTCACGAAGACCGAATTTCGACTGCTCGTCGAGTTGGCCAATAGCCCCGGCAAGGTGTTTTCTCGTGAAGACTTGCTAGAGAAGGTCTGGGGCCATGGTGTCTTCGGAGATGGTCGCCTCGTGGATGTGCACGTGCGGCGCCTGCGAACCAAGGTTGAAGCAGACCCTGCCAACCCCCGCCACGTCATGACTGTTCGCGGCCTCGGCTACAAGCTTCAGCCATAGCTGTGGCCCAACGAACCCGCAGCCAGAGTTGATTGACCCGAGTTGAGAAATCAAAGATGACCAGCCCGCAAGATGTACCCGCTCAGACTCCTGAGACCGAACGGCGCAGCGTGGTCCGATTGCAGCGCGCTATTCAGATCGGCCTGCGAGGTCGAATTGTCTTAGCAGTTGCTGCTGTTGCCATGCTGCTGTCAGTGGTACTCGCTGTGACCACTGTGACTGTTGCCAAGAACACCCTGCTGACCACTCGAGAACAAACCCTTACGGCACAGGCAATTGCTAATGCCGACACTGTGTCGGGAGCGCTCGGCTCCGCCGAGACTGCGGACCTACAAACACTGTTGAGTTCGCTACCAGAGTCAGGGTCACCACTCCTCCTCACCGGAGCAGCAGTTCCGCTCAGCGGCGAGGATCCCAGCACCGTCTCAGTAGATGCCCGCTACGGCATTGACGCTTTGCCCGCCGAGTTTCTTGACTCTGTGGTGCAGGAGCGAAACAACGCAGTCATGCGGTTTCGTTTCGACGGCGAATCGCTTCTCGTGGTGGGCGTGGCTCTGCCCGATTCAAATGCCAGCTACTTCCAGATCAATCAACTCGGCGACATCGACACAGCAATTCGCAGCCTGGGCCTTCGGTTGGCGTTTGCGGCGCTACTCACCACGCTTGTTGCAGTCGGCCTTGGCTACTGGGCGAGCAAGTATGCACTCCGGCCACTCAACCGAATCCGAGATGCGGCCGAGTCTGTAGCTCTGGGGCAACTTGACACTCGAATCGAATATGCGGATTATGCAGCAGACCCAGATCTAGCTCCACTTGTAGCCAACTTCAACGACATGGTGAGCGCCTTGCAGGAACGCATTAACCGTGATGCACGCTTTGCTAGCGATGTCAGCCACGAGCTTCGATCGCCGCTGACCACGCTCAACGCTTCGATTGAGGTCCTGCAAAACACCAGAGAAGTACTACCTGAGCGCTCCCAACAAGCCCTCGACCTGCTCTCACTGGATATGGGCCGATTTACACAGCTAGTAGAGGATCTCTTGGAGATTTCTCGCTTTGATGCTGGAGCAGTTCGGCTCGAACTCGATGCGGTAGCTCTGGTGCCAACTGTAGAAGCCGCCGTTCGAATGGTTGCTCACGCTGCAGTGCCAGTAGAAGCTGATCCCGAGCTAACTGACCTTGTCATTGCCTGCGATAAGCGCCGCTTAGTGCGCATCCTTGCCAACTTCTTTGACAATGCCCGAAAGTATGCCGATGGGGCTACCAGCGTCACCGTAGAACTGCACGAGCCAGACCACCTCGGGATTATTTTGTCGGCCCCCACCGTGCGCATCTCAGTAGAAGACAGTGGTCCGGGCGTGCCAGAAGGCGAGCGGGACAAGATCTTTGACCGCTTTAACCGCGGGGACCAAGGTGGCAGCCGCGGGATCGATATGGGCGTCGGGCTGGGGCTGGCATTAGCTGCAGAACATGCTCGGCTTCAGGGTGGCAGCGTTTGGGTTGAGGACCGCCACGATGGCGGTCAGGGATCGCGATTTGTCTTGGAGCTTCCCATGATGGAGCCACTCGAGGCAGATGATCCCGAAGATCTTGCCGCCGTGACTCCCGCCGAGGCAGAGACTTTTGCGCTCACGGGGCAAATGCCAGCCATTCGACTCGATGAGAGTCCGGATCCACCCGTATGAAACGCCCCTCAGTCCTTGGCTGTGCGGCAGCACTGATGCTCTGTGTGGCGAGTTCCTGCGGAGTCGGAGTGGATTCGACCCCGAGAATTCTGCAGCCCAGCTCCTCGACCTCGACAACTCCCGCCGGGCCGACATCGGGCCGGGTGACATCGGTGTTGTATTACGTCAATGACGGCTCGCTGATTCCGCAGATCTCCGAACTCGCAGACCGCAGCTTGCAGACAGTGCTCGAGGCCGATCTTCTACCCCCGCAGGCCGGGTCCGAAGTGGATGGGACTCTGAGCTCTATTCCAGCTGGAACTCGATTGATTGGGCTGCGAGAAGCTGCTGGCAATCTGACGCTGAACTTGTCAAGCGAGTTCGGCAATGTGCTCGGGCTGTCACGTCAACAAGCCATTGGGCAACTCGTCCTCACTGCCACAGAGCGCTCCGAGGTCAGCAGCTTGAACGTTGAGATTAACGGTGAGCCGATTCAGATCAGCACGCCAGCACGCGGAGACTCCGGCACAGTCACTGCGTGTGACTTCGCACCACTTCTCGCAACAGAGGACGATGCAAAAAGCGCAGGACTAAGTCCAGAGAACAATCGCGTCCTCGAGGCCCGTAGGGCCAGCCTGTCAACTCGCTGCTAAAAAGCGATCAGTTGCTAACCTGCAAAAAATGGCGACACGACCTGCTCATAGAAATCAAGGTCCACAGTCTTTGGGGCACTTACCGCAGCATCAAGGTCGACTCGGCGGATCTTGTCGGACTGAAGTGCAACCATCTTGCCCCAATCGCCCTCGGCGGCAGCATCTGCGGCCGCCACCCCAAATCGAGTTGCCAGGATGCGATCGAATGCCGTGGGAGTTCCGCCTCTTTGGATGTACCCCAAGGTCGTGACCCGAGTCTCGAGGCCCGTTCGGCCCTCAATTTCTGAGGCGAGTACCTGCCCGATGCCCCCTAGGCGTTCATGACCAAAACGGTCGACCTCGTAGGTGGCCGCGCTCATTGACCCTGCTGCTGGTTGCGCCCCTTCGGCTACGACCAAAATGGAGGCAAACTTATTCCCGTTATGCCTACGAGTCAGGGCCTCACAGATCTGCTCAATCTGAAATGGAACTTCGGGAATGAGCGTCAAGGTTGCTCCACCGGCAAGTCCAGCACGCACCGCAATATGGCCGGTGTTTCTGCCCATGACTTCTACAACCATCACCCGATCATGCGCCTCGGCAGTTGTATGCAAGCGGTCTATTGCCGAGGTGGCCACATGAACCGCAGTATCAAATCCGAATGTCAGTTCAGTTGCAGAAATGTCATTGTCAATCGTCTTGGGAATTCCGATGCACGCAATGCCATCTGCCATGAGGTCACGAGCAGCACTGAGGGAGCCATCTCCGCCGATCACGATAAACCCGTCCAGGCCGTGGCGGCGCATCGCATCTGCGACTCGTGAAACTCCGTCTTCAAACTGATAGGGCTGAATCCTTGAGGTGCCCAATATGGTCCCTCCCCTAGGCAGAATTCCGCGGCAGCGTTCGATGTCGAGAACCTCGAAGTCATCTTCAAGAACGCCACGCCAGGCATCTCGGAACCCGATAACAGTTCCGCCATGAACTTTTTCGGTCTTTCGCACGAGTGCCCTGATTACGGCATTCAGGCCAGGACAGTCACCACCAGAAGTCAGTACGCCAATTCGCATCGGCTCAGAATAGGCCCACGAGAAGATTCAGTTCTAGGAACGACTCGCTCGCTAGTGTGACGAGTCATGTCTGAACCTTCTGCTGACAATGCAGTCATCCTGACCATCGACGCCGGGACCACCGGAGTTCGCGCATTCGCTGTCGACCTACAGGGCCACCCTGTGGGACGGAGTTACCGCGAGTTCACCCAGTATTTCCCGAAACCAGGTTGGGTAGAACATGATGCAGCCGAGATCTGGGCGGTGACCCAACAGGTCATTCATGAACTCGTGACGAAGCTTGGCAGGACTGTCGCTGCAATCGGCATCACTGACCAGCGAGAGACCATCGTGGCATGGAGTCGTCGCACAAAGAAGCCAGTACATGCCGCGATTGTTTGGCAAGACCGCAGGACGGCTCAGCGTTGTGAACAACTCCAAGCCCAGGGAGAGCTACCAGCGATTCGTACCACCACTGGACTCGTCCTTGATCCGTATTTCTCGGCTTCCAAGATTGAGTGGCTGCTCACGCAGGGCGGAGTTACAGCCGACGAGGATCTGTTGCTTGGAACCATCGACTCATGGCTCCTGTGGAACTTGACCGGAGGCGCAGCGCACCTGACTGATTCATCGAACGCAAGTCGAACCATGTTGTTCGATATTCGCTCAGGTGAGTGGTCTGCGGACCTGTGTGATCTGTTCGGTGTACCCATCTCGGCCCTGCCTCAGGTGCGGCCCTCTGCTGGGATCTTCGGCACCACAGCAGCGGGTTCGGGTCTGGCAGAGGGTATTCCAATCACCGGCATCGCTGGCGATCAGCAAGCCGCACTCTTCGGACAGGCTTGTGTGCACCCTGGTATGGCCAAAAACACCTACGGCACAGGTTCCTTTGTCCTCATGAACGTCGGGTCCACCTGCCCCGAGCCATCAGAGGGACTCCTCACCACAGTTGCTTGGACACTCCCCAAGCAGATGCTGGGCACTGAATCAGGTTCCAGTGGCTCAAGCAGCACTGAGGGACTCAGCACTGACGGACTCACCACTGACGGACTCACCACTCATTACGCTCTCGAAGGGTCCATCTTTGCAACTGGCGCCGCTGTGCAGTGGCTTCGCGACGGGCTAGGAATCATTCAAGAGGCGGCCGAGATAGGACCACTGGCCGAGTCTGTGCCTGACAGCGGAGGTGTGGTATTCGTGCCAGCCTTCGCCGGTCTCGGCTCGCCGTATTGGGACCCATATGCCCGCGGCACTGTGCTCGGCATCACTCGAGGATCCGGTCGCGCAGAGTTCGCTCGGGCAGTTGTCGAGGCCATGGCCTATCAAACCCGAGATGTAGTTGATGCAATGACCACAGCTTCTCGTACCCAAATCGAGGAGCTTCGAGTCGATGGCGGCGCCTCGGTCATGCCGCTACTCCTGCAACTCCAGGCCGATCAACTCGGGGTAAAGGTGCTGCGATCATCCGTAGCGGAAACCACTGCTCTTGGAGCCTCCTACCTAGCCGGTCTGGGCGCTGGAATCTGGGCTGACCTATCAGAGGTATCCCAGCAGTGGCAGGCAGACGCTCAAGCAGAACCAACTGCAGATCGAACTCAGGCAGATGCTTCGTATTCTCAGTGGCAAAGGGCCGTGGAGCGCAGCCGATCCTGGGCCAGCGAGTAAGGGCAGGCTCTGTCGTTCATCAAGCTCTGTCGTTCATCAAGCTCTGTCCTTCATCAAGCTCTGTCCTACAGCGCGCCCAGTCCTACAGCAGGCCGCAGAGCGCTTCAAGAACCGATCGCTCCCGAGAGCGAAGCGGCAAACGACTACGACTCACAATGAGTTTCAGGTTTGAGTTGGGCAGGGATGTGACTGCCAACTCATCATGATCACCACGAGCGCCCTCGGCTGTCACCCCAGCGACAAAGGCACCAAGCCATTTTTCGCTCGGCACATCTTCTCCCACCGATGCAACCACGGCCGCTGCATCGCAATCAAGCACGGCTGCCCAGTCGGCCCCGATCAGTCGTTCCGCTCCCTGCACCAACATGTTCAAAGCCTCGACCGAAGAACTGCAACGTTGCAGAGCTCCTGCAACCTGCAAAGCATGAATAGCGGGGTCTAATAAGGGGCCATCAAGTTCGCGAATATCTTCAACATCCACTCCGTCTACCTGAGCGATCTCTGCCAACAAAAGGTCCACGAGTTCAGCATCGGGAAGCTCGATCACTAGATCATCGATTGCTCGGCCAGCACCGCGTTCGATGATGTCGATCCCAATAACATCTGCTTTCACAGAGCCAATCCTGCTCGCCACCGCCCCGAGAGCTCCGGGGCGATCAGGGATCCAAACTCGAAGCACAAAGGTGGCCATAACCGACAATCTAGGCGGGCTAGATGACCGGGCTGTTTCCTAGCGGTGAACCAAACGGCTGACCGTGGACCTGCTCCCCCAGTCTGCCTTGGCGTCATCCGGGCTTCCCCCGTTAGACCCAGTTGCAGGGAAGGTTGCTAGCTTTGGACAAATGTCACGAAAGCTCACCCCTCGCGGAAAAGAACGCCGGGCACAGCTCATTACCTTTGCAACCCATGAGTTCGCCGAGAAGGGGTACCACCTCACCTCTGTTGCCGACATCGTCGACGGCCTCGGAGTTGGCAAGGGAGTGTTCTATTGGTACTTCTCTTCGAAAGAGGAACTATTCGTAGAGATCATGCGTACCTCGCAGCGTGGAATGAGGCGGCAGCAACAAGCTGCAATCACTGGCGTGGAGGACCCCGTGAAGCGCATCGAGCTCGGTATCCGAGCCGGGGTTCTCTGGCTGGCAGAACACAACGACTTGCGAAAGCTCTTTGAGTTTGCTCGCACCGAGGGCAGGTTCAGAGAGGCAATGCAAAGCGGCCAAGCAGTACTTGTCAGCGATGCTCAGGTTCACCTTGAAGAGGCCATTCAACTGGGCCGGATCCCGGATCGTGACCCAGAGGCCCTGGCTTTGGCCATCATCGGCGTATCGAACCAGCTCACGAATGTCTACATAGACGGGCGAAATATGGACCCCGATTTCGTCGCCGATCTAGTGGTCTCGTTCTGCCGCGATGGCATCGGAGTTGGCGGGTGTGATGGCATCGGAGTCAGCGCTCGTGATGCCATCGGAGCTAGGCAGCGCGACTAGCCGAGTTTTGGCAGGGCCCGCTTCAGGTTGCGCACAGCCTGATTGATTCGCTGTTCATTTTCGATCAGGGCGAAGCGGACATTGCCTTCACCGCCGGGCCCAAACCCCACTCCGGGGGACAGCGCCACGCCTGCTTCGCGTACCAAGAAGGAACAGAACTCCACCGAACCCATCTCTAGGTACGGCTCAGGAATCGGCGCCCAAGCAAACATGGTTCCCATGGGGGGTTCCATCTGCCATCCGATGCGAGACAGGCCAGAACACAGAGCATCACGGCGCACCTGATAGATCTGGTTGACCTCGACGGGATAGTCCTGCATCTCGTTAAGTGTGACGGTGGCAGCAATCTGAATCGGTTGAAAGGTCCCATAATCCAGATAGGACTTGAGCTTGGCAAGAGCCGCTATGACCTGCGGATTACCCAACATGAACGCCATGCGCCAACCGGCCATAGAGAACGACTTCGTCATGGAGTACAACTCCACCGCTACTTCCTTTGCACCCTCTGCCTGCAAAATGGATGGGGGTCGATACCCATCGAATCCCAAGTCGGCATAGGCGTTATCGTGAACCAAAATGACGTCTCGTTCACGGGCAAAGTCAACAACACGCTGCATGAACGCAAGGTCGACACAGGTAGTGGTGGGGTTATGCGGAAAGGACAACACGATGACTCGTGGCCGCGGGTAGGAGTACTCCCAAGCCTCGACCATGTTCGCAAAGAATTCGTCTCCGGTGCCCAACGGGATCTCTCGAACGTTCGCACCAGCGAACAACGGGCCAAAGATGTGAATCGGATAGCTCGGCGAAGGTACCAAGGCGGCATCACCGTGTTCGAGTAGCACCCACATCAGGTGACTGAACCCTTCCTTTGCGCCAATCGTGGTGATGACTTCGGTATCAGGATCAATGTCAACATCGAAACGATGCTTGTAATAGCTAGCTGCAGCCTGTCTTAGTTTCGGGATGCCGCGAGATGCCGAGTACCGATGGTTTTTTTCGTTCTGCGCTGCTTCGCAGAGCTTCTCTACTGCAATCGGAGGTGAGGGAAGATCTGGGTTGCCAAAGCCAAGGTCAATAATGTCCGCCCCATCGCGACGAGCGGCGACCTTGAGCGAATCAATGATGGTGAAGACATAGGGGGGAAGCGAAGTAATTCGACGGAACTCCATGCCCTCAAGCTACTCCTCTGTGCGCAGCCTTCTAGGAACCTGAGCGGCCAAGCATCTTCGCAGCGAGGAGCGCCGCTCCGAGCGCCCCCGCCTCGGGGCCGAGTGGCGCTGAGAGAATCTGCACATCTCGATCCCTTGAGGCTGCAGGAAACCGCTGAAGTAGATCAGCTTGAACCAGAGCAGTGAGTTGCTCACCCACTGCAGCGAGGCCTCCACCGATCACAATTACTTTGGGGTCGAACAGCAGCATGAGATTCGCTAGACCGAGGGCGACATACCCGGCGAACTCAGTAAAGATCCCGACTGCGCCGGCCTCGCCCTGCTCCATAAGCTCAGTAACAATCTCGCCGTCAATGCGATCTACGGAACCGGCGCGAGCCAAAACAGCCTCTGCTTGACCACTTGCGGCGGCAGTTCGGCCGAGCCAGCCCAACCCCGAACCAGAGGCATAGCGCTCCCAACAACCTCGTTGACCACAGGGGCACTCGGGGCCTAACGGATTGATCACCATATGCCCCGGCTCGCCTGCAAACCCGTGGGCCCCCCGGTAGAGCTCGCCGTCGAGGACGATTCCGCCTCCAATGCCCGTTCCAAGAGTGACGGCCAGAATCGAAGAACTGGGAGTCCCAAACATGGACTGCGCTGCCACGGCTACGCAATTGGCATCGTTGTCGATTACTACCGGAACCCCAAAGCGCGTAGTCAGAGCAGCTGCGACGTCAACACCTATGAGTCCGGGGGCATTGGGTGCCGAGCGCGCAATGCCGTCTAAGCCAATGAACCCGGCGAGACCTACGCCGATTGCATCAACTCGCCGCTCGGAGCGGTCAAACAGCGCGGCGACAGCATGCTCAATCTGAGTGAGCACGGCCTCCTCATGAGAAGATGACCCGACGAGTTCACGATCCTGCACCGATGGCGCCTCGGCCTGCACCGTCTGAGAGGCCACAGAAGGCACAGCCTGTTCTTGGACCTCTTGCGGCACGAGGACACGCGCCGCAAGCGTTTTCGTGCCTCCGACGTCAACCCCTACGACATGTGATGTTTGCTGATCCGAAACCATTGCGTTGAAGTGGATCACAGTCTGACAATCTGGGCCAGTGCAGCAGCTAATTGTTCGCCAAGGTCTAGCTAGAACTGGATTGCAGAGGCTGCGAAGTTTCCTGACTGCGCCTGCTCAAACAACCACTGATTTTCGCTCAGAATGACCACTTGCACGACAGCCGACATCTCGCGCGCACGCTCAATCACTTTGTGCTGTGCGAGCGGATCACTCGGAAGGGAGTCGATGAGGAGCGGGACAGAACCCAAGAATGAGATCGCCCGCTGCTGAGCTACCCGTTCAATCAAGGCCCATTCGCAATCATCAGCGGCTGATCGCTGATGAACCCCGCTAGAACCTGATCGATAGGTTGGGGGCAGTACCTGATTCGATGCCGGCACTTGCAGCGCCGGTACCTGAAGTTGTGCCTGAAGTTGGGCCTGGAGTTGGGCCTGCTGCACTTGTGTTTCTTCCTGAGCCAAAACCGTCAGCAGCTCGCGCTCTTCGCTCCTCAGCTGCAACTCTTGGTCTCGCAAAGCAGCCAACTGCATCATGGCCTGATCATGTTGAGCGACCCGATTCTGAGCCTCAATCATCTGGTCCATGACCAGGTCTAACTCTGCTTCAACCTGCGCCCACTCGCTCAGGTCGCCCTGGTGAAATTCCTCGGCCTCTGCTGCAGAAACCTGTGCCCGGAGGTCGTTGATCTGGGATTGGGTGCTCGCGACCCAGTCAGCGGGATCCTGAAACACTGCCAACCAAAGATCGACCCCACGTAGAAGGTCCTCTGGACTCTCAGTAGAGCTCTCGGCATGGAGCCAGGTCTCGTTCAGACCCGGGCCAGCCGCGCGCTCCACTGCTTGACGAAGCCTGTGTGCCGCTTGGAGTACTTCCCCGCTATCGAGGACTACGGCTGCGACTTTGCGCTCCCGCAGAAGTGCAACGACCTCTCGCACATTGTCAGCGCGCTGAGCGTCCGCTGCAGCTGCTGACAACACGACTGCAGAGACTGGGGATTGCCCGCTGAGTTCTGCTGGCTCACCCGTTGCTAACAGCTCTGCTGCGGTCTGCAACATCACCGAAAGTTCCATCTCTGCAAGCTCAAGGTCTTGCGGATCAGGCGAACCTTCAATCAGACCCTGCAGCTCCTGTTGCACTTGCACTACTCGTTCGACAGCCCGCTCACGGCGAGAGGCACGCTCTAGGTCTGTCTGTACAAAGGGGATCCCGCGAACGTAAGCGCTATAGGACTCATACCCGAGCCGCTGCAGCAACGCTGACTCCTCTAATCGAAGCTCCTGAAGTGAGAATTGCGGCTTCGGTACTTGAGGAGAAGAGAATGTGGTCGGGTACGAGAAAATCTGATTGCGTAACTCCTCGAGTCGCTCTAAGTCATCTTGATTTGGCAGCTGCGACAAACTCGCAGAGGTACTTGCCACAAGATCGTCTTGAGCTGCATCTAGGTTCTGCTCGGCCTCGATTCGGCGTGAAGTTGCAGCCACGGCCAAGTCAGTGATCTCACGCAGATTTCGCAGCGAGTTATAGATGCGAAGCGCTAGTTCCTGTGCCACCGGGTCTGGAACCAAGCTGGCTGTCATCAAGCTCTTGAGCTCATCTCGAGCTGAACAAACTGCTTGCAAGTCAAGCAAGGCAACCATGTCGAGTTTCTCATTCAGCAGGCTGATCTCCTCGAGCAATTCCACTCGGCGGTTCTGCAGAAGTTGACGATCATCTTCCCACTGCGCCCGGAGATCCAAGCGTTGTGATTCGAGGATGCTCATCCGAGTTTGACACCCATCAAGATCGAGTGCCGCTGCGGCGTCAAGGCTTGTCCGAGTCTGCTCCATTCGCTCAGCACAGCTGCTCAGACTGAGAACTATTTGCCGAAGCTCCTCACGGTGCCCCTCTACCTGCTGCTGAATTCTTGCCAAAGTTGATTCGGATTCAGGGCTCGCCCAGTTCGGGCTAGCAGCGTTCGGGCTAGCAGCGTTCGGGCTAGCTGTACTCGGGCTAGTAGTGCTCGGGTCAGCAGTGCTCGGGCTAGTTGTGCTGGGACTAGCAGGGTTCCAGTGCAGGACGGCGTTTACCTTGGGGTCAAGGTCGAGTCCCTGCAGAGTGAGCTGATCAAGGGCGAGTTGCACGCCGCCAACCTCGATCATGCCTGCGCACTCCAAGGTCGCTGGGGTAGAAAAAGCCCGAAACAGATCGATTAGTTTGCGCCGCATCTCTGGGGTTGCACCGCGCAAAACCGTCAGCTGAGGGTGCAGCTGAATCGGTGCTCCTTGTGGAGCTACTTGGTCGATGCGTAAGAGTTTCATCAGATTCTTGTGTAACTGTCGGCCGATTCCTGCTGTGACTAAATATTGCAGCTCAAGTAATTTTCAGATCTCCCAATCAACTAGCGCCGTCTACTGCAATTCGGCGAACTCGTGAAGATGGCGGAGTTCTCTTCGAAGGCGGCGGAGATTCAGGCTCTTTCATGGGCGCCGAGCCGGACTCAGCATGAGAATCAGGCTCTGGATCGGCCTCAGTCTCAGTCTCAGTCTCAGTCTCAGTCTCAGTCTCAGTCTCAGTCTCTGAATCGGTCTCCGACCAGGCGCTGCGCTCCCATGGCTGCTCTGGCTTGCTAAAGCTGCCCTTCACCATGTCAGCCACCGAAGCGGCGGCTTCGGTAATTCGATCCGGGTCATCCACAACTTCTTCAACTAGATCCAAAAAGGATCGAGCAGCCTTGATCATTTCGCGAGCAGCGCGCTGCACATGCTCCACACCCTCTGTCGAAAGAGAGGCTGCTGAACGAGAGTCTGTTGAACGAGAACCTGCCGAATGAGAATCTGCTCCCGAGGAATCTTCCATCCCTCAATGATTGCCGTTTTGCAGCGATTCGTCAGGTTGAGCCGTTTTTGGTTCAGTTCGATCGCTGAGTTGCATCGACAAACTTGATTGCGAGGCACCCATCCTGCAGCGCCGCCGAACTGATCTCTCGGCGAGACAACGAGTCCGGAAGAGTCAGATTGCGACGGTGCGGCCCAATTGAAATAAAGAGCTCATCCCCCGCTCGAGTCAGGTCCAGATCGGCTGAATCCGCAAACGGCAACTCAAGGGACAACACGTAGTCATCTTCCTGACGGTCTACGCGAAGTGGCCGACCTGCGACTAACCGAGCCGAAGGGTCAGCCTGCCCCCAGAGCCCATCAGCGAAGCCCGCTAGCGCCTCAAGTCCGACTACCTCACCACCCACGTGTTCTGCTCGAAATACTGGCAAGGCACCAAAGCTTTGCTCAATTGTCTGCAAGTGAATCTGCTGCTGCTCTCGCCACTTTTCAAACCAAGGGTCAAGCGCCAGTTCAGGCAACATTCGATTCACAATCACGGCATCAACTTGATACCCAAACAGCGACAGATACGTGTAGGTCCGACGCGCCTCTGCAATGACCATTGCTTCGGGGTTCATTACCAGTCGCGCAGAGGTGATCTTTGGGTCAGCAAGAATCCGCCGCACCGAGTCCAACGAATCGTACAAACGCTGACCAGCGGTGAACACTGCGTCGTCTGCAACGGGGAGCGAGGTCAACCGAGAGAGCAACGGGGAAACCAGTCGGTTCACCCGTCGAGATGCCGGATACAACCGCTCCATGTACCAGCTCAAAATATCGGGCAAGGACAACAAGCGAATGGTCTCTGCAGTCGGAGCGCAGTCCACCACCACCACGTCGAAGAGTCCTGATTCACATAGGGACTCGACCTCGGTCAGCGCAAAGAGTTCGTCTAGGCCGGGAATAACAGAGAGTTCTTCGGCTTCGATGCCCTCGACGCCAGCCCAATCAAGCATCTCCATCATCCAGACGCGAATCTCTCCCCAGTTCTCCTCTAGGCGTTCACGCGCATCTAGCTGTTGTGCCCAACACCTCGGAGCTATCTGAATGGGTTCTGTTCCAAGCTCGAGTCCCATCGAGTCGGACAACGAGTGAGCGGGGTCAGCCGAGGTCACAATGACCCGTTGGCCCTGCTCTGCTATTCGCAGTGCGGTTGCCGCTGCAGTGGTCGTCTTTCCCACTCCACCCTTGCCAGTAAACAACAACACTCTCATGATCTACGCCGAGCGGGCTCTGGTTGTTGAGCCGGGAACAGACCGTAACGAACCGCCCAGAATCCACAGAGCGATAACCCCAGCACTGGGACCAAGATGCCAAAGGCAAGCGGGGTGAATGGCCGAGCTGCTGCACCACTGCAGGCAATCACGAGCTGCGCGATCAGCGAACCCAGCAGACTCAACTGCACCGAGCGGGGTGCGCATCCAGATAGAAAGAACAACCCGCCAATGCCCATCAGGTCATCTCGGCTTCGAGCCGCCGCAAGTGCAATGTCAGCAGCAAACAACAAGCTCCCCGCAGCAAAGAATCCAACTGCCACCAGAAAAAACTCGCCAATAAATTGCTCCGGATTGATGACTGCAGCAGCTGTTACCACTGCAAATACAGCTGTTGCGGACCAAGAGATAACACCGATCGCCCGCCCAGGAATGCCCCCTCCGAACGCTGCATCCATACGCTCTCGCCGAGCCTCGGCCGATGCTGCTCGGTTGGCCTCGAACTCTGCTCGAGCCTGCGCCGCAGTCTGTTTTGAGGGAGTTTTCTCCTCGGGCGATGAGCTCATTGACCTCTATCATGGCGGCGCTAGCAGGCCGAAGCACGTTTGAGAGCGTTCAGTCGCCCAACTCTGGACGCACCGAGATGGCGATTCGTTGTTTCTCTGCATCGCAGTTGGCTCGCTCGAGCAGGATCGCCGGCCGCGCCGCTCGAGTTGACTCATCAAGGAGTTCCACTAGCCCAAGGCGCAGTGCAGCCCAAGTGGCATGGCCAACGAGCAGGTCATCTGTATGGTCCAGATAGTCAGCCAAGAGCAGTTGCAGACCGGAGTTGATCGGTTGCTGAGCGTTGCCGAGCACAACCAGAGCATTCCGGCGTAGATACCGCGGCTCACGTGCGGGGATGTACCAGCGTCCAACCTGGCTGAGTAGTTCCTCGTCGCTTGCCGACAGCAGCCAGTGCAGATCGATCCAGGAGCCAGGGCCCGGCTGCGGCTCGCTCGCTGTTGCCTGTGCGGGTTCCGTTGTAGGCAATGACGCTGGTTGTGGACTCTCCATGTTCCCCGCTGTATCGGCCCGGCGGCTTGGAGGACACACCTCTTGGCATTCATCGCAGCCATAGATACGGTCCCCGAGTGCTTCACGAAACTCGCGAGGAAACTCACCTTGTGCCTGAAG
>CAFAAQ010000001.1_pt1 | contig 38840 bp, 34 predicted proteins | sample 7267631 | NCBI WGS metagenome assembly CAFAAQ01 (sample SAMEA6813990, study PRJEB35770) | uncultured Actinomycetes bacterium | biome: Freshwater; feature: Freshwater reservoir; material: water | place: Czech Republic | collected 2017-08-18 | depth 30m m | reverse complement strand
TCCGGATGGCACCAATCCATCATCACTTCGAACTGGTTGGCTGGCCAGAGACCACGGTGATCGTGCGTTTTTGGATGCTGACGGCTGCATGCACAGCGCTCGGCCTAGGGCTGTTCTATCGGGAGTTCATTCGCTCCGGAGGTCTGGGGTGAGCCAGCGGACTTCCGGATCGCGGACTACAGGATCGCGGACTTCCGGATCGCGGACTTCAGGATCGCGGACTTCAGGATCGCGGACTTCGAGTCGAACGCGCTCAGGGGCATCCTCGGGACGCAAGTTGCGTGCTGTAGAGGTCGAGGTCGTTCAGGTTGGTCCAAAGCCAGAGCATCTGTTGTTAGGAGCGACGGGCCTGCTGTGTCTGCTCGGCATTGTCATGGTGTATTCGGCCTCTTCAGTAGCTTCGGTACAGAAGGACAATCCCAACTGGAGTACTGGGGTTCGTCAGTTGGTTTGGATGGTGCTTGGCCTGGCCTTAGGGGTAGTTGCGTCGAGAATTCCCCTTACGTTCTGGCGTGACCGAATTGCCCCCGTGATGATCTTGGTCGCTCTCGGCCTGCAAGCGATTCTGGCGCTCGATATTGCGCTTGGCGCTGTTGGTGGGCCCCATCTTCCATTTGCCCTGACCAAAAATGGTGCAACGCGATGGCTGGGCACGGAGGCATTTCAGGTACAGCCTTCTGACTTTGCCAAGCTCGCGTTGATCCTGTGGTTGGCGCGACTCTTGGACAAGCGAAGCAGAGAGATCGGATCGCGGGAACTGCTCCACCCGATCTTTGCCGTTACCGGAGCGTTGGCATTGATGGTGCTGCTCGGCGATGACCTAGGAACCACCCTGCTGCTCGGCGTGATCGTGATTGTCATGTTGTTCCTAGCCGGAGCGCCCCTTCGACAAGTGGGAGGAATCGCAGCAGCCGCAGCCTCTGCAGCTGCGCTGGTGATTCTGGTATTTGGTGGATTCCGTGTGCAGAGAATCGCCGCATATTTCAACCCTTCCGGCCACGAGACCACCGGCGGGTATCAACTGCTCCAGTCGCAAATCGGGTTTGCCTCGGGTGGGCTGTTCGGTAGCGGGCCGGGAAACTCCAGGGCAAAGTGGGGGTACCTGCCCGAGGCGGACACGGACTTCATTCTTGCCATCATCGGTGAGGAGCTGGGCCTATTGGGCAGCTTGTTAGTCCTCGGGGCATTTGTTGTATTCATGTTTGCGGGAATCAGGATTGCACTGCGTAGTCGGAGCCAATTTGGGCGGCTCGTGGCCATTGGAATCACTACCTGGATTGGCGTGCAGGCAATGATCAATATCATGGTCACCGTAGGTGCATTGCCAACGAAAGGTATTACGTTGCCGTTCGTCTCTTATGGGGGGTCCTCACTGATGATGTGCATGCTCTCGGTGGGTGTGATGGTTTCTGTAGCTCGGGACAGTTAATGGCAGGTTCGGCCAACTCCTCTGCATCTGCGAGGCCTACTTGGGCAGTGATTGCTGGCGGTGGAACTGCGGGCCATGTTGTTCCTGGGATTGCCGTAGCTAAGGCACTCGTTGAGCGAGGCCATGCACCCGACTCGCTGCATTTCGTGGGTGCCGAGCGTGGTATCGAGGCATCACTGGTGCCCGAGTCCGGATTTGAAATCACGCTGCTGCCAGGACGTGGCATCCAACGCAAGTTAACGCTCGAAAATATTGCTGCGATTTGGGGCATTACTCAGGCAGTGATGCAGTCAATCTTTTTGATCCGAAAGCGGCGCCCCGCAGTCGTGTTAGCCCTCGGCGGGTTTGCAAGCGTTGCTTGTTCTCTAGCAGCGATTCTTTGGCGAGTGCCGCTGATAGTCGCCGATCAAAATGCCAGGGCCGGGGCTTCAAATCGTCTAGTAGCACGGTGGGCCAAAGCTTGTGCCGTTCCATTTAAAGAAACCGATCTGCCTCGGGCAGTAGTGACCGGAAACCCCGTGCGTGAGGAAATGCTGCAAGTAGGCGCGGACCGTCAGCAGCGCGCTGCGCGGGTGACGCTAGGACTTCCAACCGATAGGACTGTGATTGTTGCTTTTGCCGGTTCTCTTGGTTCTCGCCGACTGAACGAGGCTGTCTATGGCGCTGTCAAAAAGTGGTCGGACCGGTCTGATCTCGCCATTCATCATGTGATTGGCGCACGTGATTTTGATCTCCGCCCAGAGCTTGAGCCAGCTGACCTCATCTATCAGAGCGTGCGCTACGAGGACCGCATGGACCTTGTCTTAGCTGCTGCAGACCTTGCTATTTGTAGGTCGGGTGGCACGACTGTTGCTGAACTCGCAGTGGTTGGTCTCGGTTCGATTCTGGTGCCGTTACCGATTGCAACACGTGATCATCAGACAGCAAATGCTCAGCCGCTGATGGCCGCCGGAGCGGCAGTGATGGTGGCCGATGCAGAGTTTGATGCAGATCGCTTGGTGCTCGAAACGGATGCATTGATGGCAGCCAATAGCGGAACGAGCAAGTTGGCAGAGATGGGCAGAGCAGCCGGCACCTTGGCGCACCCCGAGGCAGCAGATCGAGTAGCGGACCTTCTCGAGACATGGGCCCGTCCTCGCAAGGGAACCCAGCCGTGACAACCAAGGAGCACACCCCGAGCCTGCCTGATTTGAGCTACCCCCGGCGTATCCATGTGGTTGCCGCAGGAGGGGCTGGCATGTCTGCCTTAGCTACCATTCTGGTGCAGCAAGGCCATCAGGTGAGCGGGTCGGATCGGGTGCAAAGCGAGGCACTCCAACGGCTCAGCGATCTAGGTGTTCGAACCTGGATTGGCCACGATGCTGCGCATGTTCTGCAGAGCGAATTCTTGGTGGTATCGACTGCTGTCGACGCTGACAACGTTGAACTCCTCGAAGCGCAGCGACTTGGAATACCCATCCTTCGCCGAAGCGGTTTCCTGCCTGCGTTTGCGCAGACACAGCCGTTCATTTCGGTCTCCGGAACGCATGGTAAGACCACGACATCTTCGATGCTGGCAGTGGCGCTTCTTGGGGCGGGTGCCGATCCGAGTTTTTTGATCGGGGCAGAAGTGACCTCTCTTGGGGCGGCTGCGGCCTATCGGCCGGGTCAGCATTTTGTGCTGGAGGCTGATGAGAGTGACGGAAGCTTTTTAGCCGGTCCGAGGGCGGCGGCACTGATCACAAATATTGAGCCTGACCACCTTGAATTCTGGGGAGGCTGGGAGGAACTGCTCGATGGGTTCAACAGATTCTTGACCCAGACAAACGGCCCACGAGTGGTCTGCGCTGATGACCCCGAAGCTGCCAAACTCGGCGCCTCCTGTGGCGCAGTCAGTTACGGAACCTCACCCGAGGCCACCTACCGCATGATGAACCTGCAGTTGGGTTCTCAGAGTTGCAGCTTTAGCCTGAGTCTTCCCGAGTCCGAGCAGTTCGTTGATGTCCGTCTGGGTGTTCCGGGGCTCCATAACGCAACGAATGCTGCAGGTGCTTTAGCGCTCGTCGGCGAACTTGGCTACCCGATTGATGCAGCAGTGGAGGGCCTGCGCGGCTACACCGGAGTGTCTCGAAGATTTGAACAGCGAGGTACCGCGGCGGGCGTGCAGTTCGTTGATGACTATGCACACCTGCCCACAGAGGTGCGCGCGGCATTAGCTGCTGGTCGAAGCGGAGACTGGAACCGCGTGGTTGCAGTCTTTCAACCGCATCGCTACTCGCGCACCCAGGCGCTCTGGCAAGAGTTCGCCGATGCCTTCACGCAGGCCGATTTGTTGGTGCTGACAGATATCTACGCCGCAGGAGAAGAACCGCGAGAAGGAGTAACGGGCAGGTTGTTATTCGATGCCATCAGAGAAGCCCACCCTGAGGCTCAGGTGGTCTGGTGCTCTGACCTCTCTGAAGCTGCCACGTATTTGGGTGTTGAGCTTTCCGCTGGCGACTTGTGTTTGAGTATCGGCGCTGGCAGCGTTACAACGCTCGCTGATCTGCTTCTGCCGCTTCTACAGGCCAGGCCAGAACCATGACCACCCCTCATAGGCCTGCAGACTCTGCGAACCCGTTTGATTCTGCGCACCCGTTTGATTCCGCGTTGGCATTCTTGGGTGACCGCTTACGCGTAGATGAGCCTCTAGGTGCGCTGTGTACCTACCGGGTAGGTGGGGCAGCTGCCCGATTCGTGGTTGTCCACGACGAATCCGAACTCAGCAGGATTGCTGAGGCACTCGCACAGGCTGGAGCCTTTGTTGGAGAAGCTCCGCAGGCCGAGTTGTCAGTTCATGTCATTGGCCGCGGCTCGAATTTGTTGGTAGCCGATGCCGGTCTGCCTGGCTTAGTGCTTCAACTTGGGGATGGGTTTGCCGGGATCGAGATTCTGGATTCGCAAGCTTCCGAGTCGCACGAGTCACAGCCACCGAAACTGGGCGAACCAGATCAGCAGGGCTCGAACATTCTCCGAGCTGGAGCAATGGCAAGTCTGCCCGTCGTGGCTCGCAAATCGGTGGCTGCTGCACTGACGGGGTTTGAGTGGGCCGTGGGTGTTCCTGGCTCGATTGGTGGAGCCGTCCGAATGAACGCAGGCGGCCACGGTGCAGACATGGCTGCTTCGCTCACAGGGGTCCACGTTCTAGACCTTGAGACGGGTGAAAATAGGTGGGTGACAACAGCAGCACTTGAGTTGGGGTATCGCCACAGCTCCATCAGATCGACACAACTTGTGCTGCACGCAGAACTGCACTTGGCAAGTGGGGATCGAGCCCTTGGCGAGCAGAGACTCGCAGAGATTGTCAGTTGGCGGCGCGAGCATCAACCGGGTGGACATAACGCCGGTTCAGTCTTTAGGAATCCCCCAGGGGATTCCGCCGGACGACTTATTGAGGCGGCGAATTGTCGCGGGCTGCGAGTTGGATCGGCTGAAGTCTCGACGAAACACTCGAATTTTATTCAGACTGACTCTGCTGGTTCCGCCGACGATGTCCTAGAAGTTATGGCACAAGTAGTCGCACAGGTTGGCAAGCACAGCGGGGTGCAGCTTCGGGCCGAAACAGTCTTGCTTGGCTTTACTGACGAACAACGCAGCCGCCTGCGTTGGCCCAATACAACGACCCCCTCGCTAGATGATGACTCCTATGAGCAGGCTTTATGAGCACCTCAACCCCAGTGCGTTCATCTACCAAGGTTGTTGCAAGTCAGGTAGAGCCGCGGATCGTTGATCGTCGACGAACGGTGCAACTTGTAGCTCGCCGCAGACGCCATCGCATGCAGATAGCTCTAGTTGCTGTGGTGTTGCTAGTAGCTGCAGCGGTGGGCCTTGTTCTCTCGCCGGTCTTTGCTGTGCAGAAAATCACGGTTTCGGGACAGAGCCGGCTTGAAGAGACCGCAGTGGTGGCAGGCAGTGGGGTTGCGATAGGCGACCATCTCGTTGCAGTGGACCTCCCCGCGGCACGCTCTGCGCTCATGAACATGCCATGGGTTGCGTCTGCGCATGTTGAACGCAAGTGGCCCCACACCCTGTTGTTCAAAATTACTGAGCAACAGCCTGCAGCCGTAGTGCGCGCGGGTCAGGACTTGGTACTGGTTTCTTCAACTGGTCGTATTTTGCAGAGGGAAGAAAAAGTTGGGGCCGGACAGCTTCTGCTTGAACTCGATGGCACGATGCAACTAGCGCAGGGAACTCCACCCGGGACGCCTTCTAGCCAATCAGATGAGGGGTTGATCGGAACCTCGGTGAGCAGCGAGGTGTCACAGGCCATCGGAGTGCTCGAGGCAATGGATGAATCGCTGCGATCTGAGATCGGCAGTGCACGGCTGTCTCGGGTAGGGGCACTGAGCCTTGAACTTACGGACGGAACAGAGGTCCTCTTTGGTCCCCCCGAGGACGTGGCCGCGAAATTGTTAGCCGTGGAGTCAGTCCTGAACCAAGTGGTACGCGAATGCATGAAAACCCTTGATGTTCGAGAGCCCACTCGTGCAGCCGTGAGTCGCGGGCCCGGGTGTGCCGGAATCTCGCCAGCAAGTTCCTCGAAAGGTAAAAGCGGATCGAGTTCTGCGGCGGGTACACAGAGTTCCTCTGCAGGCACAGGCACGAAGGGCTCTTCGGCTAGCACACAGTCGGCTAATCAATCAGCCTCGAGTTCGGCCTCCGTTGGCGACAGCGAGAATTAAAATAATTGAAGCCCGTTGATCCGCGCACTGATTTGGCCGTAACCTCAACCTCCGCAGGAGGTTCAGACCAAGGCCTAGAGGCCAATGGCTAAGCTACCTTGCAGCCACTCGTTCAGCTTCAGTAGCGCTGAACTAGAGGTTTAGAGTCTCTACAGGGAGAGAACGAAGTTCATTCTCGTCTAGCTTCTAGTTGTCCGTAATTTGGAATTGTTTATATCAATAGTCATCAATGTCTACCAAGGGACTGTTCCCTTGTACCTGGAGGAGCCTCGCTCATGGCCCACAACCCGCAGAACTATCTCGCAGTCATCAAGGTCGTGGGCATAGGTGGTGGTGGCTGCAATGCCGTCAACCGGATGATCGACGCTGGATTGAAGGGCGTGGAGTTCATCGCAATCAATACAGATGCTCAGGCGCTGTTGATGAGCGATGCTGACATCAAGTTGGATATCGGCCGCGAGCTAACACGAGGTCTGGGAGCAGGATCGGACCCAGAGGTTGGCAGGCAAGCAGCCGAGGACCATCGCTCCGAGATCGAAGAAGTTCTACGCGGTGCAGACATGGTTTTTGTGACTGCTGGCGAAGGCGGCGGCACTGGCACGGGGGCTGCTCCCGTGGTGGCAGAAATCTCGAAGACCCAAGGTGCACTGACCATTGCAGTAGTCACCCGGCCATTCATCTTCGAGGGTCGACGTCGCTCTGTTCAAGCTGATCAAGGCATCAGCCTGCTGAAAGAAAAAGTCGATACGCAGATTGTCATTCCGAATGATCGTTTGCTGACTGTGGCAAACGAGAAGACCTCGGTGCTCAATGCCTTCAAGATGGCCGATGAGGTTCTACTGCAGGGTGTGCAGGGAATTACGGATCTCATCACAACCCCGGGATTGATTAACACTGACTTTGCCGACGTGAGAATGATTATGAGTGATGCTGGAAGCGCACTGATGGGGGTTGGCTACTCCACCGGCGAGGGACGTGCACTGCAAGCAGCCCGGCAGGCAATCTCCTCCCCACTGCTCGAAGCTGCCATTGATGGTGCTCGAGGGATTCTGCTGAACATTTCGGGCGGATCCGATCTGACGCTGTTTGAAGTCAACGAGGCAGCCTCAGTCATACATGAGGTTGCACACCCCGAAGCCAACATCATCTTTGGTGCAGTGATAGATGACGAGATGGGTGATGAGGTTCGCATCACAGTGGTAGCTGCCGGTTTTGAACGCTGGGACGAGAGTAAGAGCGGCCGCAAGCCTGAATCCTCTTCCTCGACTGGGGGATCCTCGGACTCCCGTGGCGCTGTCATTGCAGACGTGTTCGGCGATGACTCAGAGGACGATTCGCTCTTTGATGGCGATGACGACTTCGACGTTCCCTCATTCTTGAAGTAGTAACCATGGACGGATCCAAGAATCCGAGCCAGAAGGATTGCCTCCGGGCTTATTCAATCTTTACCTCTGCCGCTGAGGGGGACTTTGCTGTTCCTGCGCTAGCGCACCCTCAGACCTTTCCGGCCCAACCTGCACTGTCGGAATCTGGTCTGGCCCAAGCGGAGCAGGACCAACTTGGTGCAGCCGATTCCCTTCGTCAGCGTAGGGCCAGTATTGCTCCGGCTCCTTGGACTTGGCTCAGACAAGTTCATGGTGGGCGTGTGGTTGTGGTGGAGCATCCGGGGGAGTTTGCCGGTGCAGAAGCTGATGCGGCGGTGACTGCGGTTTCGGACGCCGTGCTCTGCGTACAAACCGCTGATTGCGCCGGAGTTCTTTTTGCTGGATTTTCTGAACAAAAAACATCTGCTCGCAGTGACGAGAACTGCGTAGTTGCAGTGGGGGCAGCCCATGCAGGGTGGCGCGGGGTTGCTGCAGGAATTTTGCAATCCACAGTTGAGGCGCTGGTCAGTCTGGGAGCACAGAGCGTGGTCTGGGAACTTGGACCGTGTATATCTCCGGCGGCCTACGAGTTCGGAGAGATCGAGTTGGCGGCGTTGGTTGATCGCTACGGCGAGTCCCTGCGCGGCCGCACAGACTCCGGAGCGCCTGCGCTGGATTTGCGTGCATCAGTGCGCGCTGCGCTGAGTGAAACGCCAGCTGTGTACCAGGGTTCGCACAGTATTCCGTGCACGGCAACAGACCCGGGATTCTTCTCTTGGCGAGCGCGCCAAGACTCGGGGCGGCAAACCTCGGCAATCTGGATGACAGCGAACAGCACACTTGAAGCGGCAGGTGTTCGCTGGTGACTTCGCCCGAGCAGGATCATGATGAGCTGGTCCGGCAGATAATCGCTCGGGCTGCCCAGATTCAGGTCCGTATCGCAAACTGCACTGATCGCGATGTCAAGATTCTCTGCGTCAGTAAGGGGCATGACCTTGCGGTTAAAGCTGCAGCGTTCGCCGCTGGCTTCACTGACCTCGGCGAAAACTATGCGCAGGAGTTGCTGGCGGGAGCAGCTGTGCTGGGGGCGGCAGCGAGCGGCTCGGTCAGTAGTCCTAGGTGGCACTTTATCGGCGGGCTGCAATCCAACAAGGTCCGCAGCTTGGCTGGCATTGTGTCACTCTGGCAGAGCGTGGACCGGCTGTCACTAGCTCGAGAAATTGCTGCTCGAGCGCCCGGTGCTCAGGTGCTGGTTCAACTCGACTTAGCGGGCATCTCGGGTCGATCTGGGGTCGCACCATCCCATGCGGCTGAGCTAGTGAGGAACTGCTTGGATATGGGTCTTGATGTGCGTGGATTGATGGGCGTGGGAGTGCCGGGCCCGCCCGAGGAATCGCGATCCGGGTTCCGCAGCTTGGCGGCGTTGGCTGACGAGTTGGCCTTGCCCGAACGCTCAATGGGTATGAGCAATGATTTAGAAGTTGCAGTTTCTGAAGGTTCGACCATGGTCAGAGTAGGATCTTCGCTACTTGGCCCACGAATGAGTCGGCACCCTGACTCCGCTGGCTGACCTGATCAACTACTCACGCACGTAACCAATCAAGCACTGAACCACTCAAGCACTGAACCACTCACCCACAACTAGACTCGCTGACGAGGAGAATGACGATGTCGAACTGGATGAAAAATACCAAGACTTGGCTCGGACTTGGGAACGATCCCTATTACGAGGATGAGTACGGCGATCCTGGGTCCGAGGATGAGTACGAGGACGCAGAGTACGAAGAGGATGACTTTGTTGAGCCAGAGCGTCAGCCGGCTCGCTCCTCCTCTCAAGGCCGAGGTGCTGTTCGGGCGGTGCCCAATCAACCGCGCACGAAAGAAGACTGGGAAGAGGGCGAGGGGGGAGTGCGAGTGATCACGTCGGCCTCGACTGACCCGTCGTCGATCCGCGGAGTTGTTCGGCCCTTGCCAAGCTCGGCCAAGCCGCAGATTGTCTCACCCACCGGGTTTAACGATGTGCAGCAGGTAGCCGACACCTTCAAGCGTGATCAGCCAGTGATTATGAACCTGCAGGGCGTAGACAAGGAACTCTCTCGCCGGCTTATCGATTTTGCTAGTGGGCTGTGTTACGGCCTAGAAGGCGATATGGAACGAGTCTCGGACCAAATCTTCTTGCTGACCCCGCATGGTGCAGAGGTATCCGATGACGAGCGCCGTCGCATGCGAGACGGCGACCTTGGAAACGGCGATCGCTGAAAGCTGTTGACCAAGCCCGGGTGCAACTAGGTACTAGATTCGTATCAGTGAAATCGGAGCAGTGAAATCAGTGCTGTTCAAGCGGAGCAGTGAAAGCGGACTTGTGGGAGATACTTTTGTGAGGTCCGGCGTCTAGTGTTTCTGATTTGTATTGCCCTTCAACTGTTTATGATTCTGATCTTCGCTCGGGTGATCTTGAGTTGGTTTCCTCCAACTGGTGGGGTCATAGATCAGATCCAGAATCTGGTCATCACTGCGACCGAATGGATTATGGGTCCTCTGCGCAGGGTCATCCCTCCAGTCCGCTTGGGTGCGGCGGCACTTGACCTATCTCCGCTGATTGTCTTGCTGGGGATCACTGTCCTGCGAAGCCTCCTTTGCTAACAAATTTCGCCGGGATGCGCATTGCCCAACCCCAAGCAGTTGGCGGGCTAATCTATTGGGTATGGATCTGACTCCGGAAACCTTTGAAAAAGTAACCTTCGACGAGAAGCGCGGAGGGTACAACGTTGATCAGGTTGAGAGATTTCTTGAGGAAACCGGGACTGAGTTTGCTCAGATGCTGGCTCGCTTTAACCACACCACTCAGCTTGCTGCAGCCGCAGAAGAACGTGCTGCTGCAGCCGAAGCCAGACTCGCCCAAGCCGATACCGTTCTTGCTGAAGCAACAGAGCGAGTACAGCGTGCGGAGCGTGCTGCTAGGGCGGCGCAACAGCAGGCCGCCGAGGCTCAAGCCACAGCTACTGATGCCGTAGCTCGTGATGCTGCCTCCTCCTCGATGGCTCGTGCCAATGAGGACCAAGAAGTTGAGCAGGCTGCCAAGACCCTGTTGATGGCGCACCGCACGGCAGAGGCCACTGTCAATGAAGCCCGTGGTCAAGCGCAGTCTCTGCTTGAGGATGCCTCATCCAAGGCCGAACGTCAGCAGGCAGAGTCCACAGCCCAAGCTGAGGAGATGGTTCGAGCTGCTCGGGTGAAAGCTGAAGAGGAGTACGCATCACGCCGGGCCGAGATGATTGCAGAGGTGAGCGCTCTGGAGTCTCGCAGAGCACAGCTTGAAGATGTGATGACCCAACTCGAGGCCCGTCTTGACGGCTACCGGTCAGAACTCTCTCGAACTGCAGAGGAACTCTCCTCTCTCGCAACTGATCCCGCAAAGCTTGGTCAGCGTCCTGGTTTGTCGATCCCCGCAGACGAGGTCCTCACTGCAGCAGAGAGTTCAGCAGGTACCCCCTCAGAGACAGAGGGATTGCTCGAGTCCGATCCACTCTCAGGTGCAGAACCAACCGCTGTAGATACGGCCGCTGAGCAGTATCTCGAAGGTGTAGAGGAGGAGGTTTCGGATTCTGCGCCAGCAGATTTCAGCACTCGTGATTCTGGAACACCGGATTCTGCTTCGAGTCAGGGGGGTGCGCAGCCATTTGCTGACTCCTCCGCTTCAGATGAGTACCTAGACCTGACAGCCGGTTCCGATACCTCAACTAGTGGCGATGGCGCTGCAGACACCTGGGGGCCGGGGAGTTGGTCCCGAATCGAGTCTGACTTGCCGTCCCAAACGGAAGACTCAATGCGATCTAGCGATTCAATTTCTACGACTGCCGCTACTTCAACCGTTGGCGCAGTCCCAATGCAGGCGTCAGTTTCCCTGCTTGATGCCGAGACCAAAGTGACTGACACTCCTCTGGACGAGCAGATTCCGGAGGTATCTCTTGCTTGGGAGTCAGAGGAAGAGCTGACTGACAGTCGTCCAACGCAGGCAGTGGACGCAGTGAGTAGTGCGGATCAGCCCAAGGATCGCTTTATGCAAGAGCTCGACGATGCAGTGAATGACACTGGCGTCGCCGGCCCAGAAACTGCTGGCGATGAAGCGATGACTGCATTTTTTGAAGGAAACAGCGATTCAAAAGCCCGAAGGTTCGGTTGGCGTCGCTGACTTTTTACAAGGTAAATGCAATTCTGGATGACGAAGTGCGGCTGCCCGGCTAGTCTGCTCGCACTATTCGACCGTGTGAACACTCGTTCCCCGAATAGCTGAGGAGACTGAACACATGCCTGTGAAGCGTTCTGCAGCAACACCCAGCAAGGCTGCGCCGGTAAAGAAAGCTGCGCCAGCGAAGAAGGCTCTACCAGCGAAGAAGGCTGTACCAGCTAAGAAGGCTGCGCCGGTAAAGAAAGCTGCGCCAGCGAAGAAGGCTGTACCAGCGAAGAAGGCTGCGCCGGTAAAGAAGGCTGCGCCGGTAAAGAAGGCTGCGCCGGTAAAGAAGGCTGCGCCGGTAAAGAAAGCTGTACCAGCGAAGAAGGCTGCACCTGCTAAACAGAGCACCCCTCCTAAGAAAGCAGTACCAGTGGAAAAGACCCCCCCGGGCAAAAAAGCTGCACCACCGAAAAAAGACGTGCAAGCAAAGAACGTTGTACCACCGAAAAAAGACGTGCCTAAAAAGGTGCCTGCTCCGAAACCTCTTGACAAGAAGTTCCTCGACTCACAAGTTGCTCTACTCAACGAACAACGAGCGACCCTGCTATCACAGGCCCAAGCACTAACTGCCGAAGCCGATGCACTCGCACGTGATCGCGAACCCGGTGACGTGCAGTTCGACGACGAGTCTGGCGAGGGCGACACCCTAGCTGTGGAGCGCGACTTCGACCTGACTCGTGCAGCATCGGCTATGCACGTGGTGGAAGAGATCGACGACGCACTTGAGCGAGTCAAGAAGGGAACCTACGGAATCTGCGAATACTCAGGGCTCGCCATTCCACGGGACCGACTCAAAGCAATCCCGTATGCACGAGAGCGCGTGGAATTCAAGACTCGTAGTTTCCGCTGATGAGGGGCTAATGGAATCTGTTCCATTGACATCACATCCCCCCAAGATCACTGCCCTTCAGCGCTGGGGCGCAGTCGGCCTCGCCACCATATCGGTAGTATTACTTGACCAACTTTCCAAGGTTTGGGCGTTGCGGCGCTTGAGTTCTGGAGAGATGGTGGATGTGCTGTTCTCACTGCGATTCAACCTGGCATTCAATACAGGAATGGCATTTTCGAAGGGTGCAGGCAAAGGCCCACTCATCGGCCTCGTTGCACTGGTTGTTGCTGGAGTTCTGATCTTCATTGCCAGAAAGTCCACATCGATCCTGCAACTGGTATTCATTGGCATTGTGGTGGGCGGTGCTGTTGGCAATGTGATTGACCGTATGAGCCGCGTCGGAGAAGCGCCGAACTTTGGCACCGGATTTATGTCCGGCGCAGTTGTTGACTTCATCGACCTGCAATGGTGGCCAATCTTCAATATTGCCGATGCCGCAATCGTCGTGGGTGGTATCGGCCTAGTCCTGATCGGCATACGTGCACCGGTCGAGGAGGACACAGCTGCAGCTGCTTCTACAGATGATGAGACAGATGATCAGACAGATGATCAGACAGGTGTAGCGACAGATTCCGCTGGGGCTGATTCTGCCGATGGCTGAGGCCGCAGCACATCCTGATCCGTATATCCGCGAGACCATTCCAGAGGCCCTTGCTGGCGAGCGAATAGATCGAATCGTTGCGCTCCTTACTGAATGCTCACGCGCAGAAGCAGTTGCGCTGATCAATGATGAGCAAGTGCTGGTGAATGACAATGTGCTGACAAAGCCATCGCACCGTTTGCTAGCTGAGGACACTGTTGCGGTTCTGTCGCATCCAGTCCGACCCGTCTCCAAAGTGGTCGCGGATTCCTCGGTTGAGTTTGGTGTGGTCTATGAGGACGAGACCCTGATTGTGATTGACAAGCCAGCTGGCCTGGTCGTGCACCCGGGTGCTGGCCACTCTGGATCGACGTTGGTTCATGGTCTCATTGCGCAGTTTCCAGAACTTGCCTCGGTGGGTGAGGAGTTTCGTCCCGGATTAGTTCACCGTTTAGACCGGGGAACCTCGGGACTCTTGGTAGTAGCTCGAACCCAAGCCGCCTATGAGGACTTAGTCGGGCAACTCTCTGACCATTCAGTAGTTCGAATCTATACAGCGCTTGCCTGGCGCAGATTTGAGCACCCTCAGGGAGTCGTTGATGCCCCTATCGGGCGTTCTCGGCGAGACCCACTTCGTATGACAGTGGCCGTTGATGGGCGAGAATCTCGAACGCATTACCGCGTGGACGCAGAGTTCACCGAGCCGGTCGAGGTTTCGCTGATTACCTGTCAGCTCGAGACAGGTCGGACTCATCAGATCCGTGTACACCTTGCGTCCATTGGTCACGCGGTAGTCGGTGACGACACCTACGGTGGCCTGCGAAGGAGTTTCTCGGCCCCTCGACCTTTCTTGCATGCAAGGGAACTGAGCTTTGTGCACCCGGCCACTCGCGAGCAGGTGAGTTTTACCTCGACGCTTCCTGCCGATCTGCAGGGAGTGTTGAACCGGTTCAGCTAGTTGGCCAATTCCCCGTCGCTGGGCCAAGGCTGCTTTCCGTCTGTGATTGCCGCCAAGTCTTCAAGTGTGTAGGCCTCAAGTAGAGACCGCATTTGCCTACCTGCGTCATTCCAGATTGCAAGCAGCACACACTGCCCTTCGTGGTCACAAGATCCATCAGTGTGCGGCTGTCCAAAGTCTCCAGCCTGGATAGGGCCATCAACTGCTGAAACTATTTGAGCCAGCGTAATTTCAGAGGCTTCACGGGCAAGGGTGTACCCACCACCCACACCACGTTTGGACCGCACGAGTCCCGCACCTTTGAGCGCCAACAGGATCTGCTCTAGGTACGGCTGGGGGAGAGCAGTGCGCTCAGCAATGTCTCGAACCGAGGTGGGCCCGGCATCGGAATGCAGCGCTAGAGAGAGCAGAGCTCGACTCGCATAGTCACCTCGTGTCGAGACCTTCACGTCGCGTATCGTAGGCGGGTGAAGGCCCTTGGTGAAGACAGACTGCAACTTCAGCTCAAGCCGAACCAGATTTATTGTCAGTCATGGCCCCAACCTCGCTAGCTTGGGGATGTACAGACCAAGGAGAACGTACCGGTGGGAGACCAACTAGCGGCATCAGCACAGTGGGCATCCACAGTCGCTGTAGCAGATGACAAGCCGGTACTTCCTGATTACGCGGGCGCGTGCAATTCCAACATCGTTGATGTGCTGATCAACGATCCTGAAAACGCTCCGGACTGGTTTCCCCCTGGCCTTGAAGACGTAGATCAGATCGTATTTCTCGTTCTGGATGGCCTTGGATGGGAGCAGATGGTGGCCCGGCAGCATCTCTTGCGTGGGTTCACCAAGATGCAGGCTGCACCAATCACGACGGTCGCGCCGACAACCACTGCAACTGCTCTTACGTCTATTACGACGGGACTTCCGCCTGGGGAGCACGGAGTGATTGGCTACCGGATGAGCGTGGATTCTGAGATCCTGAACGTGCTCAGGTGGACGACTGCAAAGGGGGACGCTCGAGAGGCAATTCCGCCCGAATCGATTCAGTCCGAAGTTGCCTTTGGTGGTCAGCGACCACCTGTTGTAGTTCGCGCAGAGTTTCGTGATACTGGCTTTACGCGAGCTCATCTTGGCGGATGTAGACACGTTCCGTATCGCATGAACTCCACGCTGGTTGCGGAAATCGGCCACCAACTCCAAGCGGGTGAACCTTTCGTCTATGCCTATTACGACGGGATCGACAAGGTCGCCCACGAGTACGGTCTGAATTCCTTTTATGACGCGGAGCTGGTCTTTGTTGACCGCTTCGTCGAGTACCTGATTGAGCAACTCCCCGCTGGCGCAGCACTTGTGATTACTGCTGACCACGGCCATGTTGACGTTGGCTCGCGAGTGGTCATGCCCAATTCCGAGGTGCTGAGCAAGGTTGCTTGGCAATCGGGTGAGGCCAGATTCAGATGGCTACACGCTCGCCCGGGGTCGCAAAGAGACCTGCTCGCTGCGGCAACGCAGTTCCATAGCGATGTTGCTTGGGTGGTCTCGAAAGAGCAGACCTTGGACGAGGGGTGGTTCGGCCCCAAGGTTCTTCCTGCTGCTCTGGATCGGCTGGGGGACGTAGCGCTCGTCGCTCGTGAACCTATTGCTTTTGAAGATGTAGCGGACACGGGGCCCTTTGTGCTGCAGGGCCGACACGGGTCAATGACCTCGGCCGAAGTCATGGTTCCGCTTCTGATTGCTCGTAACTGAACAAGATTTGCCCTGAGTAGGATCCTGTCATGTCTGATTCTGTAAGCCCTAACTCTGGTGCGCCCGCTTCTAGTGACTCTGCTTCAAGTGCGCCTGCTTCTAGTGACTCTGTTTCTAGTGACTCTGCTTCTAGTGACTCTGCTTCTACTGAGACTGCTGCAGGGGTCAGCTTGGGTGTGGAGATGCTGAGCCCCGGGGTGGGTGCTGCTGCCGGCATAGCTGATTCGATGGCCACTGACTTGGACGAGGCGCAAGGAACGATAGAGATTGAGTCTCCGGGAAAAATTATTCGGATCGGGGCAATGATTAAGCAGCTACTCGAAGAGGTGCGCAACACTTCGCTCGATGACGCTTCGCGAGAGCAACTGGGTCGGATTTACGACAGTTCCATCATGGAGTTGAAGACAGCGTTGTCTCCGGAGTTAGGCCAAGAACTCGATACGTTGAGCTTTGACTTCTCCTCTGCGGAGCCGCCCACAGAGGCAGAGCTGCGTCTGGCCCAAGCACAGCTTGTGGGCTGGCTCGAGGGGCTGTTTCACGGCATCCAGGCCACGCTGGTGGCTCAGCAAATGGCTGCACGTCAGCAACTAGAGGGCGTGCGAGGGGAGCTACCCGAAAGAACAGGTTCCGTTCCCGAACCCGGCCCGGGCTACATCTAGCAGCGCAGTTCGCACTGCTTTGCGCCGGCAAGTGGGCGGAAGTCCAAACTTGTCTCTCAGGCGCGCGATACTCAACGAGCACCGATGCGCATGCATTGGCATCGACTCCATAGGCACGATCGTGCTGTAGGAAATCTGGGGAGGCGTACCCGCCGTGGCGGATTCTTTTGTCCATCTTCATCAGCACACCGAGTATTCGATGCTCGACGGTGCGGCGCGCATTGGCGATGTTGTTGCCTCGGCAGTCAAAGATGGCCAACCAGCCATGGGTATTACCGACCACGGCAACATGTACGGCGTCTTGGACTTCTACCAAGAATGCAATAAGGCAGGGGTCAAGCCGATCATCGGTAGCGAGCTGTACATGGCTCATGAGCATCGTGATGAGCGACTTCAACTGCGTGGTTCACGCATGGATGACTCAGGTGGCGAGGTAGAGGGCGGTAAGAAGGCGTATTACCACCTGACCACATTGGTAGAGAACCAGGTGGGGTACAAAAACCTGATTCAGCTCTCCTCCAGGGCCTTTATGGAGGGCTACTACCGCAAGCCCAAGGTCGATTGGGAGATTCTTGAGGAGCATTCCGAAGGTCTGATCGTTACCACTGGTTGTCTAGGTGGCCATGTGCTGCAGGCGATGATGAACCAAGGGTTCGATGCCGCATGTGAGCGTGCTGGTCGCCTGCTCGACATTTTTGGCCGCGACCACCTTTTTGTAGAGATTCAAGACCACGGAATCCCCGATCAATTGCGAACGAATCCGCAACTCATTCAGCTGGCAAAGCGACTGAAGTTGCCCCTCCTTGCAACGAACGACAGCCACTATGTGAATCAGGGCGATGCTGTTGCGCATGATGCGCTGCTCTGCGTGCAGACAGGTTCACAGCTGAGCGATCCTGATCGCTTTCGCTTTCATGGGGATCACCACTACCTCAAGACTGCTGAAGAGATGCGCTACCTCTTTCGAGAGGTAGAGGTGGCTTGCGATAACTCACTCTGGATAGCTGAACGCTGCGAACTGGAAATTGAGTTCGGTAAGCCGCTTCTGCCTAATTTCCCGTTACCCGAGGGATTCGCAGATGACGCCGCATATCTTGAACACCTGACCTTTGCTGGTGCTCATGCCCGATGGGGATCCGACCTTCCAGACACTGTTCTTGAGCGCTTGGCCTATGAACTCAAAGTCATTGGCGATATGGGGTTCTCCTCGTATTTCCTCATTACCTGGGATCTGATCAAGCATGCACGCGACAGCAACATTCGCGTTGGCCCAGGTCGAGGCTCTGCCGCAGGCTGCGCAGTTGCGTACTGCTTGCGCATCACCGACCTTGACCCAATTAAATACGACCTGCTCTTTGAGCGATTCTTGAATCCAAGTCGAGTCTCGATGCCTGATATCGACATGGACTTCGACTCGAGATACCGCGATGAGATGATCCGCTATGCGGCCGAGCGCTACGGCCGAGACCGAGTTGCTCAAATCGTTACCTTCTCGACGATCAAGGCCCGTGCAGCCGTACGCGATGCTGCGCGCGTGCTCGGCAAGCCCTATTCCGTGGGTGACAAAGTTGCCAAGGCCATGCCTGCTCTCGTGATGGGCCGAGATACGCCCCTGTATGCATGCCTTGAAGAGCACCCGAAGTATCTCGACGGATACAAGATGGCCGCCGACATCCGCCAGATGTATCACGAGGACCCAGATGCAAGAGAAGTAATCGAAGTAGCGAAGGGTCTTGAGGGTCTACGCCGTGGCGATGGTATCCATGCTGCGGCAGTAGTGATTACCAAAGAGCCGCTGACGGATTATCTGCCCATTCAGCGAAAGCCCGAGTCGGGAAAGAACCCCGAGGATGCGCCCGTCGTTACTCAGTACGAGATGCACGGCGTTGAAGACCTCGGCCTGTTGAAAATGGACTTTCTTGGCCTGAGAAACCTTGACGTGATCTCTGACGCATTGGCCTTGATCCAGCAAACTCGGGGCATCGAGGTTGACATCGATAATGTCGACCTTGAGGACGAAGCCACGTACGCATTGCTTTCGCGTGGCGACTCCATCGGGGTCTTTCAGTTGGAGTCATCGCCGATTCGTGCCTTGATGCGCTCCTTGGCCCCGACCGAGTTTGAAGATGTCGCCGCACTAGTTGCCCTGTATCGGCCGGGACCGATGGCGGCAAACATGCACTACGACTATGCAGACCGCAAAAACGGCCGCAAGCCCGTTGAGTATTTGCATCCCGATGCTCAAGATGTACTCGGAGATACCTATGCGCTCATGGTGTATCAGGAATCCATGATGCGGATTGCGCAGAAATTCGCCGGCTACTCACTCGCTGAGGCGGACAACCTGCGAAAGGCCTGTGGCAAAAAAGACAAAGAATTAATTGCGCGCGAGCGGATTAAGTTCACTGAGGGATGCGTCGCTACTGGCTACGGCCAAGAACTCGGAACTGCTTGGTTCGACATTATTGAACCCTTTGCGGACTATGCATTCAACAAGTCTCATGCCTACGGATATGGCTACATCGCTTATCAAACGGCGTATCTAAAGGCGAACTATCCAGCGGAGTATCTTGCGGCACTGTTGACGAGTGTTCGCACCTCGTTGGATAAGGCTGCGATCTTCTTAGCTGAATGCAGGGCCATGGGGATCGAGGTTGTGGTTCCAGATGTGAACGGCTCCACAACCGATTTCACTCCCGTAATCGGCGAGGCTGAAGACGGAACCGAGGAGCGACGCATTCTCTTCGGCTTGTCTGCTGTTCGAAATGTGGGAGCGGGCCTTGTTGCACACATCGTGACTGAGCGAGAAGACCAGGGAGCCTTTATAGACTTCTATGATTTTTCGCAGCGGGTCAACACTCAGGTCTTGAACAAAAAAACCATTGAAGCCCTCATCAAGGCAGGTTCTTTTGACTCGATGGGTCACTCCCGCCAAGGCCTCCTGATGGTCTACGAACAGATTATCGATCAAACCGTGGCTCGTCGGAAAGAGCACGAGATGGGTGTGATGTCGCTGTTCGCAGAGGCCGAAACTGCTTCACCAGCCTTTGATGAACGGGTGGTTATTCCAACCAGCGACTTCGATAAAAAGCAGCGGTTGGTATTCGAAAAGGAAATGCTGGGGATGTACGTCTCGGATCACCCGTTGCTCGGCGCAGAGACGGCCCTACGCAAGAAAACTGACTGCACCCTGCCCGAGCTTTTCGAGGCCGATGTCGAAGACGGGGCTCGCCGCACAGTAGGGGGTGTGATTTCTGGCCTGCAGCGAAAGTGGACCAAGAAGGGTGACCTCATGGCGGTCTTTACACTCGAAGACTTGCAGGGGGTAGTCGAGGTCATGGTTTTCCCTCGCACGATGACAGAAATCGGCCACCTCCTCGCCGAAGATGCAGTTGTCTTGATCGGAGGTCGCGTTGATAAACGAGACGACACTCCCAAGCTGATTGCTACTGACATAGAGATTTTTGATGCGATGCCAGAGACCGATCCGCCGCTGCGCCTGCATCTGAGTCCAACGCGCTTGAATGACACCACAGTCAAGCGCCTCAAGGAGTTGTTTTTGGACTTCCCAGGTACCTCGCAGGTGCTTCTGCTGCTCGATGAGACCCACGTTCTGCAATTGCCAGAGCAGTACATGGTGAGCACGCAGAGCGGCCTTGTGGGGGAGCTGCGGGCGTTGTTAGGCCATGAAGCAGTTGTGGTCTGAGCTCACAGGCTGAGAAATCGTGGCTGAAATTCGCCTCACAGTTTGCGTTTAGGGGCCGTTTTCGACTGAACTAGCAGCACCACATTTGCATTACTTTTTTGGGAGCTGTGCATGGCGCTAGACGTCACGACAAAAGATTGCACTGCCCTCAGCGACTCGGAGCTGGCCGAGATGGCCGACATCTGCGCTGATGGCGGACATTGCTACGGAGTGGGAGAGCTCTCCAAGCAGGTTGACGTCTGGGTGCTCGTAACGCTCGTCCGCGAAGGAAACCTGCTGCGTGGGTTCTCTTTTTCGACCTTGGAACGTATTGGTGGAACTCCTTGCATCTTGTTGGGCGTGGCTGCGGTTAAGCGCACCTCGAAACGAGATGCAACGCTCAGGGCTTTGATTGGCGACAATTTCCGCCGTGCTCTGATGGCCTTCCCTGATGAGGATGTCTTGCTCGGTACCCGCATGAGTGACGCCGGGGCCCTCGAGGGCTTTCGACTGCTGACTGACATCGTGCCCCGGCCGGAGCATAAGCCCTCGGGTGAGGAACGCGCATGGGGTCGACGACTAGTGAAACGCTTCGGAATCGAATCGCATCGCTATAACGACAAGGTTTTCACCATCACTGGTGATGGGTCCCCTCCGCTGGTTCTGGATCACGAATCGCTCAAACCTGAAACCATCGAAGTGGCCGTTGCGGCGCAGTTCACTCACCTAGACGGATCACGCGGTGATTGCGTGGTGGTCTGCGGATGGGCAATGGCCGAGGAACTCCTCAAACACGGGTGAGTAAATCCGCTCAGGAGTTTGAACGAGTTCTGGCATCTCGACGAATGTGTCGGGATTTCGCCGATCAGGAGATTGATCCAGACTTGCTGAAAAAGGTGCTCCTTGCGGCATTTCGAGGACCCTCTGCAGGCAACACTGCTGCAATGGAACTGCTGGTGTTGTCAGAGCCACGAGTAGCGCAGTATTGGTCGCTGACGCTTGCCGAAGAGAAGCGAGAGAGTTTTCCGTGGCCCGGCTTACTCAAGGCACCCACCCTGGTGATACCGCTGGTGCGGCCGAGCGCCTATCAGGAGCGCTATCAGGAGCCAGATAAGGCACATACGGGGCTTGGCGACAGTCTTGCGGCATGGCAGGTGCCCTACTGGTATGTAGATGGGGGAGCGGGCTTGATGGGCCTGTTGTTGGCTGCCGAGGCCGCAGGCCTCGGTGCACTGCTCTTTGGGCAATTCCAACATGAGCGCGCAGTAGCGTCAGCTTTTGGGGTGCCAGAGGATTACCAGGCGTTAGGAACGGTGGCACTTGGCTGGCCAAACATAGGAGGCCGAAACCCATCGGTTTCTGCTGCTCGTGGCCGAGTCGACCCGGAGTCGCTCATCCATCATCAGTCTTGGTAATTCACTTGCTGAGCGTGGATCATAAATTCGGAACTATGTTCGACCCATCTCCCTCGACACAGAACGGTTGACAACATGCGTATGCAGAGATTCTGGTCATGGATGGCAGTCAACCTTGGCCGGCACGCGGGCATGGTGGCGGCTATCGGCTTGGTGTTTACGATTGCACTCGGGTTTGGAATCACGAAACTCGAATTCGCAACCGGGCAGGACAGTTACCTGAACAAAAACGATGTGGTCTACAAAGACAACATTGCGTACCAGGAACTCTTTGGTGGCCAAGCCATGTTGTCCGTTATCTCCATGGACAACGGAGCGAAGATCGATTCGATCTTCACGAAAGAGGGCATTGCGACCATGGAGGCAGTGGCTCAGGATCTTCGTGATTCTGGTCAAGTCCTTGGTGTGATCTCGCCGGTGACGGCACTTGATTTTTCTGCATCGCTTGTCACTTCACCCGATGGAAACCCATTTAACGCAGTTGCAGCCAAGGCGCTGCTCAACGCTCAGAAGGTAGCGGAAGCTTCTGGGGATACGGTCAGTGCTCAGGCGCGAACAGCCGACCTAGCCATTACAACGCAGCGACTGCTCGCCGTTCCTGCAGATCAGCAAACCTTAGAGAATCCCGAATGGGTCAAGTTCTTGCTCTATGACAATGCAGGCGAAGTGCGCCTCGCTCTGCGGCCCTTCTTCCCTGATGACACCCACGCTCAGATGATCACCCGGCTACCCGGAAACGGGTCCATCGAGGCTGAGGGTGCCGCATCTGAAACCATTGTTGAGACAACCAAGGCTCTGAAATTCCCAGATGCGCAAGTCACCACAACGGGTGCTCCAGTGTTGCTCAAAGGTATTAATGATTACCTCAAGGGCGGCATGTTGGGCCTTGGCGCAATCGCCGTTGCAGTCATGATGGTGATTCTGTTGCTGTTCTTCAACGTCCGCTGGAGGCTGCTCCCGCTGCTCGTTGTGTTGATCGGCGTGATCTGGGCGTTTGGTCTGGCCGGATACCTTGGAGTGCCACTCACCTTGGTCACTATTGCGGGGCTTCCGGTGATGCTTGGCATTGGCATTGACTACGCCATCCAGATGCATTCGCGCATTGAGGAGGAGGTCATCATTGGCCGCTCCCCACATCCGATTCAGTCCGCAGCTCGTGGCCTCGGCCCAGCATTGCTGGTGGTCACCTTTGATGCCGTGTTTGCATTCTTGGCCATTCAGATCTCGAAAGTCCCGATGATCCGTGAGTTCGGTTGGCTCCTGATTGTTGGCATCATCGCTATTTGTATCTCTTCGATCGTGAACCCACTTGCTGCTCTGGGCATTCGTGAGTACAAGTCGCCTACCAAGGGCCGCGATTTTAGCGAGGGGAAACTCGGCAGACTTGTAGTCAAGATGGGAAGCCTTCCAGCAACTGCTGCGCTGTGGCTCGCAGTGGCAGCGGTCATCGTATTTGTGGTGGGCAGCGTCTTGGAGCCGCAGTTGAAGCTTGAGACTGACCCGATCAATTGGGTAAATCAGGATTCACAGGTCATCAAAGACCTGCGCAACATCGAGTCCGAAATCGGCGGATCTTCAGAACTTGGAGTCTTTGTACAGTCCACCGACGCAGCCAGTCTCTATAGCGACTCCTCTGTTGCCTTTGTTGACACGTTCACACGCGAGCAGATGGCCAAGTACTCCAAAGAGTTGCTCGTGGGCTCAAGCATCGTGGCCACGGTGTCTGACCTCACCGATATTCCCGGTGCCAAACACATCTCGCCTGCTGCTGCTGATGTGCAGCAAGCTTGGGATCTGGCACCAAAAGACATTCAGCTTTCGACTGCATCACCAAACGGAGAAAACTTCAATATTGCCTTCCTGACTCGTCCGACCTCATTAGAAGGCCAAGCAGTAGTAGTGGATGGCATTCGTCAGACGGAGGCTCCGACTGGAATCAAGGTGACACCCTCGGGACTAGCAGTCGTGGGAGTCGGGCTCCTGCAAAACCTCGAGGCAAATTTGGTACAACTCACCTGGCTGGCCGTCGGGTTGGTGTTCTTGTTCTTGTGGGTTCGATTGCGCTCCTTCGTGCGCGCTGTGTTGTCAATGGTGCCGGTGCTCATTGCGTCTGGTGTTGCAACGATTGCGATCTACCTACTCGGCATAGAACTCAGCCCGATGACGGCGGTTGGCGGGCCCCTCGTGGTCGCCACCTGCACCGAGTTCACCTCGCTGATTCTGTTGCGATACATCGAGGAGCGTCAGCGCGGCCTTGAGCCACGTGAGGCTATCGATATCACTGCTGGTCGAACAGGTCGGGCATTCATCGTCTCGGCCATGACTGCCATAGCAGGGGTAGGTGTTATTGCATTCTCTTCGCTGCCGCTCCTGGCGAACTTTGGGCTCTTTGTGGCGCTCAAGATTGCAATAGCGCTCATTGCGGCGCTCACCATTCTTCCTCCCCTCATTGTGTGGGCTGACAAGCGTGGCTGGGTTTCCAAGGGGATGCTCGATCGCCCAGAGGCGCCATTTATCGAGGTTCCGGACCATCGCGCAGATGTGCTCAGCTAGTTCGCTAGTTCGCTAGTTCGCTAGTTCGCTAGATCGAGACGGTAGAGAGCCCCTAGTCGAGTTGTGCCAGAAGCTCTGCTGTGCTTGCTGCGGGTGTTCCACAGGCATGGTTCCGACACACATAGGCCACTCCATCGGAGCCCGTTGCTGAGCGTCCTTCCCACAGTGGCCCAGACCCTGGCTCTCCCCAAGCCAGGATGCTGCCCGGGTCAAAGCGGCTCTGCAGCAACTGAACAAGATCTGCTCGGTCGCCGGTGACGACCACCTCGGTCACTCCAAGTGTGTGTAACTCGATCGCCCAGAGCAGATTGCCAAAGCTCATGGCGTGCTTGCCGGCCACCCCACCGAGGGTTCGCAAAATCGTACGAGCATGCTCCCCGTAGCGTGATTCGCCCGTATGGGCTTCGAGGCGCAACAGGCCAACGGCTGTCATGCTGTTTGCTGAAGGTGTTGCGTTGTCCATCAGGTCTTTTGGTCGTGAGACCAATTGTTCGGCATCCTCGCCTGTTGTCCACACTCCACCGTCGATATCCCAAAAGAGCTCAATTAGGCTATCTGCTGTTGTCGTTGCCTCTTCCAACCAGCGCAGGGTGCCGGTGGCCTCATACAGACAGATGAATCCGTCGATTAGAGCGGCGTAATCGGCGGCGTAGGCCAAGTGTCGAGCACCCCCCAAACCTTGGTTCAAGTCGGCCTGCCATGACCGCAGCCAGCGTTGCCCACACGTTGCCGAACTAGAGGGCACTCGCAAGGATTCGCACAAGAAGTTGGCAGTGGACTCTGCTGCAGCCAGCCAGTCTTGGCGCTGTGTAGCTGCTGCTGCTTCGGCCAAGGTGGCCAACATGAGCGCATTCCACTCGGTGAGAACTTTGTTGTCTAGACCAGGTCTCGGCCGAGTAGCTCGGCTCTCCAAAAGAGCAGCACGAGCCAATTTGATCCCAGCACTGCGCTCAAGGTTGCCGCGTTCGTGCATGCGGTTTGGGATGGATGCGCCTTCAAAGTTGCCTGCCTCTGAGATGCCATAGAAAGCGAGCGTCTCCTCGGTCAGGTGACCGAGATTTGCCTGCTCAAGAGCCTCCGCCACCTCTTGTGGGGTCCAGACATAGAAGGCACCCTCCTCTGCGTGGTCTGCATCTGCAGTGGCAAAGCTGTCGGCGTCCTCGGCGGAGTAACGGCCTCCGCTTGGATGTGAAAGGTCGCGAAGGACGTAGTCAATAATCTCGGTGAGTACCTGCAGATAGCGTTCCTCGCCAGTTACTTGCCAAGCCCATAAGTAGCTCCGCCCAAGCAGTGCATTGTCATAAAGCATCTTCTCGAAATGCGGCACCAACCAGCGCTCATCTACGGAGTACCGCGAGAACCCACCACCGATATGGTCATAGATTCCCCCGGCGGCAAGAGCGTCAAGCGAGGTTGTCACTGCCGCAAGCGCTGTATCGGACCCAGTACGTCGAACATGTCGCAGCAGGTGTCCCAAGCTCATCGATTGCGGAAACTTGGGCGCACCGCCGAATCCTCCCCATTGTGGGTCATAGGCAGCAAGCAAGGCCAAGGTTGCCTCATCGAGCACCTGTGCAACCGGCAGCGGTGCGTCAGTGCCTGCAGATGGGTTGCGCCCAATATTCTGAACGAGTCGAGTTGCCTGTTCCATGAGTTCGTCCCGGCGGGTTTGCCAAGCATCCTCAATGGCTGTGAGTAGTTGCGTAAAGCTCAAGGTGCCACCGCGTGGTTCCTTTGGAAAGTACGTGCCGCAGAAGAAGGGCTCACCCTCTGGTGTCATGAACACAGTCATAGGCCAGCCGCCGTGGCCAGTCATTGCTTGGGTTGCCTCCATATAAATGGCGTCGATGTCTGGGCGTTCCTCGCGGTCCACCTTGATATTCACAAATTTCGAATTCATCAGTTCGGCTGTGGACTCATCCTCAAAGGACTCGTGCGCCATGACATGGCACCAGTGGCAGGCCGAATAGCCGACGGACAACAGAACCGGTCGGTCCTGCGAGCGAGCAAGTTCAAAGGCCTCGGGTCCCCAAGGAAACCAGTCCACGGGGTTTTCGGCATGCTGGCGTAGGTAGGGGCTGGTCTCGGTCGCAAGTCGGTTCGTCACGCAGTCACGATACCCATCAATGCCGAGTTGGCCAGATTCCCTATGCTCTTACTATGAATGACGAACCTGAACTCATTGCAAAAGCAGAGCAGATCCTTGGGGTAGATGCGTCAACCCCGGACCCGGTGTTAGCTGCCGGAATATTTGGCTTGCAAGATGATTATGCGGCGACTGCTGTTGCTTCGGTAGCTGGAGCTGGCATCGCTGAAGCAGTAACGGAGAACTCGCTTGCCGAGGGGGTTGGGGCAGGCGTGGCAATTCATGCGACGCGCACTGCACGTGCAGGGTCGCAAGGCCTTACTGTGCGCATGCTCGTCGCAGTCACCGACAGTTCGATTCATATCTTGGATTGGGTAACTGGCTCGGGCCCAACAAAGAAACTGCTGAGCTTTGATCGCGCGAACACAGAGGTACAGATCACGAAGTTCGGGCTGAGTCGTCATGTGAACCTTCGAGATACTGGCGCTGGCACCTCGCTTGCGCTCACCGGGACAACCCTTGCGTTTAGTGCAGAGGCAAAGGGAGACAAGCTCGTCATGCACCTGCTTGCTGACCCGGGCTGAGCTCCACCGTTTGAATTATTGGCCCGGCCGGCTAGAAGTGGGTTAGCGATGGATGGACCGCTAACGTTCCTCAACTCTCTGCGAAAGGTGTTGAATGCGAATCGGAGTTTTGGGTGCTGGACGGATCGGTCAGACTCACATCACCAATCTGGCTGAACTGCCAAGAGTGACAGAAGTGCTCGTCTACGAGCCGGATCCCCAAGCAGTTCTGCGTGTTCAAGAAATCGCCACGGCGTGTTCCACTGTTGAGGAACTCCTCGAACGCAGCGAAGGCGTTGTCGTTGCTACTCCAACCTCTCGACACCCTGAAGACGTTCGATCAGTAGCCGATGCTGGCTTGCCCTGCTTTTCCGAAAAGCCCATCTCGCTTGATCTTTCTGCCACTCAGGAATGCCTTCGTTACGTAGCCACAACAGGCATTGAGTTGCAGGTCGGTTTCCACCGCAGGTTCGACCCAGGCTTTGTAAAGATGCGCCGCGCAGTTGAGTCCGGTGACCTAGGTGAGCTGTACCTGATACGCGCTGCTTGTCACGACTACGAGCCGCCCCATGAGAGCTACTTGCCCACGGCCGGCTCAATCTTTTGCGATATGCATATTCATGATTTTGACGCGATTGCCTGGCTGAGTGGCAGGACCCCGATTGACGTGGTCGCTCGCGGATCAGTGCTCGTAGATGAGATGTTTGCCCGCTACGACGATGTTGATACCTCAGCTGCAATCATGACGCTCGAAGGTGGCGCGCTCGCAATGCTGACTGGTACCCGGCAAAACGGGGTCGGTTATGACCACCGCACAGAGGTAGTTGGTTCTCGTGACGCCCTGAGCGCTGGGCTAGGGCCACAGATGCCACTGCGTTCGGCTGACCCTGGGGTCCTTCAGCCTGTGGACCCGTACCCAAGTTTTCCGGTTCGTTTCCATCAGGCTTACGCAGCAGAAATTGCTGCCTTTGTCGACCTCGTGGCAGGCGAGGGGCCAAATCAGTGCCCGGGAAGCGCTGCGGAGGATGCTCTGCGGGTAGCGCTAGCCGCTGATCTTTCGCTAGCTCGGGGTTCGACCGTGCGAATTGATGAGATCTAGATAAACCCAACCCCGAACTTCAGGCAGAATGAGGGCATGGACCTGAGGCTCGATGGCAAAGTGGCACTTATTACGGGTGCGTCACGTGGAATTGGTGCGGCTATGGCGGCCGAGTTTGTAGCTGCAGGTGCCAAGGTCATGATCTCTTCTCGTAAAGAGGCGGCTCTTGTCGAGACTGCAGCTGCGATCGAATCCCGATTTGGCGATTCGGTGGGTGATGCTCAGGTAGCAGTCTTTGAGGCGAACGCCGGAAATCCAGAGGCTGCTGAAGCTTGCGTTTCGGCCACGATCGAGCGGTTCGGTCGCTTAGATATTTTGGTGAATAACGCTGCTACGAATCCATATATGGGCAAGATGATCGAGATTGATCTTCCCCGTTTGGACAAGACCTATGACGTCAATCTTCGAGGGGCGTTTGTCTGGGCGCAGCAGGCCTGGAAGCAGAGCATGGCAGAACATGGCGGCAACATCATCAACATCTCTTCTATCGGTGGCCTGAGCGTCGAAACCAGCATTGGGCACTACAACGTGACAAAGGCAGCACTGCTTCACCTGACGCGATCTCTGGCTAAGGAACTTGCCCCGGGGGTACGAGTCAATGCTCTGTGCCCGGGTCTCGTGAAGACAGACATGGCCCGAGCCCTCTGGGAATCAGGCGAAGATGCAATCTCTCAGATGATTCCCCTGCATCGCTTAGGAGAACCCGAGGACATAGCGCGTGCAGCGCTGTTCTTGGCCTCTGATGCATCCTCATGGATCACCGGTACCTGCATCGTTGTGGACGGCGGCATGCTGCTCTAAAGCGGCAGCAAGCTAGTTCAGCGAGCGCTCGAGGAAATCACGAGGCGGGTGCCGAGCACCTCATCGCAGTCAACAACCCAGCGACCTGAAGCAACTTTGTGTGCCCCCGGTACGTAGCCGGGTTCATCGAAATTGAAGAACAGGTGACGAACGCGTCCCGGGCGGTCACCAACCCACTCTGCGATCTCTGCATGCGCCGCTTCGAGAAGTCGCAAGCGCCCGGGGCCTCCCCATCCGAGCTCAGCCCAGTGGTTTCCATCAATTGCCGCGCCCGTTGACAGCACCCGGCCACCAAGCAGATCTCGAAACAACTCCAGTGCCGCTGCAAGGTCATGAACGGCATGTACTACTCGGCCGAGCGACGCAACGGGGTGGTCAAACCCGATCTCTGGAAACCCTTCTGGCTCATCAAGGATCTGCGCAGGCTGTTCGGTCATCTGCACTAACTGAAGGACCACGCCTTGTGCATCTCGCGGCCGAAGAAAGGCCTCGTGCCAAGTGGGATCCTCGTGATTCTCGGCGACTGCCTCAATTCCTGCTGCACGTAAACGCGCGAGCATTCCCGCCAAGTCGGTCACCATAAATGTCAGGTGGTGTGGACCGACTCCATACTTCTCTAAGAACCGCTCCACTACTTCTGAGCCGGGCTCTTCTTCGCCTTCGGCTGCCTCGGGGTGGATACCTTCGAGGATGAATCCATTAGCGAAGCGCAGGTCCGTCCATCCGTAGCCCTGGCCCGTTCCGCTTCCAGCGAATCGCCCCCCGAGCGATTCCGCCATCATTCCCCACAGGTCGGTAGGACGCTTGACGACAAGTGCCACGCGGTCAAAGCGCACGCCGATTTCTTCGGCGCTAGTAGCGCTGTCCTCGCCTGAGTTCGTCTCGCTCACTGATCATCCATACGTCTAACGCTCTCCCGAAGAGTGTTGTTCCGCCAGTGTCATTCTACGAATCTTGCCAACGGATGTCCGCGGCAGCGAATCGACAAGGCGAATTTCTTTTGGAGCCGAGGCTACGGGTAACTGATTGCGCACGAGTTCTCGTGCAGCTTGCAGGCTCAGAGGAAGCTGACCTGGCATTGGAACTACTAGGGCCACGACACGTTGGCCCCACTCGGGGTCGGCTATGCCAATCACGGCTACCTCGCTCACAGCGTTATGTCGAAGCAGTACCGCTTCCACAGTGTGTGGCCAGACTTTTTCCCCGCCTGTCACGATCAGCTCATCGACTCGGCCCAGTACTGTCAGCATTCCGGTTGCGGAATCGATCAGCCCAAGATCTCCCGTGCGAAGCCAGCCCTGCGCATCGAGTGGATTGCTGCCATCGCGGTAAGAACGCAACATCGTGGGGGAGCGGAGTTCTATCAATCCATCTGGTGTGGTTCGCATCTCGACTCCGTTCAGAGCAAGGCCGTCGTAGACGACACCTCCAAACGATTCAGTCATTCCGTAGGTGGCAATGGTATTGCTGGGTCGTTCAATGGGGATTGCCGCGCCCCCCAACAAGATGCTGTGGAAAGGCTCTGGGTCAATGCGCCCTAGGAGAGTGGGCACCAACGAAACATGGGTTGCTCCCTGGCGTTGTGCCTCTGCTATCCCCTGGGGGTCCGCTCGCTCAAGCATCTGCAATTCAGTGCCGGTCAGAACAGCTCTGGTCACCACCGATAGTCCACCCACATGCGAGAGAGGGAGACAAGCCAGCCAGCAGGAATTGGCGATGACGCCTGCAGCAGTTGAGCTACAAAACGCGGCGTACTCGATGCCTTGATGCGTATGCACCGCACCCTTCGGTTCGCCTGTCGTGCCAGAGGTGAGCACCACAAGCGCATCGCCATCCTCTACGGGAAGCGATCCCGGCAGTTTGTGGCGCTCGCCATGAGCGTCAACGACTGCTGCAGGTCGCATAGCGCCAAGTATTGCTGTGTTGTGAGCTGGGGGTGCTTTGGGGTCAAGCGGCAACGCAGCATCACCGTCTTCCCAGACGCTGATGAGCGCCTGAAGGAATGCTGGGCCTGCTGGAAGGTCAAGGGCAATGAGTTCTCGCACTGTCCTAAGCGTGCCACCTAGAGTTGCCGAGTGCAGAACAGGCCGAATCAGGGGGCAGTTGTAACGTTGTCCGCTGGGCCACCTGCTTGGGTGTTGGCAGTCCTGTTGCCGATCGCAGCGATTGGGCTGATCTGGTTTCGCAGCTCCGACTCAGGCCTTGAGTCAACTCCTTCAGACCCAGTGCCTCCGCTCCTCATGGCAGTTCTGACTCTGGTCGCTGTGGCCGTGCTGGCATGGCGGTGTGTTACCCAACGTGCAGCTCTCGACGAGGACGGCTTGCATTGTCGAAACCTGACTATGAGCTACCACTTGGAATGGGAGCGAATTGAACGTTTGCAATTAGTTCGCCGAGGCGGACTTCAGATTGTTGAGGTGCGAGTTCGAGGGCTGCGACGCCATAATCGACTGGGGGCCGCAACTCGTTTCTTCGGTGAAGAAGCCGAGGTTGTGCTCGATTCCCTGCGGGCTCACCCTCAGGCATGTGCCCTGCTCGATGAGCAGGAGTTCTAACATCTTCCAAAGATGAACAGCCCTGTCGCCAACCAAAGACAAGATCAGCCGCCGCTTCCCACAGACTGGAAGAAGTGGATTCTGGGCGCCCGCCCGCGAACCCTGCCGGCTGCTATCGCTCCGGTCATTGTTGGTACTGCAGTAGCAGCAGGAGCATCGGCCGGAGTTCTGAAAGGGATCCAAGTCTGGATCGTGGCCTGTGCGCTTGGGGTTGCCGTATTTGTCCAAATCGCCACGAACTATGCGAATGATTACAGCGACGGCAAGCGTGGGACTGATGACCCATCTGCACGAACCGGACCGCCACGGTTAGTGGGTTCCGGTTTGGCCACACCGTCTGAGGTAAAGCGTGCAATGTTGATCTGCTTTGCGCTGACGGCAATCTGTGGTTTGCCGCTGGTGATCTTTGTTGACTGGAAGCTGATCTTTGTGGGGCTCGCCGCAATTGCTGCAGGATGGTTTTATACCGGAGGGAATCGCCCGTATGGCTATGCCGGGTTCGGCGAGCTCTTTGTCTTTGTGTTCTTTGGTTTGGTCGCCACCATGGGATCAACCTTTGTTCAAACTGAATCATTGTCTTGGCTGAGCCTTGGCGCAGGAGTAGCTATGGGGTGCTTGGCAACAGCGCTCTTGGTGGTGAACAACCTGCGAGACATTCCTGGCGACACAGTGGCGGGGAAGACGACGTTGGCCGTGCGACTCGGAGACCAGAAGACAAGAATTCTCTACGTGCTACTGATCGTGATTCCCGTAGTCATGGTTCCGCTCCTAGCAGGACTGAGCGGCAGGCCCGTTGCAGTTTTGGCGCTACTAGCCATCGTGCCGGCCCGTCAGCCCATTACGCAGGTGCTGTCTGGCGCTGGCGGACCGGCGCTGATTCCCGTGTTGGTACGAACCGGACAAGTGCAGATTGTCTATGCGTTGTTGTTGTCTGTTGGACTCTGGATTGGCGCTTCAGTCGGATCCTAAAACTTCAGCACTGCTGCTGCAGTCGCTTCGGGCTGCTCAAGGTGTGCAGCGTGGCCCGCCCCAGCGATGATCTTATGAGTGGCGGCGCTGCCAATTCCTGCAACCAGACGTTCGGCAACTTCGCAGTAACGAGTGTCTCGTTCGCCGGTGAGAACAAGCACAGGGCATTGGATGAGGTGCAGTCGATCCCACAGTGGGGTCATCGAGGAGGTACCTGCTGAGCGAAGGCTTGCCGCTAGGCCCTCAACAGTATTTGTCTTACGTTCAGTCTCGAAGCGTGCACCTTCAGGCAGGCCAACAAAAAGGGATTGATCGAGCCAGGATTGCAGGAATGCATCAAGGCCAACCTGCTCAAGCAGTTCCGCCTGCTGATGATCCCACTCCCGTCGCTGAGCAAGTTCCTGCTGATCTTCTATGCCCGCAGTTGCACCAATCAGAACCAGCGAGCTGACAAGTTCAGGGTGAGTGATGGCTGCTTGCAAGCTGATGCGACCGCCCATGGAATAGCCGATGTACTGAGTCCTTCCCGCAGTAGCGCATAACAATTCGGCACCCTGGGCGATGCTTGCTTCGCTGTGCTCAACCGAGCGGCCGTGGCCAGGTGCATCAACTGCGAGCAAGCCGTCGGACTCTGCGAGCATGTCCCCAAAGGGACCCATGCAACGAGCTGTCTGGGCGAAACCATGCACAAACACGCGTGCGTAGGGGCTGCTCCCTAGGGATCGAGCAGCAAGCGATGTTGTAGTTGCGTCAAGGCTCAGTTCCGAACTCATTGCGATACACCGTAGGGTGGAACAAGTTATGGCACAGCAACAACCTCTCGGTGGCCCTCAGCCTGATACTTCTGTGCCTGATACTTCTGCACCCGATTCTCCTGTGTCAGGGGCCGATGTGGCAGCGACCTATTGCGCAACACTGATCGACGAATGGGTCAGGCTGGGTCTCACTGATGCAGTGATCTGCCCTGGGTCTCGCTCAACTCCCATGGCACTAGCCGCAGCGCAGGATGTACGCGTTCGCGTTCATGTACATCATGACGAGCGATCGGCTTCGTTCATGGCGCTGGGTTTGGGTCTGGCTACTGGTCGCGCTGCGATGTTGCTCTGCACGAGCGGAACTGCAGCGGCGCAGTTTCATGCTGCTGTCATCGAGGCCCATCAGGCATTTGTCCCGTTGCTTGTGCTGACTGCGGATCGACCACCCGAGCTACACGGGGTTGGTGCACCGCAGACGATTGACCAGCGAGATCTGTATGGTTCAGCAGTCAGATGGTATTGCGAACCGGGAGTTCCAGCTCTCGCCGGGGCACCCTGGTGGCGCGACTTGGCTCGTGATAGCTGGCTGCGAACCCTCGGGGAGCACCCCGGCCCAGTTCACGTAAACCTTGCATTCCGGGAACCTTTGATAGGAGTAGCGGGGGAGTTGCCAGCTCAGCGCGAGCATCTCCCCGGTCCACCCGATGGATCCACTCCGACTACTGGTGCACAGTGGGGAGTTCCTGACGAGGAACTAGCCCGACTCGGAGTTGCCATCAGCGGCCGCACAGGAGTCATCATCGCAGGCGTGCGCGCTGCGCGAACCCCGAGTGAGGTTGCAGCAATTCATGCACTTGCACAACACCTTGGATGGATCGTCATTGCCGACCCCGCTTCGGGATGTCGGATTGAGCAGGAGGGGACGATTACGGCCTTTGATGCTCTGCTGAGATCCGACGAGTTTGCCGCGAGCCAGCAGCCCGAAGTCATCCTGCGGCTAGGAGGCTTGTTGAGTTCTAAGGCGCTCAACGCTTGGGTGACAAGTGCACCGGCTTTGAAAATCGGTATGGATCCGTTTGGTTCTGTCCCCGACCCCGATGCCGTTCTCAATCAGAAGCTCCCGGTCGACATTGAAACCTTCTGCAATCAGCTTCGATCAGTAGTGGACCATCAAGCCCCTGCGTCCTGGCGTTCCGGGTGGATCACAGCCGAGCGGCTCGCTGTGCATGCAATGAACGCAGTGCTCGCTCAGCAGCTTGTGGCCAGTGAGCCGGGCGTGGCGGTGGACCTATTCACTCTGCTGGACGCCGATGGGATACTGGTGGTCTCATCCTCAATGCCCGTGCGCGATGCCGAGTGGTATTCGCCACCCCGTTCGGGTTTGCGGGTTCTCTGCAACCGAGGCGCAAACGGAATAGACGGGGTGACATCTACTGCAGTGGGTGCAGCACTGACGGGTGCGCCCACAGCGCTACTCATCGGCGATATTGCGTTCCTCCATGACACCAATGGCTTGATTGGCTTGATGCAGCGGCAGGTGAATCTGGTGATCCTGGTGATTGATAACGACGGTGGCGGCATATTTTCTTTTCTGCCGGCCCATGAGTTGCTCGAGACGCAACGCTTTGAGCAGCTCTATGGAACACCTCACGGAGTAGACCTAGTCAAGATTGCCGAAGCGCATCACATCCCAGCTGAGCGAGTCACAACTCGCACTGGAGTCCAAGCTGCCGTGGCCGGGGCGCTCACTCGTGGCGGTCCCAGAATCATCATCGTTGGTACAGATCGCGAGCAGAATCTGACAGTGCATCAGCAGTTGAATCTGGCCGTTAGCCAAGCGATTCAAGGCCTGCAGCAGTAACCTGAAGTATCAGTGTTCTGAAGGGGCAGTATGCAAGAAGAAATCTCACCTGAGGTCGGCCCGCCAGTAGCGCGGTTGGTGGGAACCTCACTCGTCGCACCCGGCAGAGAGCTTGGTTGGGCAGAGTTTGGTCATCCAGATGGCGATGTCGTGTTCTGGTTTCATGGAACCCCAGGCGCACGGTTTCAGGTACCGCCAAGAATCGATGAGGTAGCGCTGCAACGCGGCTTTCGGGTGATCGCAGTTGAGCGACCCGGCACAGGAAATTCGAGCAATCACCGGTACGACCGAATTATTGACTTTGCACCTGATCTAGAGGCGCTAGCCAATGAACTCGGAGTCGAGCGGTTTGCCGTTGTTGGGCTGTCAGGTGGCGGGCCCTACACGCTCGCCGTAGCCAAACACATGCCCGACCGAGTAGTCATGGCCACGCTTCTGGGCGGCATGGGCCCTGTTCGCGGGCCTGATGCGGTCTTCTCGTACACCCGTTTGATGCGCTTCATGGCCCCGAGTCTGGAAGTTCTGCGTACCCCCGTGGGTAGCCTGCTCAATCGGGTGGTCTCTGTCGCGACTCCGATCGCTGACCCAGTCTTTGGCCTGTATGCCCGATTCCTAGGGTTTGCTGATCGTCCCATTCTGGGAAACCCCCAGTTCAAAGCCATGTTCTTGCACGACCTCATTACTGCCGGAGACTTGCGCGCGACAGCGCACGATCTAGCGCTCTTTGCCCGCCATTGGGGTTTTCAACTCGACGAGGTGACGGTGCCAGTCGTGGTGTGGCACGGTCTCGCTGATGTAATTGTGCCACCGAGTCACGGCCACCATCAGGCTGCACGCGTCGCACATGGAGAGCTTCACGTTCGCTCTGGCGCAGGCCACTTTGCGGGCTTCTCAGATGCGACAGAGGTACTCAACCGCGTGCGAGAAATCTGGGCGGAGCAGACTGCAGAGCCAGTGACAACGCCCGCTTCGGGGCCTCGATCCACCCAACAGCCACCAGAGGCTACCTCTGAGTAGTGCTGGCAGCTGCTCAGAGCCCCGCAGACTCAGAGCCCAGCAGACTCAGAGCCCCGCAGACTCAGAGCCCCGCAGAACTAGTCCTCACACTCGAACGATTGCACCAAGTAACGCCTGCGCCTTGGCTCGAGTCTCTTCTAGTTCTGACTCTGGGTCAGAGTCGGCAACTACTCCTACGCCGGCAAAGAGCCGAGCCGAGCAGTCGCTCAATTCAACTGCACGTATACCAACTGCAAATGCGCCATTCCCCTGAGCATCAGTCCAGCCGACGGGACCAGCATAGGGTCCGCGGTCGGCTTGTTCGAGTTCGTCAATCAGCTTGAGGGCAGGCTCGCGTGGCCATCCGCCAACGGCAGGAGTTGGATGGAGCGCTGCAACAAGGTCCAGCACGTTTGGTGTCGGGCGAGACAATCGCCCTTCGACACTGCTAGCTAGGTGTTGCACCGGCCCGGCGGCCACTACCGAAGGAACGGGTTCGGCATCCAAGTACGAACACCAGGGCAACAGGGTCTCATGCACCATATCTATGGTGATCTGATGTTCCTTCCGGTTCTTCTGAGAACTCAGCAGTTCGTTAGCCCTGCGCTGATCCAGATCGACATCGCCTGTGCGAGGGGTTGTTCCGGCCATGGGATGAGCACGAACAATCTCGCCGACTCGTGAAACCAAAAGCTCCGGGCTAGCTCCGACAAATCCATCAATGACAAAGCACAGCGCAGCCGGGTACAGCTGGAGGAGTCTCCGGTAGAGCTGCGTTGCAGAGATGGGAGTGTCTGTCTGCACGAGCAGTTCCCGAGCGAGCACGACCTTGGTCAACTCGCCAGCCTTGATGCGTGTGGTCGCCGCTTCAACTGCGGCGCACCAGTCCCGAGCAGAACGAACGCTGCGTAGGTCAACAGTGGATGGGGTTGCAGACTCCACAGCAGGAAGGGCTTCACCGCTGCCTTCGGGAGTGACTGCACTGCTGCCTGTGCCCCCTGTCGGGGCAATCTCAGTGCGCCAGCGGGCCCCTTCGGCAGCGTGGCCATGGATAATCCGTGGAATCACAAGGTTCGCAGCGGCGGATCGATCAAAGGGGAGCGCGCCAAAGGCAACCGGTCCCGAGCCGGGTGTACCGACCTCATCCTCAATCTGAATCTGCGATAACGCTTCTGCTACCAGATGGACGTTCTCTGGCCAAGGAGCCGGTAAGTGAATCAGAGCAGCAGTGCCGGTACCCCAGACGGACCTCCTCGGAGAACTGAAGGCAACAATGTTCTCTACTGAGTCGTCCTGGCCGGGTTCATGGTCAGCCAAGCGAGTGACTGCCAGAAGTTGTTCCATTACTCGGGTAGTCCGCAGGTTGCTGTAATGAGTTGAGAGATTCCCGAGGTCAGCAGCCGCCGACGAAGGTTGGTGAATCCTTGATCCTGAAGCGAGGCCAGCATCGCTGCTGGTTCGGGAAGATAAGCCACGGATCTTGGCAAGTAACGGTAGGCAGCGCCATCAGACAGTGCCGCTCCAATTCGTGGAACCACCTGACCGAAGTAAATTCCGTGGCCGAATTTCAACAGTGGGTTGGGCGGAGTGGAGACATCAAGCAGAGCGATTCGCCCCCCAGGCCTGACGATTCGAGCAAGTTCAGCAAAAGTTGCGTCCAGATCACTAAAATTTCTGAGCGCAAAACCACAGGTCACGCCGTCCACCGATGAATCAGGGAACGGTAGCTTCGAGCCATCTCCCTGAACACGAGCAAACGGTACGGGCGCCGCTGCAAGCATTCCAAAGCTCAGGTCCACCCCAATTGGTAGCAATCCTCGAGCAGCAATATCCCGAGACAGATCTCCGGTTCCACATGCCAAGTCGACCACGATTGACCCAGGGGGTAGGCCTAACGATGACACTGTGCGGCGACGCCAGCCGACGTCCATGCGAAAGGTCATGATTCGATTGACAAGGTCGTATCGCGGTGCGATGACATCAAACATTGCTTGCACCGAGCGCGTCTTCTCATCGCCAGTTGGCAGAGGCTGATCGGCTCGAGGAATCAGGGAGCGGGGGTCGGTGGGAGCGGTCATTGGTCTACAGACTAGGACTCTGCATGGACATGGACTGTGCGCGAGTCCGGAGTCTGTATGGATATCGACTCTGCATAGATATCGACTCTGCATAGATATCGACTCTGTGCGAGCTAGGACTGTGCGGCCTGTGCAACCTCGGCTGCCCAGCGATAATCGGCTTTGCCGGACGGGGAGCGATGCACCTGATCGACACGCAGGATGGCCTTTGGAAGTTTGTAGCGAGCGACGTGTCGAGCGGCCTCTTCCAGAAGGTCTGCATCGCTTGCGCCAATCCCCTCGCCGAGTTGCACGATGGCGATTACCTCGTTCCCCCAGCGCAACGAAGGCCGACCAGCAACTACACAGTCGGCCACGGAAGGATGCCTGAGCAATGCCTGCTCAACCTCTTCGGCAAAGATTTTCTCGCCGCCGGAGTTGATCGTGGCCGAGTCGCGACCGAACAACTCAATTCGACCATCCTGCCGCAGACGCCCGCGGTCCCCGGGAATTGAGTAGGTCACCCCGTTCAGAAGGGGAAAAGTCAGCGCAGACTTGCCCTTGTCTCCGAGGTAGCCCAGCGGAACTCGGCCAGTCTGAGCCACCCACCCAATCCCGTCATGGCCGGGCAGCAACAACTCGGAAAAATCCTCGGACAGCACACACATCCCGGAAGCGGGAGCAAATATTCCAGTTTGTGCGGATTGCCCCGCAAAGCTCAGTTGGCTGGCCTGCTGACCAGTCTCTGAAGCCCCAAGGCCGTCAAGGACCATCATGGTTGGCACAGCGGCAAGCAGTCGGTCTTTGATTCCAGGAGACAGCGAGGCGCCACCCGAAACTGTTATCAGTAAGGAGTCGAGTTCGTAGTCGCCGGCTTCGATTGCTTGGACAATTGG